>JAAUYG010179130.1_pt1 | contig 14386 bp, 9 predicted proteins | sample 7278091 | NCBI WGS metagenome assembly JAAUYG01 (sample SAMN14350201, study PRJNA611818) | marine sediment metagenome | isolation source: surface marine sediment (0.6m) | place: French Polynesia: Moorea | collected 2018-08
CACCCCCACCCCGGCCCTCCCCCATCAAGGGGTAGGGGGAAAGCGGCGGCGGCCGAACAAATCGGCCCTCCCCCTTGATGGGGGAGGGTTGGGTGGGGGTGACTCTCCCGAGTTGCGAAGTGTCTATCTAATCCGCCCGCGCCAAGCTGCGGAGGCGGCCGGGCTCCTTGAGCGCGATCCGGCCGCGCGCGAGGCTGACCCAGCCGCGCCGTTCGAGCTCCTTGAGCTGGCGGCCGATCACCTCGCGCGCGGTGCCGAGCTCGGCGGCCAGGTCCTGATGGGTGGCCAGCACGGCGCCGTCCGCTCCCGCGAGGTCCAGAAGGCGCTGCGCCAGGCGCTTGTCCAGGCGCTCGAAGGCGACCTCCTCCACCACGTGCATCAGGTCGGAGATGCGCTGCGCGTAGTCGGCGAAGACCAGGCGGCGGAAGCCGGGCGAGCGGGCGACCGCCTCCTCGAAGGCGGCCTTGGGGATTCCGACCGCGGTCACCTCGGTCTCGGCGATCCCCTCGGCGGCGTAGCGCTCGTCCGACAGCAGGCAGGCGGTGGTCATGATGCAGGTCTCGCCGCCGGTGACCCGGTAGAGCACGATCTCGCGGCCGCTGGAGGGCGAGACCTGCTGCACCCGTACCGTGCCGTCGAGCACCAGCAGGAAGCTCTGCGCCGCGACGCCCGGGGCGAAGATCGTCGCCCCGGCCGGCAGCGAGACCTCGCCGGCGCGCTCGGTCAGCAGCCTCCGGTCCTCCGCCGGCAGGGCGGCAAGTTGCGGAAAGCGGTCGATCCAGGACTCGGTCATGCGCGTCCCATGGCGGCTGCAGGATCTGCGATCACGAAAACGTGACTAAGTCACATACGGCTCCGCTAAGCAAGCCTAGGGTCCGCAGGGTGCCCGCCGAAGCCGCCTCCGCCGGGGCTGCCGGCGAGGCCAGGGAAGCGGCCAAGACCGGCAGCCGCGGGCAAAGCCGGCGCCGGCCCAAAAAAACGGCATTCTCGGGAGCAGAGCCTATGAATCCAAGCGTCAAGACCTTCTTCGACGAGTCGACCTACACCGCCACCCACGTGGTCTGGGACCCCCGGACCCGCCGCGCGGCGATCGTCGACTCGGTCAAGGACTACGACCCGCACTCGGGCCGCAGCTCGACCGACTCCGCCGACGCGGTCATCGCCTTCGTGCAGGAGCAGGACCTCGGGGTCGACTGGATCCTGGAGACCCACGTCCACGCCGATCACCTGACCGCCGCGCCCTACCTGAAGGAGAAGCTGGGCGGCCGGATCGGCATCGGGTCGCGGATCGACGTCGTCCAGGGCGTCTTCAAGAAGGTCTTCAACGCCGAAGACGGCTTCCGGACCGACGGCCGCCAGTTCGACCACCTCTTCGAGGACGGCGAGACCTTCGCCATCGGCGGGCTGGAGGCCACGGTGATCCACACGCCCGGACACACGCCGGCCTGCGTCACCTATGTCGTGGCCGACGCGGCCTTCGTCGGGGACACCCTGTTCATGCCCGACTTCGGCACCGCGCGCTGCGACTTCCCGGGCGGCGACGCGCGCCAGCTCTTCAAGTCGATCCGCAAGATCCTCTCGCTGCCGCCGGAGACCCGGCTGTTCCTCTGCCACGACTACGCGCCCAACGGCCGCGGCTACCAGTGGGAGACCAGCGTCGCCGCCGAGCGGGCCCAGAACATCCACGTGCGCAACGGCATCACCGAGGACGACTTCGTGGCGATGCGCAGCGCCCGCGACAAGGAACTGGGCATGCCGACGCTGATCCTGCCCTCGGTGCAGGTCAACATGCGCGCCGGCGAGCTGCCGCCGGCCGAGGACAACGGGACGCACTACCTGAAGATCCCGGTCGACGCGCTCTGACGCGCCCGGCCGACAGCGGGAGAGGCAAAATCATGGACATCAACACGCTCGACAGTGACATCAGCGTCGCTGCTCAGATCTCCGTGGCCGGGGTCTCGGCGCTCGCCGAGGCCGGCTTCAAGACCATCATCTGCAACCGCCCGGACGGCGAGGGCAACGACCAGCCGCTGTTCCACGAGATCGAGGAGGCGGCGCAGCAGCTCGGGATCGAGACGCACTACCTGCCGGTCGAGAGCGGCAAGGTCACCGACGAGGACGCCGCCGGCTTCGGCAAGATCCTCGACGCCGCGCCCAGGCCGGTGCTGGCCTACTGCCGCAGCGGCACCCGCTCAGTCACCCTCTGGTCGCTGAGCCGCGCCGGCAGGATGGAGCTGCCGGAGATCCTCGCCAAGGCGAAGGGCGCCGGCTACGACATGCACGGCGTGGTCCGCCGCATCGCCAACAACGGCCGGACGCCCAGCGGCGCGGTCGACGGCAAGTTCGACGTCGTGGTCGTCGGCGCCGGCTCGGCCGGGATCGCGGTCGCCTCCTCGCTTCTGGCGCGGGAGCCGGACCTGGAGATCGCGGTCGTCGACCCGGCGGACATCCACTACTACCAGCCGGGCTGGACCCTGGTCGGCGGCGGCGTCTTCGGGGCCAACCAGACGGTGCGGACCCTGGCCTCGGTCCTGCCGCCCCAGGTGCACTGGATCAAGGCCGCGGTCGCCGCCTTCGAGCCGGAGCGCAACGCCGTCCTGCTCGAGGGCTGCCGGCTGATCGAGTACGGCCGGCTGGTGGTCTGCCCGGGCCTGAAGCTGGACTGGCACAAGGTCGAGGGCCTGGTCGACACCCTGGGCAAGAACGGCGTGACCTCCAACTACCGCTTCGATCTGGCGCCCTACACCTGGGATCTGGTCAAGGGCCTGCGCCAGGGGACCGCGCTCTTCACCCAGCCGCCGATGCCGATCAAGTGCGCCGGGGCGCCGCAGAAGGCGATGTACCTCTCCGCCGACCACTGGCAGCGCGCCGGGGCGCTGAAGGACATCGACGTCGCCTTCCACAACGCCGGCGGGGTGCTCTTCGGCGTCAAGGACTACGTCCCGGCCCTGATGAACTACGTCGACAAGTACGACGCGGCCCTGATGTTCAACAGCAACCTGGTGGCCATCGACGGGCCGGCGAAGAGAGCCTACTTCGAGACCACCGACGCCGAGGGCAAGACGGAGACGGTCAGCCGCAGCTTCGACATGATCCATGTCTGCCCGCCGCAATGCGCCCCGGACTTCATCCGGGTCAGCCCCCTGGCCGACCAGGCCGGCTGGGTCGACGTCGACCAGAACACCCTGCGCCACAAGACCTACGAGAACATCTGGAGCCTGGGCGACGTGATGAACGCGCCCAACGCCAAGACCGCCGCGGCGGCCCGCAAGCAGGCCCCGGTGGTGGCGCAGAACCTGCTGGCCGACCTCGGCAAGGCCTCGGGCGTCGCCCACTACGACGGCTACGGCTCCTGCCCGCTGACGGTAGAGCGCGGCAAGATCGTGCTGGCCGAGTTCGGCTACGGCGGCAAGCTGCTGCCGAGCTTCCCCTCCTGGCTGATCGACAGCCGCAAGCCCAGCCGCCTGGCCTGGCTGCTGAAGGAGCGGATCCTGCCGCCGGTCTACTGGAAGGCCATGCTCAAGGGCCACGAATGGCTCGCCAAACCGACCCTGGCCCGGCCGGAGGTGGTCAACTGACGGCGGCGCGCGGTCCGGAGGCCCTTGGATGATCGAACGGCTGCTGCCCTGCGTCGGCTGGCTGCGCCGCTACGACGGGACGGCGCTGCGGGGCGACGGCCTGGCGGCGGTGATCGTCACCATCATGCTGATCCCGCAGAGCCTGGCCTACGCGCTGCTGGCCGGGCTGCCGCCCCAGGTCGGGCTCTACGCCTCCATGCTGCCGCTGATCGGCTACGCGCTCTTCGGCTCCTCCAACGCCCTGGCGGTGGGCCCGGTGGCGGTGGTGTCCCTGATGACCGCGGCGGCGGTCGGCGAGATCGCCGCCAGCGGCACGCCGGAGTACCTCGGCGCGGCGCTGGCGCTGGCGCTGCTGTCCGGCGTCTTCCTGATCGCGCTGGGACTGCTGCGCCTCGGCTTCCTGGCCAGTCTGCTCAGCCATCCGGTGATCTCGGGCTTCATCACCGCCTCGGGGCTGCTGATCGCGGCGAGCCAGCTCAAGCACATCCTGGGCATCGAGGCCGGCGGCCATACCCTGCTCGACCTCGGCCGTTCCCTGGCCGGCGGGATCGGCGAGACCAACCTGCCGACCCTGGCGATCGGGGTCGCGGCGACGGTCTTCCTGTTCTGGGTCCGGAGCCGGCTGAAGCCCCTGGCCCGGCGCCTCGGCCTCGGCCCGCGGCTGGCGGACTTCCTGGCCAAGGCCGGCCCGGTCGTGGCGGTCCTGGCGACCATCCTGCTGGTCGACCTTCTCGCCCTCGAGGCCGAGGGCGTGCAGGTGGTCGGCGCCATCCCCCAGGGCCTGCCGCCGCTGGCGCTGCCGCCCTTCGACCTCGAGCTCTGGTGGAGCCTGATCCCCTCGGCGGTCCTGATCTCGGTGGTCGGCTTCGTCGAATCGGTCTCGGTCGCCCAGACCCTTGCGGCCAAGCGGCGCGAGCGGATCCAGCCCGACCGCGAGCTGCTGGGGCTCGGCGCCGCCAACATCGCCGCCGCGGTCGGCGGCGGCTATCCGGTGACCGGCGGCTTCGCCCGCTCGGTGGTGAACTTCGACGCCGGCGCCCGGACTCCCCTGGCCGGCGTCCTGACCGCGGTCGGCATCGGCCTGACCGCGCTGCTGCTGACGCCGCTGTTCCATCAGCTGCCCAAGGCGACCCTGGCGGCGACCATCGTGGTCGCGGTGCTGTCGCTGGTCGACCTGGGCGCGCTGAAGCGGACCTGGATCTACTCCAAGGCCGACTTCGCGGCCATGGCCGCGACCATCGCGACCGTGCTGACGGCCGGGATCGAGGCCGGGATCCTGGCCGGGGTCGGCCTCTCCCTCGTCCTCTTCCTCGCCCGCTCCGCCCGGCCGCACATGGCGGTGGTCGGCCAGGTGCCGGGCACCCACCACTTCCGCAACGTCAAGCGCCACGAGGTGGTCACCAGCCCGGCGGTCCTGAGCGTGCGGGTCGACGAGAGCCTGTTCTTCGCCAACGCCCGCTGGCTGGAGGACAAGCTCTACGACATGGCCGTCGCCGAGCCGGCGCTGCGCCACGTCGTGCTGATCTGCTCCGCGGTCAACGAGATCGACGCCAGCGCCCTGGAGAGCCTGGAGACTCTGGTCGAGCGCCTGACGGCCGCCGGCATCGACTTCCACCTCTCCGAGGTCAAGGGCCCGGTGATGGACCGCCTGAAGCGGACCGAATTCCTGGAGCACCTGAGCGGCCGGGTCTTCCTGAGCCAGCACGACGCCCTGGCCGCGCTCGACCCGGAGACCACCCAGGCCGCCGAGGCGGCCCTGCGCCCGGAGCGCTCGGGCGCGGCGCTGGCCGTCTGACATCAGCGGTCCTAGGTACCGTCCGCCTCCTGAGGATTGGGGTCGCCCCCCGCCCTCCCATCGGCCAAAGGCGCCGGACGACCAGAGGCGCGGCGCCCTGATCTTCTGCCCGCCCGGCAAAAATGCATGGGATTTTAGTCTCCGCCCCCTCGGGCCTGCAAAAAGTCCAAGCAACCCAACAAGTAATACGCTTCGTATTCTCCGCTATTTGTAGATAAATTGCCGGGTTTACAAGTGATTAGCTAGTACTTTTAGCTAGTTCGAAATACATTGAAGGATATATTTCGGAAAGCCTGGCATTCATTTATTGGGAAACATTGGTTATGTCGCTTGGCAGGGTACGCGGAAGGCCGATTTCCAGATTCTTGCGTCAGGAACGCGGCAGCGCGATGGGGCTGGTCGCCGTTTCTCTGCTCACCCTGACGGCCGCCTCGGGGCTGGCCCTCGACGCGGGGCGGGGCTACCTGATCAAGTCCAAGCTGAGCCAGGCCGTCGACGCGGCGGCCCTGGCGGGCGGGCGGGCGTCTTCGGACGGTCTCGCCGAGTCGACCAAGACCCAGATCGAGAAGTACTTCAAGGCCAACTTCCCCGACGGCTATCTCGGCGTCAGCGCCGCGCAGACCAAGGTCGACGTCACTCCAGGCGGCGGGGAGATCAAGGTCAGCGCCGCGGTCACCGTGCCGACCACCCTGCTGTCGATCCTGGACATCAAGGGCTACGAGGTCTCCGCCAGCGCGACCGTGAGCGTGACCATGCGGTCCCTCGAGATCGCCATGATCCTGGACAACTCGCGCGACGTCAGCTGGATCTACATGAACGAAATGCAGACGCGGGCGAAGGACTTCCTCGACGCGATCAGCGTCGGCTCCTCAAGCACGCAAGACGTCAGCGTCGCTGTCGTCCCCTTCGCCGCCCGCGCGAACGTCATGGGGCAAGAGAACATCAATGCCGAGGCGCCCACGGATCCGGACCATGTCTGCATGGATCAGCGTCCCTCCTACCACGCCGTCGGGGAGACGGACCCCCGGACGGAGCCCTTCGATCACTACTCCGGTACCTATGCACCGAAGAAGGACTGGTCCGGCTACAAGGACAGAATCTGTCCCCAGGCCAGGGTGACCCCGCTAACCCGTGATCGTGGCGTCGTCGATGCTACCTTGGACCAAATGCGGGGTCGCGGCTGCCGGCGCTACGATCTCGGCATGGCTTGGGGTTGGCGCACGCTATCACCCGAATGGCAAGGTGTCTGGCAGGGAAGCAACGTGACCGAGCCTGCGGACTACACGAACGCCAATGTCACCAAGGTCGCGATCATCGGAACCCACAGCAACAACACGCCGCGCACCTGCTCCGACGATCCGGAAACCATCATCGAGACCGCAAGAATGTTTGCCGAAGCCTGCGATGGGATGAAGCGGGAAGGCATCCTCGTCTACGCGGTCGTCTATGTCACGGACTACAGCGACCTTTGGACCTGGGGCAAGGACGACGATGGCGGCGAAGACATGGACAGGCCTGGGCCGGCCGAGGCGGCGCGGGAACTCTTCGAGGACTGCACCTCGGGAGCGGAGCGTGCCTTCTTCCCCGAGAGCAAGGAAGAGCTGGAAGCCGCCGTCGCGAGCATTGCCAATGATCTGAAGGGCCTGCGGCTGACACGGTAAACTGCACGACCCTGAGGTTCCGGACCAAGGACCCGCAAAGAGACGGCTCCTAAGCGTTTGGCCTGCCGCCTCCTGCGGCGCATAATCCGAAGGACAGGCACAACCGCTTCGGATCCCAGAGCCATGCCCGCCAGCGTCGAGACCGCGGAGCCCCGGACGCTCCGCCTTCATGCCGAGGACAACATCGCCGTCGCCATCGACCCGCTCGCCGCGGGCCTGGAGGCCGCCGGCGTGACCACCCGGGCGCCGATCCCGCGCGGCCACAAGGTTGCGACCCGGGACATCGCCGAGGGCGAGGCGATCCGCAAGTTCGGCCAGATCATCGGCTTCGCCACCCAGGCGATCGCGCCCGGCGCGCACGTCCACGAGCACAACTGCGCCATGAAGGACTTCGCCCGCGACTACCGCTTCGCCGAGGCGGCCCAGCCCGAGGCGCTGCTGCCCGAGGCCGAGCGCGCGACCTTCCAGGGCTACCGCCGGGACAGCGGCCGGGTCGGGACGCGCAACTACATCGGCATCCTGACCTCGGTCAACTGCTCGGCCTCGGTCGCCCGCTTCATCGCCCAGGCGGCGGAGCGCGAGGGCCTGCTGGCCGACTATCCCAACGTCGACGGGGTGATCGCCCTGGTCCACGGCACCGGCTGCGGCATGGCGATGTCGGGCGAGGGCTACGACCTCTTCAAGCGGGTCCAGTGGGGCTATGCCGGGCATCCCAACCTGGCCGGCGTGCTGCTGGTCGGCCTGGGCTGCGAGGTCTTCCAGATCCCGCGCTTCATGGAGGCCTACGGCCTGAGCGAGGGCGAGAGCTTCCGGACCATGACCATCCAGGGCGAGGGCGGCACCCGGCGGACCGTCGACCAGGGCTTGGCGGTCCTGCGCGAGATGCTGCCCCGGGCCGACGCGGCGCGGCGCGAGGCCTGCCCGGCCGGCGCCCTGACCCTGGCGCTGCAGTGCGGCGGCTCGGACGGCTACTCCGGGATCACCGCAAACCCGGCCCTGGGCGCGGCGGCCGACCTCCTGGTGCGCAACGGCGGCACCGCGATCCTGTCGGAGACGCCGGAGATCTACGGCGCCGAGCACCTGCTGACCCGGCGCGCCGAGAGCCGCGAGGTCGGCGAGAAGCTGATCGCCCGGATCAAGTGGTGGGAGGACTACACCGCGCGCAACGGCGGCGAGATGAACAACAACCCCTCGCCCGGCAACAAGGCCGGCGGCCTGACCACGATCCTGGAGAAGTCCCTGGGCGCGGCGGCCAAGGGCGGCACCACCACCCTGCGCGGGGTCTACCTCTACGGCGAGCGGATCGACCGCCGCGGCTTCGTGTTCATGGACTCGCCCGGCTACGACCCCTGCTCGGTCACCGGGCAGGTGGCCAGCGGCGCCAACGTGGTCTGCTTCACCACCGGCCGCGGCTCGGCCTTCGGCTACAAGCCGGCGCCCTCGATCAAGCTGGCCACCAACCCCCAGGTCTACGCCCGCATGACCGAGGACATGGACATCAACTGCGGCGACGTCCTGGAAGGCGTCTCGATCGAGGACAAGGGCCGGGAGATCTTCGAGACCATCCTGGCAGTGGCCTCGGGCCGGCCCAGCAAGTCCGAGGCCCTGGGCTACGGCGACAACGAGTTCGTCCCCTGGCAGATCGGCGCCACGATGTAGGGGGCCCTGCCCCGTACCCTTGTACCCCACCACTGTCATGCCCGGACTTGATCCGGGCATCCATCGCGTAGGCGGCACGATGGATCACCGGATCAAGTCCGGTGATGACAGCCGGGTGTGTGGCGCGGGCTCAGCGCAGCCGGGCTGGCTCCGGGCCTCGAAAGAGCCCGCCGTCGAGCCTCATTCCAGCATCAGCTCGGGCAGCCAGAGGGTGACCTGGGGGAAGGCGACGACGACGGCCAGGCCGATGAGCTGCAGGATCACGAAGGGGATGATGCCCTTGTAGATGTCCTGCATGCGGACCTCGGGCGGGGCCACGCCCTTCATGTAGAAGAGCGCGAATCCGAAGGGCGGGGTCAGGAAGGAGGTCTGGAGGTTGATCGCGACCAATATCGCGAACCAGTAGATCGCCTGCTGCTGCACCGCCGCGAAGGGCGCGCCCTCCATGCCGAGGTGGACCGCGAAGTCGGGCGCGATCTCCTTAATCACCGGCGCGAAGACCGGCAGGATGATCAGGGTGATCTCGATCCAGTCGAAGAAGAAGCCGAGCAGGAAGACCACCAGCATCAGCAGGAAGAGCAGCGCCCAGGAGTGCAGGTCGAGCCATTCGATGAACTCGATGATCAGGTCCTCGCCGTAGAGCGCGCGGAAGATGTAGGAGAAGGTCGTCGCGCCGACGAAGATGAAGAAGATCATGCCGGTGGTCAGCGCGGTGCGGTGCACCACGTCGGTCAGCACCTGCCGGTTCAGGGTCCGGTTGAAGATCGCCAGCACGATCGAGCCGAAGGCGCCGACGCCCGCGGCCTCGGTCGGCGTCGCCCAGCCGGCGAAGATCGAGCCCAGGACCAGCACGACCAGGAAGATCGGCGGGATGAAGCCCTTGAGGATCGCCCCGAAAAGCGAGTCGCCCTCGCGGTGGCCGATGACCATGGAGGCGGCAAAGATCCCGAAGAAGGCGATCAGGCCCCAGTTGGCGGCCCCGCTCCAGGCGGTCAGGTCCAGGATCCAGGCCCCGGCCACCAGGGCCGCGACGATGCCGACGTAGAGGGTCATCCGATTGCGGTTGGTGGGCTTCAGCTGGATCGCGTCGTCGGGCAGGGGCGGCGCCCAGTCCGGCTTGGCCGTGCTGATGGTCAGGATGTAGAGCATGTAGAGGCCGGACAGCACGAGCCCCGGCAGGATCGCGCCGACGAAGAGGTTGCCGACCGAGACCGCCAGGAGGTTGGCCATCAGCACCAGCATGATCGAGGGTGGGATCAGGATGCCCAGGGTCGCCGATGCCGCCAGGGTGCCGGTCGCCAGCGGCGTCTGGTAGCGCTGCTGCAGCATGGTCGGCAGGGCCAGCAGGGTCATCATCACCACCGAGGCGCCGATGATGCCGGTCGTCGCCGCCATGATCGTGCCCATGACCGTGACCGCCATGGCCAGGCCGCCCGGGATCCGCTTCAGCATGACCTGCAGGATGTGCAGCAGGTCGGCGGCGACCCGGCTGCGCTCCAGCATGGTGCCCATGAAGATGAAGCAGGGGATCGCGACCAGGACCGGGTTCTGGACCGCCCCGGAGGAACCGTCGCCGCCCCAGATCCGCGGCAGGATGATGAAGAACTCGTTGAAGTCGATGATGTCGAAGGCGATGCCCAGGAAGCCGAAGATCAGCGCCACGCCGCCGATCGCGTAGGCGACCGGCAGCCCGGTGAAGAGGGTCAGCGCCAGCGCCAGGAACATGTAGGCGCCGAGGTAGTCGTAGAAATGGTCGTAGAGCACTTCCCACACGGCTCAGCGCTCCCCTCTGTGGGCGCTTTCGGCCTCTTGGACGACGATGCGGGCCTCCTCTTCCAGCTGCTCCTCGTCCTCGTGGGCGAAGATGTGCAGGTCCCTTTCGACCTGCGCCCGTGCCGCGGGGGCGCCGAAGAGGAAGACGCCGAGCCGGATGAAGGTCGCGACCACGGCGCTGAGCGCCAGCGTGAAGCCGACGACGGTGAAGGACTTGACGATGTAGCGGTGGGTGATGCCGGTCAGCGATTCGGAGCCCTCGTTCTGCTGAATCGAGATCGTGACGAAGATAATGGCGAAGTAGGTGACCAGGATCAGATAGGGCATCGCCATGACCAGCAGGCCCCAGAACTCGACCCAGGCCTGGCCGCGGCGCGACAGCTTCTCGCGGAAAATGTCGACGCGGACGTGGCCGTTCATCAGATAGGTGAAGCCGAAGGACATGAGCAGCAGGACGCCGTGCAGATGCCACTCCATGTCCTGCAGCTTGATCGGCTCGATCAGCCAGTACCAGGTCAGCTCCGATAGGCCGATGCGGAAGTAGTCGATCTTGCGCGTGATCACGTCGAACATGATGATCGCGATCAGCGGCAGGATCAGCCACGCCGCCGTCTTGCCGAGCGCGCGCGGGATCCGGTCGAGGACGTCGGCGGCTTTCAGTAGCGAATTCATGACGGTGGCGGCTCCCTTCCTGGTCAGACGGCCAGCAAAGGCGGCGGGTGGATGGGCCTTCGCCGCGCCTTCGGCCAAGGCTGACCGGGCGCGATCACCACCAAGCGCTCCTGCGGGCGTCGGCCGGCCGCCGTCCGGCGGCCGGCCTCGGATTCCGCCCTACTTCAGATAGCCGAAGTCACGCCAGATCTTGTAGTCGGCGCGGAACTTGGTGATCGAATCCCAGACCTTCTTGGAGTCGGGATTGGACTTGACCTCCTCCGCGATGACCTCGTCCCAGGCTCCCTTGAGCTTGGTCAGGACCTCGTCGGGCCAGTAGTGGTTGGTGACGCCGTCCTTGACGTTGTCCTGCATGGCCTTGAACTGGGCGAACTCGCCGTCGGAGATCATCTCCATGACCTGCGCCTTGCAGGCGGTCTCCATCATTGCCTTGTGCTCGTCCGACAGCTCGTCCCACTTGGCCTGGTTGACCAGGATCTCGTTGGCCGTGGACTGCTGGTGCCAGCCGGGGAAGTAGTTGTGCTTGGCGATCTGATAGAAGCCGTAGGAGCGGTCGATCGCCGGCATGGAGAACTCGGTCGCGTCGATGGTGCCGAGCTCCAGCGCCGGATAGATGTCGCCGCCGGCCAGCTGCTGGGTCGAGACGCCGAACTTCTGCATCACCTTGGCGCCCAGGCCGAAGAAACGCATCTTCAGGCCCTTGAGCTGGTCCAGGCTGGTGATCTCGCTGCGGAACCAGCCCGAGGTCTCGGGCGGGATCATGCCGCAGAGCAGGTACTTGATGTTGTCGCGGGCGTACATCTCGGTCGCGAGCTCGACACCCCCACCGTAGACGAACCAGGCCAGGAACTCCGGCGCGGCCGGCCCGAAGGGCCAGGTCGAGAAGAAGTTGTAGGCCGAGTTCTTGCCCTGGTTGGCACCGGGGGTGCCGAAGGCGGCGTCGATCGCGCCCTGGCCGACCGGGTCGTAGTAGGCGTAGCCGCCGACCAGCGCGCCGGGCTCGAAGACCTTGATGTCGAAGTCGCCGCCCGACATGGCCTTGACCGCGTCGGCGACGCGATGCGGCGGCGGGCCGATGACGGCCACGTTCTTGCCGAAGGCCGCGTGCATCTTCCAGCGGACCTTCTTGGCGTCCGCGGTGGTCGAGAAAACGACGGCCGCGCTGACAGCCAGCGCCAACACGCCCAGAGTCCTCAGGATTCCTGGCTTCATTCTCACCTCCCTGTTCATTCGCTCGGGGTCGTTCTTTCGGACCCTCGAATTACTGGTCATCTCGCCCTCCATCGGCGGCGGAACGGTTCCGGGCCACCTGCGGGACAGAGAGATCCTCAGCGGCGCATAGCTTGGGTTGGACCCGTTTGCAGGTCAAGGTGAATCAGGCCGTTAACCAAGGCTGCCCAGAAATTGGGCAGCCGACGCGCCGACGGATCCCGGTCCGAGCCCGACCCCGAATGCGGTCCTTCGCCCGGAAAGCGAGGAACAGGGAGCGTCCCGCAACGCCAGGTACGCAGCGGCGGATTCGACCCTTCGGTCAGGCGAAAAGCTGCAGCTGCCGGTCTTCGGGCCTCGGCGGCCTTGGCGTCATCCGGCTCTGCTCGGTCAGCGCGGCTTCCATGTCGGCCAGATAGGGAGACGGGCTCATGTCCCGTACCTGGCCACGCCACAGCCGTTTCTCGGCCCGGCTGAGGAAAAGCCGGTCCTCGGCCCGGGTCATTCCGACGTAGAAGAGGCGCCGCTCCTCCTCGAGCGCCGCCGGATCCGGGCTGCCCCAGTACAGCGGCAGCACGCCGTCCTCGAGGCCGACGATGAAGACGACCGGAAACTCGAGGCCCTTTGCGGCATGCAAGGTCATGAGCGAGATCCGGTCGGCGCGCGGATCCCAGAGATCCGACTCGCTCGCCAGCGTGACCGCCTCCACGAGGCGCTGGGGATCCTCGTCGCAGCTCGCCGCCAGCTCGTCGAGGTGCCGCCGCGCCGCGTCGAGCTCGGCGGTCGGAACCTCCTCGGCGCGCGCAAGCGCGGCGGCGGCCGCCTCCAGGCGCCGGCGCAGGGGGAGGTCCTCCGATCCCTCTTGCCCCGGAGCCGCGAGCGCCCGCAGCAGCGCCGCCACGCCGGCGTGAGCGGCGAGCGGCCGGTTCGCCTGCTTCTGGAAGGGCATGCCGGAGCGGGCCAGGGCTTCCACGAGGGGGGCGGTCTGGGCGTCGGTCCGGTAGAGCACGGCGATGTCGGAAAAGGACAGCGGGACCTCCTTGCCCTGCACCGTCCGTCCGCTGTCGATCGAGAAGAAGCTGTGCCCGCCCAGAAGTTCTTCGATGCTGTGCACGACGAACTCGGCCTCCGCTCGCTCGGTCCGGGCGGTGCGGACCTCGATGCGCGCCGCCATGTCGCGCACCGCCTCGGCGGGGGCACCCGGCGCCGCCGCGGCGGAAACGACCTGCGCCGATGCCGTGACGATCGTGCCGCTGGAGCGGTAGTTGCGGGCGAGGCGGATCACCGCGGCAGAGGGATAGTCCTCCCGGAAGCGACGCATGGACGAGGCGTCTGCGCCCCGAAAGCCGTAGATCGCCTGGTTGGCGTCGCCGATCGCGCAGAGGTTGCCGTCCCGGCCGGCGAGGAGCGTCAAAAGCGCGTACTGCCGATCGTCCAGGTCCTGGAACTCGTCCGCGGAAATCCAGCGGAAGCGCTCGCGGCAGCGGCGGGCGAGATCGGGATGGCGTTCCAGCATCCGGAGCGGACGCAGGACGAGATCGTCGAAATCGACCCAGTTGCGCCGCGCGAGCGCCGCCTCGTAGCGGCGCAGCGCCTCTGCCGTCTGATCGCCCTCCGCCCGGCCCCTGCGCTTGGCCCGCGAGATGGCGGCGAGCAGGCCGCGCGCCCGGCCTTCCGAGAGGTCGAGGATCTCGCCGAGCAGGGCGAGCCGCTCCGCCTCCTCGGCGACGTGGAAGCCGGCTTCGAGGCCCGCGGCTTCGGGCGTCTCTCTCAGGAGGGCGAGGCCGAAGGAATGAAAGGTGTGGACCGGGATCTCCTGCCATTCGGCGGGCAGCAGCCTGGCGAGCCGCGCCTTCATCTCCCGGGCCGCGCGGCGGGTGAAGGTGATGGCGAGGCTGGCCCGTGCCGGTACGCCGTGGGCCACCACAAGGTGGGCGATGCGGTGGGTCAGCGTGCGGGTCTTGCCGGAGCCGGGCCCCGCCTCGATCAGGACCGGCCCCTCCAGGATCTCGGCGGCCGCCCGCTGATCCGGATCGAGC
>JAAUYG010059761.1_pt1 | contig 14384 bp, 17 predicted proteins | sample 7278091 | NCBI WGS metagenome assembly JAAUYG01 (sample SAMN14350201, study PRJNA611818) | marine sediment metagenome | isolation source: surface marine sediment (0.6m) | place: French Polynesia: Moorea | collected 2018-08
TAAATTTACCCCCCCTGGGCTAGAAAGAGAGTGTATGTGCAACTTTTGGAACCTTGGCCCATGGCCAAGTTGGTTCTTAAGCAGAGCGTCAAGGCCCATGGGCCTCTTGTTTTCTTTTGATAGAGGATTGTTGGAATATTCCAGGGTAGGGTTTGTTGAAAAATTGGTCAGAAAGTTTCAAGTGTCCAACATGTCAAAAACACCTTTTTGGTGTAAAAACTATCAAAGATGTTGAATCACCATTTTCAAGATCACTGTCAGTAGAATGGACATGTATGTTACTGACATGCTTTGAATGAAACTGCACATTTACTGCCCTAATTGATTGCGAGTGTACAAAACTGTTTATCCAGGGTTTAATTTGTTCAACTTAAATTGTTTTTGGTACATATTATCAAGATCTTGACCTGTTTGATGTGCCTTTTTTTTTGGGGGGGGGGTGACTAAGCTGTACAAAGCACCTTTTTGGCAGGATGATTTATACAGGTAAAAAATCACTGGTTAAAACCACCACGAGCTGCTGACCCTGGAATATTCATCATTAGAAATGTTTAATTATGGAGTAAATAAGTATAAAGAAAATAACCAGAAGTAATAAAAGCTAATAAAATGGGCCTTATCTTACCAGATAATCCCAGTTAAAAAAAGTAGAAATGTTTTGTTATGGAGTAAATAATTATAAAGAAAATAACCAGAAGTAATAAAACAGTATAATGGGCCTTATCTTATGAAATAGACCCAGTTCGAGAAGTAATTGCATTTCTTATATATGTGATATATGGGGCTGCTGTTCTCACTTCAGGCTGGAAGAGAGAGATTGTGCTGCGTAACACGTATGATCAATTGAAGTCTCAAACCAGACCGGCTGATGTCTACTATTACCCTCCTATAGGGGGAAAGTTGGTAAGTGTTGGTGGTCATAAAACATGGGTTACTTGTAATATGCTAGAACTTGCCATGTAAGTTCACATATTATCAGTTATATCCATAACATCTGTGGTCTGTTTTTCTAGGGAGTAGCACCATATATGGAGCTTGTGTGCTAGAGTGTTTCTATAGTTATTACCATGCTAGCACACAATCTATTGGTAATGATACTAATACCTATTTTATCCCGAGTTTTTTACAATCAAATGTACCTTAATTAGGCCTAATATCTTGAGTATTGCCTGCTGTTGGGATTTTGTGACAAGTTTGCAGGTATTAGATTGAATTGTTCACCTGTAAGTTACCTGTTTCTTTGCAGCGTTCCAAACAGGAAATTCAGAGATACCGTGAGTACCCATAAAGCAATATGATGGTGTAAAGAATTACAGATGTATACATGTATATGGTGATGCGGATGTTTCATGAAATACCCTAGTAGGCATTTGTATAAATTGATGTATTTATAGCACAAGTAGCAAGAGGTACTTGGGGTACCTGACAATATTTTCAGGAGAGAAAGGCATTTTAATTAATAGGAAGTATTTTTAAACCCTGTGGCAGAAATATTTGCTGAATATGTTCAAAAGAATAGAAAAGGTGCTAAAACAACCGCACCTTATGATTGGACGAAACTTCACATATGATACAGTATGATTGGGAAAGAATGCAACATCTCCAGCCAAGGGTAGGTTGAATTCTGGATGAAAGCGATTACTCATGTTTGTGGTACTGTATTCTTGGTTAATATACTACCTGACATTCTATAAATATACGTGATAGTCACTGATAGAATTTAAATTGTCAGTTTCCTGTATTTCTGTTGTAGTTTTACATTGTCCATCATTGGTGGGCATATTTACAAAGAATTTTTTTTTTTCAGTGGAAAAGCACAATATCACAGATTTGCCAGTGGACTGCTTCACCTATGTGAAAGAAGCCATTTACCAGGAACCGGAGGAATATATTCGGAAGGCGGGAAAGCACATCTTTGGCGCAGGCCGTCAGAGGAAATCGCTTGAAGGAGCAAGCACATCTCCGATAAAATCTGGCATGGCTAAGAAAAGCCCAAATCTCAGTGCAGGCATCAAGGTCAAGCTGAAATACACACATAATAAATCTCCAATAATGGGGGGTGCTAAATCACCTGTGACGCCTTCCCCTACAACAAAGATTGACATGGTTAGCAAGGCCGAGTGCGTTCCGGGCACCGATGATACAGTGCGGACGACCGTTAGTTCATCTCAGACGACTGCTCCTCAAGTGTCCACAGTCTCAGCAGGCAGCAAGATCCAAATACTTCAAGTGTCACCTCAGAAGACCACTGCCTCCTCTCCTGGTGTCACAAGCATTGTGTTGACCGTCACCCCCAAACCGACTCCAGTCACTGGTGTCTCATCGTCTGTCGTGGTGACGCCAGTCACGGCGAAGGTCAGCGTGGCGAAGAAACACACGTTTACTAAGAAAGGCCGTCTGCCGGTTTTGCCTCGAGGTGGGACAGAGCCTCCGGCCAAGAAACCCAAACTAACCTCTGGGTAAGCATTAATGTTGTATCATGTCTGAAATAAAAAAAAAAAATGTTGGTTCCTGTGTACAGAATCTTGTAAAACCAATACAGGTGCTTAATATACATGAAATTTTTTATCATGGGGGGATCATTACTAATAGCAGAATAAAGTTATAAAATGTGTATATAATATGTTAGTTACGCTTCTATGTAGAGATCTATGTGCACTGTCGATATCGTATGGTGTTTCTAAAGAACGTTTTGGCAATGCTAATTGATAACAATGTAGCTTCAGGCATTCTGTATTTTGTCTCCATCTTCAGAAGCAATGGGACCACCCAGAGGCTGTGTGGCCTAGACTGCCCTGGGCGGGTGGGGATTCCCCCTGGACTCCACTGTGACCTGTGCATGTGCATGTTCCACAACCAGTGTGTAGGCTATCCCCTTAATGCCAGGGGCGGTTTCATCTGCAAGGTATGCTGTGACACCCGAATTGCCAAAAAAAAAAAAGAGTTGCAAGGGGAATATTCAGGTAGACAAATTGAGAGAGAATAGTATCAGTCTCAACCTGAGACACACGTCACTGTTTGGAACACAGATATTAGTCTCCAGGTACAGTCGAACCCCCAGTAGAACCAACCTCATTACTCCGTGGAATAGGAATAACGCAGTAGCAGCTGTGATCGTCCGTGATCTCGCCATGGATAATCCTGCTTTGGTCGCAAAATGGCTGCTGCAACAACATAATAAGACCGCGTACGTGGCTCTGCAGACGCTGATCGCATATCAGTAACAAAATAAAAGGTTGTTATTGTGGGTGCCTGGTCTGACATGAGCTAATTAGGCCTTAAAACTAGCAGCCACAGTGGTCATAACTCCACCTCCACACCCTCACCCAGTCCCCTATGCTGATCATCAGAGCTATAATGCGCCCTTCGTATAATGTAGTCAGCAATTTATAGCTCCCAACAACTATGTAACTGTTATGGAGAGGCTCAACTGTATTGTGGCAATTTTAAGGTGGGGATGGATGTACCCCGTGGTCCTATGGTTATAAGCACTCCCTACATGGGAGGCAAACCTTGGAGGTAATTACCATGAAAGCATTTGCTGCTCCCTTTCACCAGTGGACACCTCAAGTAATGGACATAAATGTTTGGCACATGGGTGTCCTTATTGGAGGGCGACCACTGTACATGTACATGTAACATGTAAGTGTTAGATAAACTGTCTCCATTTCCTCTGGTTTAAAGGTATCTAAATGTTTGGCATACATATAAATCAGTACACCCAACACCATAGCGGTCCATAGGCATTCTTGCTGTGGCTAAATAATAAATTATTATGTGAGATGTGCGGCTGCCAGATGAGCTCCTGCTGTGTACTTGTGCATGTTCCTTTGTGTATTTTCAGGCATGCAAATCTGTGAACAACAACCCTGCTATATCGGACGGTGCTAGGAGTTCCCCGATAACGATTGACAGTGACATTCACTCTGGTGGCTCACCATATGCTCCTGCAAACCAGCAAAACAGGATGAGCACTGCTGTCGGACCAACCGGCAATCCTGCTGTGCTATCAGTTGCACCACCCCCGCTAAGGATAGCTCCAGGTGCATCTGCGCCGGCGAGGATGCCGCCACAGCTTACTCCTTCCCCAGCTTTTGGTCCAATAGGAGTGGTTCCGACTTTGCCGGGTCCTGGTCAGCCAGCACCGGCATTTACAGTGCCACCGGTCGCCCCAGCGGGACCCTCTCCAGTTCTCAGCTCAGCTGGTGTGCGCCTGAGCATCCCCTCGGCTACTGTCAGAACTGTTCTACCCTCTGCTGCAGACAGCTCTGTCACCCCGAGATCACGGCCAGCCAGCCAGCCCATACATGTCATACCCCCCTCCTCCGTCCCTAAGGAGGTGAGTGGCCAAGTCCTCACCCTGCCTGGGGGGATCATGCACAAACTCGACCTCAACAAAAATATTGCTCTGAAAGTGAATGGCACGAAGTACATGGTACCGCCTAGCTGTATGATGAGCACGCCAGATGGAGTGAGGGTCTACCTGCCACCAGGCTATCTCCCCGATAAGATGAGTCAGGGACCGTCCAAGCCCCTTGGTATTCGTGTAGGGCCCATTAGTGACTCCACCCAGAACCTCAGTGTATCCTCAATCGCCAACGCTGAAGCTGCCACTGCAGTCAATCCAGAGGCCAGTGGCACTTCAAGGCGGGTATCTAGCAAACGACTTCGGGAAGTGAAGAATCGGGTTTGTCACTTCCACGTGCTCCATGTTGGTTTTGACTGTATGCTGGCGATATTTGAATACTTGGACTTGCCCAACCTCCTCAGGTGAATATCACTTTTTAGCTCTGCTTGACTGTGCCAGCAAAAATAATGGTATGGGGATTTGTCCGTTATCCGTGTCGCAATTATCTCAGAATTGCGCGGATTTCTTTCAAATTTGAGTTGTTGATTGAGAACTTTGACCTTTCCGTTACTTTATTCAAGAAACAAATAAAAAAAAAAACATCTGTTCGGTCCTGCCTTTATGGACTGTGACAGTAATTGTTAATATACACTAGTTAAGTATATACTATGTACTTTCTATTATGATGTACAGCACCTTAAACGACTACAGAACTTGGTACTAAATAACTGTCAAATGATTTACATGTAGTAATTAATATATAATACTAAATATAAGACCACTAATGTATCGTGTTTCCAGGGCCAGCAGAGTCTGTAAAACGTGGCAGCGGGTGGCTGGTCAACACTGTTTGGTAAGACAATGCTTTGCTTTCTCTCTCATCAGGTGTGTGGAGAGTATTTGCCGAGAGCTTTTATTATGTCCCTGAGAGGCTTGATCATGCAATTGTAAAAGATGGTCTTTGTGACCTGGAACATATTACACACTGCAAAGCAACGTGGCATAATTTTTATGTCATAATTCATAATATAAAAGGCTTGACAGACTTCTATACATCCATGTTGATCCTTAATGGAAGCCATCAGTGTCTAACTTATCATGTTGCTGAAGCAAGGATATGGCAAAAATGCTCGGCTATGCATCTGATGTTTGGATGATATTTGTGAAATGTTACTCGATTTGCTATGGTATTTCTCATTTCCTGTTTCAGTGGAAAACAGTCTGTATACAGAACGTGGCCATCACTAGCTGGGAGGCTGCAGCAAGATATCTGCAGAAAGTTCATACACAGAAATTGGTGTGTAGCATGTGATGTGATGTTGGTGCATTGAAAGTAATGAAGTAAATTTCCGATTGTATCTTCTTGCCTCTTGGCAGTTAACCATACCAGGTCCAGGTGTGATGTTAGAAAAATACTCCTCCTGTCCGAAAAAGCCCAAGAGACCCATGGGCTTTGTCACTCTGCTTGTGGTGCTTAACCGCTTGCCGTGTTGCAGGAAGTCATCTTGGGTTTTTAAAGACGTTTATTCGTAATTCCTGAAATCGAACACTGCACATCCTGCAATGGTTGTGATCTACAGTAAATCTTTGCCACTACTATTGTAAATGCACAATGTGTACATGCTATTGGGTGGTGTCCATCAGGCGATTGTGTGTTACAGTCTTAAAAATGATTTCCCCAGGATATAGCAACTGAGCTATGAAGGGGACAGTACAGTTTTTCTGGACCACACACGCTCGCATATTCTCATGGCATGACACGTATAATGATTTTGAAAGTGTGCTATATGAATGTGAACATTATCGCTGAACGTAAAATCAAACCGAAGAATGAATAAATGTGTGTGCATTTCCAGAATGGTACTTGAGGTAATTTTGTATCTACAACTATCATCAAAGTATTTACTACTCCCTCTCACGTAAGGCCATCTCTCTAATGTGACCAGAATTTCTTGGCAAATAAGGGGTAGGGGGGGTAGGGTCTTCTTAGAGAGGGAATACTGTATACAATACCTTCCAAACTAAAGCCCTATGGACGTTGAAATGCCTCTTACTTTCTGTCCAGGACTTACGACATCTGAAGTTCACCGGAGACAAGAACAAAGCCTGGATGGACTTTGCCCTGGTGTTGCCACGTCTGCGAGAGCTGCGCGAAGTGGTTTTTGGCCAGTGTCCAACGACCATCTTGCATACCATCACAGAGAAGATGCCGGACCTGGAGCGACTCAGTGTGGACTTCGTGGCAGACACATTGGAGGATCCTCAGATGTGGTGGGTTTGCTCTTCAATAGGAATTACCCAGTGTGCCTGTGTGACTAACTGTGTCTGTGTGAGAGGCTGAGAATTTCTCGGCAGGCTGCAATTTTCTGCATATACATATATTGGTGTCAGGCTGTGGTGTTGCTGCCTAGTTTCTGCCTAGTTTAGGCTGAATTGACCATGCAGTTAACTGTTCATGCCTTGTACAGTCCCCATGTGAAATAATATTACAGTTGTTCTGGTAGTTGAGGGAATTTTAAGTTCCTGTCGCTGATATGAAATATTAGATTCTGTTTTCATTGATTAAAATTCTGCTATGAAAGTGAGTGTAGCTGACGCTATGTAATACAGAGTGTCTGATTTGTAGATTGTAGTACAGTAGGAACACCCTTTCTGTCAAATGACTTTGTCAATACTAAAAAGGTATTCTTTGGTGAGAGGCGTCACCCAATGCATCCGTAGTACTTTCGGCCAAAACTTGTGTCCCTACATGGAGAGGCAGACCATCCTGCAAGAGAGGAGCCACTGTACTTTTAAAATCAGTCTGGTCTGATATTTTCATCCATGCAATAAACTCGCCAATGAACCCTTCTCTCACTATCAGGTCAACCAATGCCAGACTGGACCTTGCGAAGTTCAGTCGCCTGGACAAGCTTACCAGCTTAAGCCTGCGAGGAGCGTGTGGGCTGGTTCTGCCTACGTTCTCCTTCAGCGGAGGCCTGGTGGAACTGGCCTCCTTGACTAACCTCAAAACCCTGGTGAGAAATGGTTCACAGTAGAACTTTATTATAAAGATTTTATTATGAACGACAATAGTTAATAATCACTGTGCAGTAGTTATTTATTGATCAATATTTATAGACCAATCTAGTTGCCGTTTTCGCCTGGCAAACGGCGGACTAGACCTAGTATGTACTGCATGTAACCCAGTATATACTCCTTAAATGATGCCATTATGACAGCTACCACCAATCATACCCCACAAGATTGCGCAAGAGGAGGCACAGATGATCATCATCATCCCATGGTGGCTCCGCTGAAGTTGGTTCTCCAAGATTCTCCAGCTCCTCACAGACCTGCCTGTTTGTTGCCTGAGCGCGACGGTCACCTCACATGGGTAGATGGGGTTGATCATTCTGATCTCCACACACTCCGCCTAGCCGCTTTTGAGACTCTCAGGAGATCTCTCCAGAGGGGGGAGTTTCATTGAGGCTGCAGACACGATTTGCACCGATGATAGACCGTCAATGCGAGATCTGTATCACGCCAAGTGGCAGTCCTTTTGTCGCTGGTGCCATGCATGGACGGGGTAAAGATCCCCTTCACCCATCTATTAGAACAGTGTTAGGCTACTTATAGCATCGTCAGGAACGCGGGCTGAAGCATAACACTATTCTGACCTACATTTCTGCTCTCAGTAATTGTACTGATCGAGTGGAGGGCATTCCAGTGGGTTGTCATCCCCTGGTGACAGGTTGGGGTTCTCCGCAACAGATCTCTCAATCCACCGACACGTAATCTGGTTTCTCGATGGAATTTGTCCGTGGTTCTAGCACCACTCATCAAGCCACCTTATGAGCCTCTCCATCATGCCACATTGAAAGATTTAATGTTGAAGATGCTCTTTCTCATAGCCACAGCCTCCGCCAGACAGATATCGGAGCTCCATGCGTTATGCACGGTGCCTCCGTTCCGCCTTGAAAGACCTGAGTCATATACACTTAATACCACGAATCCCGCCTTTCTGCCTAAGACGGCAACAGAGGTAGCACTCTCCTCGGACATTGAGCTGTCTGCTTTGCTGATTTTCTGAGGATTGGGGTAATCCTCAGAATGATCTCGAGCAGGGTTGGCGGCTCATGTGTCTTGTCTGGGCTTTGCATTGCTACATGTACTTGCTACTTACGCAGCCTCTCCGTGGCAGTAACACTGCGTTATTTGTCCACTGGGATGAGGATCGAGCGCAGCATCCAGTCTCAAAGCGATGGGTTTTCAGTGCGCTTTCTGAGGCTATCCGTACGGCCTATACACACATGGGTTGGGCAGATGAGATATTCAGTGTGAATCTCATTCTGTCCAGGGCGTCGCGACCTCCTGGGTCGAAATAGCTAGGGTACTGGCATCAGGAATCTGTCGTGCGTCTACTTGGACTACCGGTTGGGTCTTTCCAAGACATTACCATCTCAACCTTGGGGATCCATCTTCTTTCGGGACGCAGGTCTTCAAGGCAGCCACCCACAGTCGCCTAAGTCAGAGCCAATGCTGAAACCATGTTTAGTACACTCCCCCTTTTAGGCCATTCCCGTCTGGAACCTTGGGGTCGGCGTCCCAGCACCCGGTAGTGGACCGTTTTTTACACAGGTCTCTGTGTTAGCGGGTGGGTGTTTTTCCTCTGCTTCACTGCAGTCTTTAGGGTTGCAAGTTGCTTTTTATGGCAACGAAAACCAAATAAAAAACTATACACGTTTGCCGTCCTTTCAACCTCACCCGTCTGCACTGTTTTCTACGTTGGTCTGTCACAGAGTAATGACTGTGCGGCAGTCCCGGATATGTGGCTCTGCGTGAGAGAGGGTCGGTTGTGCTTTCCACCCCCCTGTGTGTGGCCTGGTACTCGCGCTCTCCCGTTAGCGCACTCCCCCCATTGCCACACTTCTTCGGGGTATAGTTGTCTCCCTTGCTAGTTCAATTCCGCACCTTCCTTCTGTCACTGTCAAATGGGTGGGGATGACACTGATCATCCGCCAGGTGCCGAGGATGCCAGGGTGCCGGGAGCACCACACTGTCTGCCTGTGTCTTCCCTCCCCTGGACTCTTTTCTTCTCCAAGTGAGTGATGGGTCTCCAGATGGATGAGGATCACCAAACCCCTAAGTACTACATATGTGGTACTCTGCAGCAGTTAATAACTGAAGTTCGGATATAGGCGATCAATTTTATAAATTTGAACAAATTTAAATATTGTGACCATGAAGAATTTCAGTTACCGGTAATAACGACCCAGCATCTGACGACTTCTTCCCTCCCTCCCCGTGAACCCGGGTTTGCAGTTCCAATTCTGGGCTCACCGCGAAGCGGAGGCAAACTGCCAGTGTGTGCATGGCACACAGTTGTCTGGCGCTGGGCACAATCGTAGTGCCCTCTATCGAATGACATCAATACGATTGTCACCCCTAAGTGACCAACAGGGGTATGATTTGTGGTAGCCATCATAGTGTTATCATTCAGGGAGTATATACTGGGGTTACATGCAGTACATACTAGGGCTAGTGTGCCGTTTGCCAGGTGAAAACGGCAACAGTTGATAACTGAAAGGTGACAATATTTAAATTTGTTCAAATTTATAATTTCTTGATGATTCAATATACTCCAGTATGACTTATAAGCATGAAAATATGCTTGTTTTCGCACACTAATAATATTGTGTGAAACCTGCATGCATGAATATATGAAATAAGTTATTTAGCAGTTCCTGACATATTGAGCGTTACTTGTATTAAAATATTTTCCTTGCTTAAAAGCAATATGGAGAAATCTGACGTTTTAATCATTTCATGTGCATGGTGTAAATATGGTACTGGAGTGACAACTGGGTACAATAATGTATATGCAACAATTTTGTTCGTTTCTCAGTCGCTGACAACACTGCGGGACGTACGAGCATTCGAATTCAACTTTCTGGGATCTCTGCAGAAGCTGGAAACACTAGAGATAGGGGACTGTGAGTCCTGGGATTCCGAGGTAAGTTGGAACGATGAGCAGTGGGCCATTTGATGTGAACTTAACATGATGCAGTAAAACCGCTCTTGACATAGCCATGACAGACTACCTGTCTTGGAAGACCACACATTCTAGGAAGAAGGTCCTACATTACAGTGTAACTGGACATGTCACCAAAGACCACCGGTCTTGAGAGACCACATGTGTATGGCCAATGGGGTTGTCTTTCAAGACAAGTTCTACTGTATTGTTCAACTAGATCGGTATCAATCCATATTACTCACACCTACATATTAAAGCTTCGGGATCTTGTCGAACTAACACCTACCACGCGAAACTAATCCTGTGGTTGGAGATCATCTCTCTGAAGGGCTGTATTAAAGAGTGGCCTGAGACATACAGTGAAACTTGTATATAAAGACCACCCTTGGGACCATCACAATGTGGTCTTTACACACAGGTGGTCCTCATATGCAGGTTCAATAACATGGAAGGTATCACTCTGGGTACATGTACAATGTGGTCTTTATATGCCGATGGTCTTTATATATTGGTGGTCTGTAGAGCAGATTTCACTGTAAATGCACAAGTTACTATAGAACGCCTGTGAAATATTTTTACACTTATGCATCTTAGTACCGTTATTATTATTATACTGTTAGTATGGTAGTTGGAAACATATTATATGAGAAAGTTGGAATGTCTACGGTACTTCATTGCTACTGTGTTACAACCTAGTACATTTTACTTTGCAGACCTATGGACAGTTGGGTGGTTTAAGTCGCCTGCACACGTTGAGGCTGGAATGTGGGGGCAGCTTTGAAAATTGTGGGCTCGCCGAGGCTCTGCAAAAATTAACCAAGTAAAGTCCTACATAAAATTTAGTAGCAAGATTTTATCTTAATAGCCAAAGAAGTTTCATGTAATCTTATGACATAAGAGCACTGCAACAATATGGGCATCTTTTATGACGCCTAGCTCGGGAAAGTATCTGAATTCCTGAAAGTAACCAAATTCCTTTATCAAAGATAGATTAGATGGTCTTCTGAGTTGTATATGAGAAAAAGTATGTATATGTACTTGAAATTGGCGGTTGCATCTGATTATGCGGATAGAGGTCTGTAAAGCAAATAAAGACATTAAGCATAAAAGATTTTGAACCACAGAATTACACTGTATAGTGTATAAATGATTGGTGAACTCCATTAACCTTTTGTTGCATATTTGAAGTCAGTGATTATTGATGATTATTTAGTGGTCCCTGTATTTTAAGACCACACATGAGCACCTCTAAATTGTGGTCTTATCTGATGTGGTCTTAAAAATGCTTCAATGGCGTACAAAACTGCACTTTGGGACCAGGTTAAGTATTCTTTTAATAAAGATGGTCTTAATTAAGTTGGGTGTAAAATAGAGGGACCACTGTAGTGTTATTGTGCTTGGTAATCGTTGCCTAAAATCTGACATCTGTATTTACCACTGATAGGTGCATATCATGCATACTGTATTGTATTACATTTTCCAGTCTCAAGCAACTGGACCTGATCAAATATGTCGTATCCGAGGACCTGGCGAAAGCCATTCCAAGCTTAACATCGCTTAATACTCTGGCCATCTGGCCAGATTCTGAAAATCAGGTTAGTGAGGCTTTGGTTGATTATCTACGTTAAATCTGACTCAAAGCAGCAGTTATGTCTGTAACTTCTCTACCATTAATGGTATTGGAGGATATCTTCTGTAGTCGTATAGTTATTCAGTATGTACTTTGGTGTTAATGCATGTGAGGTAGAGAGAGGTCTAAATTACCCTGCTCTCTCAAAAAATTATTTTCTTGAGTTCGAAAAGGTAATGATGTTTATTACCTTTAGAAAGTTTTACAGTTGGATTTACAAGGCTGTGGAATCTAACTTAACATGTTATATACCTTTAAACAGACCATTCCTTCATATTAGAAAAACAGTTGCTGTAAGTTACTGTATGAGCTTTGAATATTAAGATAATTGTGCTTCATTAGTGCTTTATGTTAATACCTCCCTAGTTATCTTCTTGACTCTATTCTTTTCAAGGGGGAGAAAGTCAACACGAACACATTCAACACTTTTAAGGAGCTGAAGTTTCTCAAACAAATGGAATGGGGCATTATGATGGATCCCAGTGGTGGAACTTCGCGGCTTGAGGATGCGAACAAACGCGCAGTCTCTATCCCGATTTTACCTGCCAACATAAAGGAATCGGCTGATGATCAGGAAGCGCCTGGTGATGGGGAATCCAGGGGTACGGAGTATATCGGTATCAACGAGATTGTGGACAGGCTCTGTGGGCACCTACCAGACACCAAAATCCGGGTTTTCCGAGTGCCCTGCGTGTCAGTACCGAAACACAAGAGCGGACCATAATTCTCGGTTTCCCAAGTTTTAAGCCAGACTTGCTCATCATCAACTGTGCGCATTTATCATGTGAATTGCATTTAAAACACAGTATATATTCAGGGTTCTTGTACATACGGAACTATTGTAGTGCCCGTGAAGAAATGCGAAAATTGAAATGTGAAGACCGGGGTTCTGGGGATAGTGTCATTGAAAAGATTAGAAAAATGTGTTAGAAGGTCTGTTAGTGCAGTGATGCCCGGTATTTCTTACATTTACTGGTTTCAGTATTGTGTTTTTGCTTTACCACACTATGCAAAACCAGAAGGATCACATGTACTTATAGCACAAGGATGCGATATCAAATGTCGCCAAGCAGTGTCATCGCGTTTCTGTTTGAGAATAACAAGTAAAGGACTAATAGTCCCTGCTTTAATAGCAAATATTCATTACTATTAATAGAAAACGGGGCTTATATGAAATAAAATATAACTGGCATTTACTTTGTTAGAGGACAGTATTGTGCACGGTTATTGTCATGACACCGGACCAGTTCTGCTCGCTTGATAGTGTTGTATAGGTACTACAGTTCTTTGAAGTCCAAGCTGTGTTTCAAAGAACTGTCTCCTTAAATTGGGATAACACAAAGCATAAAAGTGGCTCTTTTACTTTTATATATCCGTACTGGTATGGCAGTAACAAAACCTCTGGAAATGATAAGATAAAATCTGAAAGATTACTTGTAAATACTTAGATCAATTGTAGCGGAGAGAATATATGAATTTAACCCAGAGAAAAACAGCTTGTCCATTGATTCATACAAAGTTGCCTCCTGCCATGCAGGAGCCAATAGAGCTAATAGCCAATACAGAAATATATATGTCGACAGGTGTATCCATGCTGGAAGTACATTGCCAGATTAGTATCTTGGGAATGAAAACGAGAAGAGTTGGAATATAGACTAATTATAGGCTACATGACATTGTGAATTCCCAAGATTTCTATGTGGGATGTATAAAGGCTGGCTATAGCATTCATGTCCAGTTTATAGTAAAAATGTGAATTTTATCGGTGTATTTGATGTAGCTTTTCCACAGTATTTGTGCTGAACATACAAGCCTACATGCATATAGAACTTGGTACAATAAAACCAATGGAACTAGTGATCAAGTGTCTTTTCAGTTTTGTCTTGTGTCTACTGCACTCTGCTTGGAGGATGCTTCCCTAAAACAGTAAATGTATCTATACTGCGTAGTAAATTAAGTCGATGTTCAAATTGTGGTCACACTTGAATTACCCAGTCATAAAAGAAAGTGAAGTGCAAAATGTTGCAAATAAATGAACTTAAATGAATTACGCATATTAAAATTCATGCATGCATATATGAACGGAGATCTGGCATCGCCTCTCTCAAAGCTATGAAATACAGAGACACATAGGTATGAAACACGGCAGCAAAATAACCCTTGCAGAATAAATAGTAACACTAGCACTGCAGCAAAAAAAAGTATAGCATCTGTTGGACCCAGACTATGGTCAGATTTACCAGTAAGAATAACCGCCAGAAGCAAAGCAGCAAGTTTTAAAACAAGAGGCCCAGGGGCCTTGACGCTCTGCTAGGTCACTTGCTAGTTAAAGAATACCAGAAATGTAAAAACTTAGGACTACGATTAGCCATTTCCGTTTCTGAGATACA
>JAAUYG010220647.1_pt1 | contig 14380 bp, 4 predicted proteins | sample 7278091 | NCBI WGS metagenome assembly JAAUYG01 (sample SAMN14350201, study PRJNA611818) | marine sediment metagenome | isolation source: surface marine sediment (0.6m) | place: French Polynesia: Moorea | collected 2018-08
ATCAATCCGACGACCTAAAAATATATAACAAGGTGTGTCTGTTGTTCTGTCGTGTGCTCTTTCGATATTCTCTCTCTCTCTCTCTCTCTCTCTCTCTCTCTCTCTCTCTCTCTCTCTCTCTCTCTCTCTCTTGGGGGGATTGCCCCTAGAGCGTGCATAATTTAATTCAAATTAGCATTTTTAAAATATCATGTATTTGTGACATTCCATTGAATTACTCTTTGCTTTAATGCGTAATACATTGTTTTAACAAATAATATTTTATAATAATAATTTTAATCCAATGTGATGAAACTTATTTATGACGTTTGTTACAAATAAACTAAATCATTCTTTACGAGACCTTAACAATAATATGAGCATCAATCCTTTGTTGCGATCGCACTGCAGTTGTATTATATTGATATTCTGGGGTTATGGGAATGAGGATACTTTAGGCATAAAAGTCTATTAACTGAAACGGTAATTTGTGAGATTATTGGGACATGCGTGACTTTGTGCGTGGCTTATTTACATTTGACGTAGGACCTTGACTTTCGATATTTAAGTTCAGTTTAGGTACATATTTTTGCAAAATTATATGTGGCCTTGGCTCTGTTAGACTTAGTTTCTGTCGGTCTGACTTCTGTTGGACTTAGACTTGAGTTGAAAAGAAATAGAAACCTGTGTGGCAATCAGCGGGAGCACCAAAGTAGCAGACCATCATGATAATACATGTACTTGATAGTAGAGTGAATTTCTAGTAAAAAAAATGGTTTATTTACTGTTGGGAATGTTAGAAAGTGTATCTTAACTTATGTTTTCCTACTTTCAGCTGGAAACAAGAATCATAGACACCGACCAGTGGTTCTTTGCCATAAGCCTAGATGATGTAAACCTGGATGGAAGACTAGACATTGTCACTACGTGGAATTCCAATAACAACGGCTCCTTTGTAGTTTATGAGATTCCAGACGATTTCCGGTTGGTTTAGTTCAATCTTGAGATGTCATGCATAGTTGGCAAGTTCACCTGATAGAAGACGTAACTTTTAACATGGCAAACGGTCGCACACCTCGTGAAGATTCGTAATTGCTTGCTTGCCAAAACATTTTCCAAGAAATGGCTGACCTATCATATCAAAGATAACATTACCCTAAACTGGAACGAACGACCCGTTGACGATGAACTAATCCTTTGCAGTGATGCTTGTTGTTAGTTGTGGTGGTCGCTCGCTCTCTCTCTCTCTCTCTCTCTCTCTCTCTCTCTCTCTCTCTCTCTCACACACACACACTCTTGATAAGTTTGAAAATCAGAACAAATCTAATTGAGCAATATAACTGATAGACCTGCTATTAACACGCTGATCCCCTCAATATATTTTCGATGTGCTCTTCTCTCTGTGATAATATTTACTCTGAAGATTGTTACCTACAATTTCAGGACTGGAGAATATACTCTCCATGTCTTAGCGGATGGATTTTTTCCAACGAACCGACCAGAGTTTGCACCAGACGCCTCTCCAGGAGAAGGCATCCCGACCTACCGTGATCTAAATAAGTAAACTCGACATTCCTAATTATCAATAATGCCGCTAGAGGAAACAAACAATCTATTCAATTAGTACGGACCCAGATCTCTTTAAAGTGGAAGAAAATAAACAACTTTTTTTTTTCAATTTAGACAGATGGTTCACATAGTATTATTAAACATGTGAGCATAAACTGGTATGTTAAATAGAATGATATAAATGACACAGAACAGTAACAAAAGTAAAGGAGGAATGATCACTGCAAATGAATGAACGGGCCAATACACATATCATGCATATAGAAGATGCATATTAACCGTTTTGTTGCCTTGTTGGTACATGTGCGGCGACAGTGCTAGGGTTTATATATATTTTAAACCTGACGCAGGAGTCCTGATCTATGTTAAATACCATAATGTAGTGGTAAATAATATATGCACATCAAAAACATCTTTGTGCAATATTTGTATATATTTGTTTCAGCCAAGAGGGAAAGCCTCTCTTTGTTTTAAGTGGTCAGAATGATGGTAGGGCCTATATCGTGGAAGCTGATTCCCAAGATCCAGAAGACTGGTCCTATTCTCTCTCAGAGCCGTTTCTAGATGCAGGAGAAGAGGGAAATATCTTGGGCAATCCTGCTGTGGCTGATCTGGATGGGGATGGGTATCCAGAAGTCGTATTGCCAGTCTGGACGCAGGATGTCGTGGCTGTGTACAGTTTTAGCCCCGAACAATGAATACATAACTGAACATCTCAGTGACATTTGACAAGTTACTGGGAAAAATTTCAGCCAAGAAACTCATGTACAGGCCATATCGGAAATATTGTTGTACCTCGATCGGTCTAGAATACACTGAATGTCCGCCATGGTGTGAAAACATAAAAATGAGAAAAATAAACTAGCTATTTTAAAGCCATTTACGGAGTAAATTATTTGTTTGTGGGAATGAGGTCTACTTGAATAAATAAGGAAATGTATTGCCAAATTTCACAGCATCCCATTACTTTTATTATCTGTTGTTCACAAATGACTATAATGACTGTAATGTGACACGTACTCTGTCTCGCTAGAGAATACATATTTGCTCAAATTTTATTGGAAAAAAACACTGTTCTCCAACAGTTATGTATAATTTAATGATTACTATGAGCAGGCAGAATATGTATATCAGATTTTTACAAGAAGCTACAAGAAATTTGAGACAGTAAAATCTACACTTTCTTTTAAATATCCAGCTAGTTCTTAAATCTGTGGTTAAATGTTAGAGATTAATATACATCCTAATACGGGCTCTTATGCTTTCTACTATTTCGCATCATGTATACCCGAATAAAATGGATATTGCATATACGTTATCTAAATAGCCCTTTTTGTATGAAACTGGAGTTTGCTGTATATGCCATGGTGGAAATGTTCACGAAAACTGCAAGGGGCTTGGTTTGCTTGCCATATACAATGGAATCTAAGAATTTAAGGCGGCGAAGGGGGGGGGGGATGTCTCAACTGTCAATCTTAATGTCCGTGCACAGTAAGACTATGAGCTAAAATGGCTGTCCATTTTTGTGCAGAGAATAAGACAGGGAGCTGAAGTAGCTGTTCTTTCAACTCCAACTTTGCCCCTTTGCCTTAAGCACGTGTTGCAGTGTATTCCACTGTGCTATCAGAGTTTATCACTGTTTTGGGGATAATTGGGACTCGGACTAGTAGAACATATATATGGTACATTTGATGTCACAGTGTTCGATGTCATTTTCTCGCCGGGGGGAGGCTATGGTTCAAGGCTAAACATTTCGTGAAGTTGGTTGTGACACTCTCCAACATTGGGTTCATAGGATTTCAAGGGGAAACTTTTCGTGAAGTCTTACATGAAGGAATAACCAGGCGTAAAGTTTGCGCTAAAATTCAGACATTGAGACAGCCATAGTCAAAATTCAGACATTGAGACAGCCATAGTCAAATAATCGTTGCAAAATTAAAGTACCGTAGACCATCTATATATTTGCAGTGAATTCCAGAATTTCTCTCTCTTCCAACTAGATCATTTAAGCTATACGTTATAACATTTACTTCAAGCAGGTCATATCCACCGAAAGAGCTTCATGACTTGTTAACAAATCTATGCATTTCATTTAAAGGGCAGTTTTCAAGATAACTTTAATAAATAATATGCAAAGACGTAATTTTGAAGCTATTCAAAACAAACTTTTGACCTCTGTTTTACCACCTGAAGGTTTCTCAATTTCATTTACTCAGTTTCTCTGACACTAATAAAATATGTACAACGATATTAATTTGCTACTCTTCGCTGATCATACCCTTGATTTAGAACTTTCAAGCGTATTTCTACAATTTGATATTACTGATATTCTGCAGCGTGCCAGTGACAAGTGTTCGATCGGAGTAACATTCAATGATGACATTTCCTGCTGTGACACGCTACTGGTGTAAAATTCTTCAAATGTGTATTTATACCTTAGTTAGATGTTAATTTGTTAATTTGTTATCAAACCCTACCACTGCTTTGCTGGGCATGGTTTTAAGATTTCACTTTGCGCGTTTGTCCACACATCTGTCAATAAAATATTCTCAAAAATTGTTTAACTAATTCAACTTCCGTTTTTGTTGGAGAGCTTCTTTCTGACACGGGGATGGCATCATTCGATTTAAGACAAGAGGCCAAGGAGACGATGTTTGCCAGTTAGGACCAACCTACGTTAATGCCTATAACAGCCATGTAGCTGAGGCGACTACACCTAATTTTCAAGACCCAAATGACCTTGGTTAGACACGTGACACAAGGATTGATTAATGTTCCCTAAATGTTGGCACTCGAGGCATATGTACTGTAATAGTGTTCTTGGGCTCCAAAATTCCAGTCAGTTTCACTCTATGACCATTTTCAAGTTACAGGTCTTTTTTTTTTTTTTTTTTTTTTAGAAAAATGCACTGAACCACTTCAAATAATCATGAACACTGAAAGGTCAACGATACCCTATATATCTTACTAGAATATCCAAGTCCCAGATTCACTCCATTTTGCCAAACAACAAAATTTTTTCAAGAGACGGGGTTGTCAAAAATCAGAAATGCACCGAATGACCTCAGACTGATCTTGAAAATTAACGATCAAAAGTACTCTGTACACACTAAGTGCTTGCCCCCGAGGCCCAAATTTTGGTGGGTTTCACTCTACGCCCAGCAATTTTTGACATACAAGGCTATCTAAAAGGTCGGAAATGCACTGAATCACCTCAGACTGTCTTTTGAGTCTTTACTTTTCAAGCGAACCCTGGATAAAGCAAGTAGTAGCCTCCGAGGTTCACATTTTAGTCTGTTTCAACCTCACATTAGCGAGATATATTTATCACCTTTAGCTTGATAGTGCTTATGGCAAGTTCGAATCAGTAGGTGCACTGATTTCAAAATGACCTGAAACTAAAAAAAAAAAAAAAAAAGCTGGCCGTAGAGCAAAAGGAATTGCAGTTTGGAACTCAGGGGAAGTTATGGTACACATACATGTATGATATAGCGCTGACCTTGTAGTTTTCATAGCATTTGAGGGTATTTCAGTGCACTTCTGTAAGCATTGATACCAAAGTAGACAATCGGTTGATGTGCAAGGCGAGGGGGCATCCCGATTGCAAAAACAAGATACGAACATTATAGTTATCAATGACATTGAATTTACCTTTCAAGGCCAAATCTAATAGTCAAATTCGCCTATATAAAACTATTTATGATAGGCTAACTCAACTCATTTACCAGATATAACCCCTCAAATTCAATTGACCTTGAGTTTTACCTTCAAGGTCATTAAGTTCAATCAAATGTAATGGTGTAACTAAACATCCCTCACATAACTTACTGTTATTGTCTAATACTAATCACATACGTGTTGTCAGGGTTAGTCACATTTTTTTCTACTACCTCTATCAATGGACCAAAATTTCACCCACCCACACCCACCTTTAAACCCAGGGCATTTTTGAAGGCAAAATGGTTCCATTGCTGGGTAAGAGGAAGACTTCCATAAAAATTTTGCTCAATCCAATGTGAAACCTTTTCAAGTACTTTTTTTTTACTCAAATTAGCTCAATGAAGCAAACATAAATCTCCAAAAACAGCACTCCTAATATTTTGAAACCATCAGTAAGAACTGTAAAACGTGGTCTTGTAGGGATTGCCATGCGCCTAAATGACATCAGGCAAAATTAAGTTGCCATAAGTCAAACTATTGTCTTAAAAAGGCATGAGTTTTGCATAGCAGTGTCACTGAACATATTTGTTTTAAGAATCCAAAAATCAGACTCATAGATTAAGGTTGTTTCTAAAATGTGTCCTCTGAAGCTTATTACCGGTAATAAAGCATGACAAAATAGGTCCAGGAAAAAATAAAGAGACAAGTATGTGTAACTGCAGACTCCAGAACAGGTACCCTCATTTAAATAAAACTCTTCAGGAGATTGGAAAATGGATAAAACTTACTAACATCACATTCACCTTAAAGATACTGTGATTACCGGTACAATGCAGTACTCAATGGGTTTCATAAAACCTTTGTCTCGGAAGGCATCTTTAAACAGCACTATTAAAGAAAGTTGTGGTGCTCTGTCATATCAGGCTACTTAATGTTACCCTGCTGTATGTTTAGGTACAAACATATATACTTGTGCTCAATACATGTACCCTCACATAGGCTGGGTTGTAGATGGACCTATACCAGGGAGTGCAACAGGGAATACTTAAACAGAAATATTGACGATGCTATAAACAGATTTTGACGAGATACATTTATATTCTGTTGTGTTGATGGTTGCATGGTATGTAAGATATATACTTATCTGATACAATGTTTGGTTTCCTACATGGAAACCAAAGATAACATGTGGTGGAACTCCTTTGCGAGAAATAAGGCCTCAAAATCTGAGTGACCTTGGATTTGACCTTTAAACGTTACTCATGATAAAGTTCAAACATTACAGTGCCATTTACTAAATACCACACTTTTCCCACTCAATATCTGAATGACCTTGATTTTGACCTTTCAAGGTCACTCAAAGTCAAACCTACTGGTGCCACCACTCCCCATGTATGGTTTCCTATTAATGTCTAATACTAACATAAGGTGTATCTGGGCTCCTTTACAAGAAGGCTTCAAAATATGAGACCTTTCAATGTCGCTCAAGGCCAAATGTCACAGTGCCACTGGACTCCCCACATATGGTTTCCCTATTGATGTTCAATACCAACATAGGGGCTAACTAAGCTCTAGATATAAGGCTTCAAAATTTGGGTGACCTTGAATGTGACCTTTCAGGGTCAAATCTAATGGTGCCATCACTCCCCATATATGACTTCCTCTTAATGCTTAATGCTAACATAGTGCCCAACTAGGCTGCTTTTACGACATAAAATGATTCAAAATGTGACCTTGACTTTCACCTTTCAAGGTCACTCAAGGTCAAATGTCACAGTGCCATTGGACTCCCCATATATGGTTTCCTATTAATGTTTAATAGTAACATCGGGCCAACTAGGATCCTTTGCGAGACATAAGGCTTCAAAATATAGGTGACCTTGAATTTGACCTTTCAAGGTCACCCAAGGTCAAGTTAAATGGTGCAGTTGGACTCTACATATATGACTTCGTATTAGTGTGCAATTAGTAACTACATGTCTAACTCATACCGTTTAGGAGTTACAGTGACTCAAAATATTTGCTCCCATCTCTTTTATCATTAGGCCCAAAGTATGCCCACACAAACACAAACCTTTACCCCGGGGTGCTTTTTTCAAAACCGAATGGTTTCCTCCCTGAGTCAAAGGGAAAACTTCCACCAAAATGAAGTTGATCGGTTCAATATTTTTGTCAATATTTTGTTAATAGACACACAAATGCAAAGTAAGAAACCCCACCATGCAAAGCATGAGTGGGGTTTAATCATATGTTCAAATTAAATATGCTAGGCCAGGACATAAGTTGCTATATAAATACAAGTTATTTTACTTTGCACAATAAAAAGCCACATAGGTATGCCAAAAATATTTATTCTGCTTCCCAAGATTTATACACACTAATTATAAGCTTTTATTTTCAAACCTAAAAATTACAAATTGAATTTGAAACTAGAAATTGACTCTCAGAACTTAGCATTGCAAATATATTTCCTGCTTAAGATACCTGCTGATCAAGATTTTAAAGGTGCCCTATGCTGTGCAAGAAGCGTAAAATGATCTGGACCCTAACAAGGCTACACAACATGGTGAAACCTGAATATCAAAACAACCGAAGGGATCAACAATAATGTGGTCCTTATACACAGGTGGTCCTTATATAAAAGGCTCAGTAACATGGAAGATACACCCGCGGGGATATGCCAAATCATCCTTGTACATGTGTGCTCTTTACATACAGATGATCTTTATAAGTTTAACTAGGTATACTTTATCTCAAATCAAAATCTACAATTGCCAACATAAATGCAGCCACATGCAAATACACATGCTTCAACTGAACCATAGCATGGCTATTTAGCTTCCTATACTGGTAATAACCGAGTATAGTTTCGTTTCGTAAGTGCAGCAAGTACTGGTACTTTTGCATCTAGTTGGATAGTGCCGCAAAAAAACACCAAAAAAAAAAAAAAAAAAAAAAAAACTCCAACTAAATCCTCACAATTTATACAAACTCAAAATGAAATCCGAAAATTATAAACTTGCTCAGCTGACATGGTGTACACAATTATACAACGTTCATATAATATTACCTCAAAAAAACATTGTAAGTGTTAACTAGAACAAAATACTGAAGATTTCAAACAATAACATAAAACAGAATGCACACTGGGTACGAACATTGTCCACCATGCCATTTCAGCTATCGGAAAAATATTTACGCATGCCTGCAGCAGATATGTATGTCATACAAAATTATCCTCAATTTCCATTATCCAAACACCTGTAATTTAATTCAATAATTACACATTTACTGAAAATGTCCAAGGTCACTTTCATACAAGTGAAGAGAGTTTAGTGTTTAGCTTTTACTTAGGGTTTGCAAATGGCTAACCAAGTGACATTACGCAATGTACCGATAATTGTTTAATGATTGTTTGCTACAGCAATACTTTCAGCACATTGACACCGATGATCAGTCATCCATATTATTTTATAGATCCTACGCATGCTTCAGCTTCCAATTTACCATTGGATTTCCTAAGCATCTGCATGATACTACTAGAACAAAAGGCAATGTACTCTCAAATATGTTCAGTCATCAAATTTGATAGAATGGACCGAGTTATCAATGACCCCTCCTCTGTAGCTGCCCCGCTTCTTTTTCGTCTTCTCATGCCGAAAGCTGCGACCCTGGGTGTGTTTTAAGTCTCGATTCGCCTTCTCGCCGTATGATCCCCAGGATCCGCCCTGAAATCAGACAAAAACACAAACTTAAGACCCTTTAATTGTGGGGGCTCACGGTTGGGTATTTGGTGAGTGACCTGAGTGTAAGAGGAGCGTTACAGGTGGCCTGGTGCTTAATAAAAGTGACCTGGTCCACATTTAAAATGACCTCTGATCTTGAAATTTGTGACCTGTATGCAATTATATTTTAGCGGATGTTCTGGCATTTTAATAATATTCTTAGTAACACTACAAATTATGCGAGCTGGTTACAAAACAGAATTTTTTGGTGATGTGAGAACAAAAGCACATGTATTAGTCAAGGGTCTATGTTAATTTAAAAGATGTGCATAAAAGTCCATAACTTATTGTCAGAACATTTACATTAGTACAGACCCAATGCGGCAATACAACAGGGATTTTAATTTCGCGCATCCAGAGTGCTATAAAATAGCTGGAAAGAAATGCTTGGAGTGTGAATATCTCTTGATATGGATTAACAAGTTCCAAGTACAGCGGTCCCTCTTTTAAAGGACACTCTCTGGAGAGGGCACCCCTGTGGCAATGACACAAATTCTTTGCTGCAAATACTATGAATACATGTGATGCTCCCTCTCACCAAAAGACACCTCTCTAATAAGGAGAGAATTGCTTGGCAGAAGGGATGTCCATATTAGAGGAATACTGTACTGCATTACTGCAAGGCACTGAAAGAAATCACTGTCAATGCGCAGCTGGCTCTACTAGCCAAATGTGGTTTTAAAAACTGCGTTCTGCGGTCGCTACCTTATACTTTCTCTCACCTTGGCCTCAAAAGAGTTGTCTTTGAGGCGGCTATCCACTGCGATTTCCTCGGACTTCACTCGTCTGTATGGGGAGGACTGATGATGGATAAAAGTCGGAGATTGTTAATAAGACACACGTCAAACAAAAGATTAAGACTAACTAAAAATTTACGGTTGTTAGATGATCCCAATTAGAAAGACCAATTTTGTAAAGGGGTAAAGATGCAAACATCAATATGTATTTACAGGTACAATGGATCAATTGATACAAAACAGTTCTGTATGATCACATATTCGCATACATCAGATACAGTATATAATCAGATAGAGCTAGGCTTGATTCTGCATGCTCTGTCTACCAGCAGTAAACTTCAATAGCAGGGACTTTGATTCACATAACGATTGGAGAAAAAATGAAGAACGAGTGTTGCGACTGTCACCATGCAGTTAGTAGCTACTGGTGGAGACTTTCTATGTTTGCAACTCTTAAGTAAATATATACCTTCTTGCTTTTATCTGTCTTCGATATGCTATTGACAACTGCTTGTGGTGCTGTACCATTGACTTTAGGAGTGACGTTTTTTCCGCCTTTCGAGTCCTCTTCTGATGTGTCTGAGGAGTCTTCAGACTCTGAATCGGACTTAGCGAGTATAGAGTTCTTGACGGGGGTTTTCTTTGAAGGTGCCCCAGAAATCTTTGCTGGTGTCTTTGCAGTTTTTCCTTCATCAGAGTCGGAGTCTGAACTAGAAGAACTTGAATCCGAGTCTTTGGCTTTTGCAGCTGGCTTCTTCTTTGTTTGTGCTGCTGACTGGCTTGGAGTTTCTTCGTCTGAAGAATCGTCTGAGGTGCCAGAACTCGAGCTGGCTGCCTTTTGTTTTTTGGCTGCCGGGAATTTAGCAGCTGTTTTGGAGCTAGGCACTGGCTTGGACACTTTCTTTTTGTTCTCGTCTTCACTCGAGTCCGAAGATGAACCAGAGCTTGAACTGGGAGCTTTTGCGTTCAACGTGGCTTTGCCCTTTGTGGGACTACATGGCTTGGTTACAGGCTTTGTCGTTTTTTTATTACTTTCTTCATCGCTGGAATCGGAACTTGACTCTGAACTTGAACTCGTAGTTTTTTTTTGGATAGACTGTGGTGCTTTTTTGCTGGGGGTTGCAACAGGTTTCTTTGGCGTTTGTTTCTCCTGCTCTTCGTCACTTGACGATGATTCTGAGCTGGAACTTGAGACCTTCTTTTTGACAGATTTACTTTTATTTTGAGGATTCGTGGTAGGTGCTACAGCTTTTTTCTGGTTAGTTTCCTCGTCGCTGGAATCTGACGAAGACTCTGAACTGGACTCCTTGGACTTCTTATTATTAACTTTTTTCAAACTGTCTTTATTAGCCAAGTTCCCCTTCAAAGTCGAGCTTGGCTTAGGCGTGGCGCTTTTTACTGGCGACTCTTCATCGCTGGAGTCGGATGACGAATCTGAACTCGAGACATCATGAGATTTTCGCGCAGAGTTTGGAGTAGCCTTAGATGATGATGCAGCACTAGATTTTACAGTGACAGGCTTTTTCTTTGGAGATTCCTCTTCGCTGGAATCGGAAGATGAATCGGAACTAGAACTCTCTACTTTCTTCTGGATGGGAGTAGAAGTGGTCATTTTTGAAGGGACAACTTTCTTCACTGCATTCTTCTTGACTCCCTCATCTTCGCTCGAGTCAGACGACGAGTCTGAACTTGAACTTTCAGCCTTTTTCTTGCCTGCCTTGGGAGTATTTTTCTCTTTCACTTGCTCCTGACCCTTAGTCTTTGCAGTTTTTTCTTTATCAGAATCAGAGTCCGAACTAGAAGAACTTGAATCCGACTCCTTGGCTTTTGCAGCTGGCTTCTTCATCTGCCCCACTGTCTGGTTTGGAGTTTCTTCATCTGAAGAATCGGATGATGAATCTGAGCTAGAACTGGCAGCTTTTGCATTCAGCGTGGTTTTGCCCTTCGTGGGACTACTCAACTTGGTTACAGGCTTTGTCTGCTTTTTATTAACTTCTTCATCGCTGGAATCGGAACTTGACTCTGAGCTTGAACTCTTGGTATTCTTTGGGATAGACTGTGGTGCTTTTTTGCTGGGGGTGAGGATAATTTTCTTCTGTGTCTTTTTCTGCTCCTCTTCCTCACTTGATGATGATTCTGAACTCGAACTTTCGGCCTTCTTCGTGACCGATTTACTTTTATTGTGAGGGGTTGTGGTCTGTGCTACAGCTTTTTTCTGGTTGGTTTCTTCATCGCTGGAATCAGATGAAGATTCAGAACTGGATGCTTTGGGCTTCTTATTATTGACTTTTTTTGTACTATCTTTATTAGTCACCTTCCCCTTCGAAGTCGTGCTTGGTTTAGGTGTGCTTTTTGTTGGCGGCTCTTCATCGCTGGAGTCAGATGATGAATCCGAACTTGAGGTCTCAGACTTTTTAGGCTTAGATTTTGGAGTAGCTTTTGATGACGCACTAGCTTTTACAGCGACAGGCTTTTTCTTCGGAGCTTCCTCTTCGCTGGAATCTGATGATGAATCAGAACTGGAACTCTCTGCTTTCTTCTGGATGGGAGTAGAAGTGGTCACTTTTGAAGGAGCAGCTTTCTTCACTGCACTCTTCTTGGCTCCCTCATCTTCGCTTGAGTCAGACGACGAGTCTGAAGTTGAACTTTCCGCAGCCTTCTTTTTGCCCGCCTTAGGAGTCTGTTTGTCTTTGACCTGCCCTTGTCCCTTAGCTTCTTCTTCACTCGAGTCTGAACTTGATGATGTGTCAACCTTCTTTTTTGGCTTTTTTTCACCGGGGGATTTGCTAGGGGTTGGGACAGCCTTCTTCTTTCCAGTATTAGGAGTCTTGGGTGTAGAGGCGGGTTTTGCACTTTCCTCGTCACTGTCTGATGATGATTCACTCTCACTGCTTGATGGCGGGGCTTGTTTGCTTGCAGGCTTCTTCCCATCTGAAATATGAATGAAATAGGTATAAACGACGAAACAGGGTTTTTTTTATTAAGGAAGAAATCCTAACTGAAAATAAACTGCCTTCACAAAACGTTGTAACTTGTAAGAAAGTAGGAATAGCAAGTCTGGTTCAAAGGGTGTGACTATCATTGGATTTAACCATGTTAAAATTGACATATCCTTTTTTTGCCCAAAGAAACTTTAAGACCAATAAGGTTAGGTTTTTATGAATATCTATCCATATTTTGTGAACCATTATCTGTTTACTTTATAATTCTTCTAATTTATACCTGCAGAATAAATGTAAGCTGCATAATTAGTATTAATTACAATTGTTCGAAAGCGTTATGTATCTCAGTGAGCACTTCTACAATCTTTTGTACTACTACTACTTCTGCTACTACTACTACTACTACTATTACTACTACTACTACTACTGTACAGAGTATTGTCTTGGAAGGCTACCTAATTTTGCTTTTTTAACAGAGCCTGTAATCTTCTTCTTTTTGCTTGGACCAGCTTCATTGTCTGAGGACTCGGAATCGCTGGAATCAGAGTGCTCTCTCTTGTTGCTGTTAAGCAAACATGGAGGGGGTGGAATTGCAGCTTTTGTCAAAGATGGGTTTTCAGATTCCGAGTCACTGAAACAAAATGTTCACAATAATAAACAAATGTTCATCATGTGCAGTCTAGCTTCCAAAATAAGACCAGCCAAAACTCGGTCACCAAATGATCTTTCAATGAGATCAAACTGCACGAACTATACTAAATATACACAGAAAAGGTGTTATTCCTTGAGAAGTAATGCAGTTTTGCATTTTTTGTGCTACGCTGATTCTAAAGTGTTCCTACAGTGAAGTTCTATTGCAATCAAGAAGTATATTCTGGCACCTGAATACAATAATTATGGAGTATACTCTTCGCATGTTATTAATTTCCAAACTTGAGCAAATTAACATATTCCCCCAAAAATTCATTTCGAAAGTCTGGTTGTGGTCTTGTGGGTGAATCACACGTTAACTGTTGAGGCAAAGCATGAGAAGACATACTTTTCCACAACGATCATGATGACTGCCAGCTACCATATCCAAGAACACTCACCTGGAATCAGAGCTAGCTGAAGCAGCAGCAACATCTTTCCGGGACTTTTTGGCCTTGGGTCTTTTGGTATCCAGCAGTTTACGTTTTCCAGGGGAGCTAATGAAATTTGTCAATAAAAGTGCAGAAAATGTATATAAATAGTAAACTGAACACCACAATTATTATACGTATAATTTTTTAAAAAAGTGTGTTGTGTGTTTACATGCTTACACTGAATGTCAGCTGACCATCTTGAAACTACTGGAATCTGGATTATGAAAAATTTTGAACTCAATTTCCTACTGAATAGTGCTTCAAGATTACAAGGCATCTGATGGACAGCACCAGTCTTTTAATTGGTGATGATTTATTATCTTCCCTAAACAGAATGAATGACCAAGTTTACCTTTCCCAATGCTGTAGAATTGCTTCGAGTTTGGGCGATCCTTTTGGAAGTGGTACCTGAAATAAATGGCATATAGGTCACCATTACAGAAAATTCATGAAACTGGCATGCATCCAGAATGACTGTCTTTTTCAGGCCTGGGGTCAAGTACTGTACTTGTACTTGGTACTTAAGTACTCATTTTCGACTACTTGTACTTGGTCATATCAAATAGCATAATACTTGTACTTGA
>JAAUYG010261347.1_pt1 | contig 14379 bp, 12 predicted proteins | sample 7278091 | NCBI WGS metagenome assembly JAAUYG01 (sample SAMN14350201, study PRJNA611818) | marine sediment metagenome | isolation source: surface marine sediment (0.6m) | place: French Polynesia: Moorea | collected 2018-08
GAGTTTCCTTGAAGGGGAGTCTCCTGCACTTGGCCGTTTCGCATTTCACTTTGACGTTTTGTTGTTTTGTGTTCTTATTGTTTCATCAGATCGTACAACGTGCGTGTTCAGATTCTTGCAGCAAGAGATGAACGATAAATATGTGTTTGAGCTTTGTTAAAATGTTAATTTTTGCGTTTGAGTGGGCAGGGCCTCTTTTACCTGGGGCAGTGTTGTCTCAGCTCTTTGGCGTGGTGTACGTCGCTGGGGCCTGTAGTGAGATGACAACTTCCAAGTGTCCGCCCCTCCTGACGGAAGAAATCGGTAGAATCTGCCCGACGAGATACAAATCTGCAGGATGTGGGCGGCAGTTCGCACGATTTACTGTCGCCGTAGATGAGAGCGAGAATGGGGAATAACTATCCTCGGGGACAAAATAAAAATGTCTCCCACATCGATTTTCATATGTAAAAGGATGATCAGTCTTTGTTATTGGGCTCCAAGAAGTTTGCACGCAGAACCATAAATTGAACTGGTTTGCCGATCTGAAGAGAGAGAGGATTGTGGGACTGAAGTGTGAAAAGATAGAAGGCCCTTTCTGTGAAATGGTGGTGCGTGTCAAAATGAGTTGAGGTGGTCACACAGTGTCTTGGGAGTTGCGATTGTGGTGAGAGGAGTGCGATTGCCAGAGAAAAGTCGCGCAGACTAACACAAAACCCAGATGCGATCCTCTCAAACGACCGGAATAGAATTTCTGCTGGGAGCAGAATAGGACTGAAACTAATTCCAGGTTATGCATTCCAAAACTGGAAAAATGCAACTGAGAAACGGCGTTGTCTGTTGCAGCGAATTCGTGGACTCTAGCAGCAATGGTAAACAGGCGAGAATTCCTCTTTTGGTTCTGTGACTCGAACATGAGGCGTCTGATTTCATACGGGTCCACTCCTCGCTCAACGAAGCTGATCAACGGGACCCTGTGCCTGACATACATCCTTCAGTCTTCATGAACACGTGAACGAAGCAAGGGGGCCCATTTTGGACTCACTGTGTTTCCAATTTCTTCAGCGCCCACAGAAATCAGTGGGGAAATAGGAAATGGATGCCTGGAACAACTGAGTGTTGCTGGGCTAATGGAACAAGATGCTGGATGAAGTCAGTGCGTTTATCTGCTGTGATAACCACCCACGTCGTGGAAGTCACCTCTGACATTAATGCTACTCTTACATGTGTGCCAGCACTCGCTTACGAGATACCCATTTCATCTTCCTTTATTTGTTAACGAATCACAACAGATCCATTTTATTTGCCATTTACGGAGCGTGCTTCCCTTTCTCCTTCCTTCTGGAAACGTTTGATGGTGACAGTGCCGGTACTTGTCAGATAGATGCAGTGGAGTCCATATCATTTGTTTTCACGCAGAGCACTGCAGAAAACGGCAAAGGAGCGAAACCACTCTTGTACAGCATGAAATATTTTTGTCCAAAACCAAAGGCTTGCTTTTTGCGCAGCAGTGGGAGCACTTCTTGCTTGATTGAATGATATTCTTGTCACAGAGCCCCCCGAGAACTCTGATTCAATATATTTTCTGGTTTCTCATTTCTGGATATGAAATTGTGTTTTCTATGACTCCCCAACGAGAAAGTTCATCATTTGTCAAAGCAAGGTGATTTGTCTTTCAGATAACACAGGGAGCAGTAAAGCCATCATTTGATACGGCGTAATGTCAACGTGAGACACCCTTGGGTACAAACCCAAGAACGTACCAACGAGGATCATGAAACGAGACTCGCTTTTGTCTCAGTTCTTCGAGGCCAAGCCAGTGGATGGAGTCAACATGTGCTTGGAGTCTCAAAGACAGGCTCATATTTTCTTCATGACGCATCGAGAAGAAACTTAGTCTGCACCAAGAGGAGAGTTCATTGTCCAGAGAAGGACAAAATTGTGCAAAATCACTGGCCGCCAAGCGGCTTTGGTGATCTTGTACACAAAAAGGGCTGGAGAATTTCCGTTTCATTGGCACCGATTGCAAAGCCAAAAATGGTGCAGGAAAGGACTCTTCCAACGGCAGAGAGATTGATAGCTACGCTACGTGAGGGTTTTCCACTGTGCCAATACTGCAGGTTTTTAAATATGTATATCCTCAGGTTTGCAGCTTCAGGCGCAAGTGATCATTTACATTCCCATTTTGTACTGTTCAAGCCATCTGCCGCTAATTCCAATTGACTCCGTTTCATGAATTATTTAGGCTTTTATGAGCTATGCCATTGTTTGGCCGTTTGGCGACTACCTGTGCACAGCATTCGTATGAGAGGCAACAGTGTTTACTGTACAATTGGTTGTGGAAGCATTGAAACTCCAGAATGTCCGATCGCAGTCCTGCTTCCGAAATCTCCCGTTTCCATGCATCTCTCAGAGCCTATGTTTACCCCCAAAAGTGTTTTGTCGTCTAATGTGTTTGTTATTGCAGTGTGCATATTCTCTGCGTAATCAACAGAGGGTTTCTGCCAAAACAAATTCATCGTTAATCCTTGTAATCCTGTCATTCTGCTGTGTTGTCTTGTGTTGATGCTGCCTTTGCTAACGGAAGAAGGCTTGTCAAAAGGGTGTATCCTCATCTTGAGACGAAACTGATGGTGACAGACTTCATTGTTTGTCGGTGTGGAAGCTGACAGTTTCTGGAAAAAATTAGCACACCATTGTGGAAGAATCCTGCAAGGCCGCGCAGACTGTCTTGGTACGTGCTCATTACTGGCAATTATTTACGGTACACCAAGCTGATGTCTCCAAGAGAGCAGATATTGGCCGCATCCTGGAGCGGGCATAAAGATAGGTCTGGATTTTGGGTCACACTCGTTTCTTGCGCATTTGGGGGGGGCATTTTTGTTCATCTCAGAAGAACAGCCTTGTGGAGCAACAGTCGTGTTGTCACCATCGTTGCCAGCACCCCTCCCGGAAAGAGCAGCATGACCTAGTCACGAGAGAAGCGATGCTGTCAGTTGTTTCTTTCTTGTTGCAAAATGAATTGGACACAGAACATAACCAGGAACACAAAAAGTGTGATGAAAATCGTTCCTTTGTCTCAAATATTACAGTAGCATGCATTTCCAAGAGCTGGTTCATTTGGGAGATATGTGCACCAAAAGTGTCCATGTCGTCCAATCTTAATCTGTTGAGGTCGATGGCATTCTGTGCACCTGAGTGCAACCTGCAGCTCCCAGTTGTATCATGCTTCTGTGACCTTGGCTTTGATTTAGTTCTGTTGAGGCAACTTATTTCCCTGCAGACAATTGACCTCAGGATCCCAAAACACTTCGCGTCCGGAAACAGCAGCGTTGCCGCTCATGAGATGCCTCCCTTTCCCACGACAGCATAATGGCTGGCTTCTGCTCAATTATCTCAACTGAAATTCTTCAGTGGTGAATGCCTCTTCCTCGGAGAACGGGAACGACTTTTTCTTGGAAATGGAGATTCATAAATTGGTCGTTTTGCAGGAAGTTGTTATGACAGTGCCAGACCGAAAGTCAGAGGACTCGAGAGTTCAGCAGTTCAGGGGAGGACGATTGAATGAGTTAAATTCATAGTTTGTATGTTCTCAGGTTATGATACATTGACATAAGTTGTGTAGAATCGATTGTTGTTGTTTCTGGGGGGGGCACTGTTTCATCTTTGGCTCCTCTGCAGACGCTTTGCTGATTGAAACGGCCAGGCTGGTGGCCGCCCAGGTTAACCTTTATGATCATCCTGGTCATAAAAAGATGATTAACCAGCGGTGATCAGAGTCGCCATGAAAAACATTTTTAGCTCATGTCATGTAGTTATCAGTCATTCCCCTTCGTTTTACGTTTGTTGTCACGACACAAACTCTGTGTGCTATTGATCATATTGATATTTGACATTACTTTGAAGGCCACTGTTGGCTCAAAATGTGTACGAACGCATCTGTGAAGCGCTGGTTTCAGTTCTGGAACGACGTCAATGGAAAGAATGCGATTGTTGCGATGCTTGGCTCTCATAATTTATCAGGTTCCACATCTCCAAACGAATTGTTCAGAACATTGAATGTGACAAAGATCTGACGATGAACGCTGGATTACCTGTGAAGCTGCTCATCCGGTTATGGGATGTGCAAGCCGCTTTTTTGACCCAGAGCAATTATTGTGAACGTATTGCCCTCACTGTAAGCACAAGGACAATGTTGCATGAAAACACGGTGTTTTGTGTGAAAAGGTGTGTGAATGAATGAATGAGTCTTTCTGTCTCTTTTGGCCGTGTCTAAATTCACCTTGGGGATGAAACCCACAGAAGAAATATTTCAAGGACAAAGGGGCCCGTCTTGAGTCAGTCAATATCTATTCATGGCAGCACGGAATGTGGTCGGACCCAGCTTTATTGAAGTAACAACCTTCCATCTGGTTTCTTTGTGGCTTCTTTGACTCAGATGTCAGAGTGTAAAACACTCCAGCTCAGGCTGGCCGCGATGTGCTTCTCTCCGGAGATCAGACTGAGGTCAGAATGATGAAGCAGCCACACTTTAGAAGAACATCCCACTGTCAGATTATCAGAATTGACTGTGCCTATTTTTGGAGTGCTCGTGTTCCAGTGTGCCTTGAGAGCCAAGTGCATGGTGAAATGCTTTTGTGTTTGTCTTTCATTTGGTCTCGCTACCAAAGCAGCTGGCACTTGGTGTATTCTCTGCAGTGTATGAAAGACTCCACAGTGAACTTCAGCAGACCGAATGCAAGCTGATGCATATTATGGCTGTCGATGTTTTGACAGATTGCCAGATGTGGAATTTGCTTGACAGTGAAAAACAACACAAGACGGCTGGAGGTGGAAGAATTGAACCTGTTCAGCACTCATGCTGCTGCTGTATCCACAAAGAGATCACTGATCAAACACAGCTCCTCGTTTGGCTTCTGCGAATGCCTGTGCGAATGTTTCCTCTCAGGGTCGTGGCAAAAGCTAACATTCCGACAACAAGGTGTCTCTTTGTTTTGAAAAATAATTTCATTTGCAAATGATAAAGTTCTCCAGAAGAAGATGCACCCATGCAGAAGCAGTTAAAATGACGTCATTTTTAAAGTTGAGAGAACATCGTTCAATTTCTTTCTGCAGTGTGTTTGCCACTGCGAGGAAAAGACCTTGTACATCAGCATTCGCATATTCTGTTGCGTTCTCTTCACAAAAACAGGTTGATCATTGCTTTTGACATAACTCACCTCCACTGAATCCAGTGTTTATTTTGGCATGAATGGAACAAAAGTTGAAAGGTCAAACACTGGTACTGTGTCCTTTTCGCCACCCAGAGCTGACGGTTGTGCCCCTCTGCAGCGAAGAACCCCCAACCGTCCTGGGTGTTGCTGCCAGGTTCTCTTTTTGCTCACCGTTCCTGAGACTGTTCCTTTTTTGTCGCCAAGTACACACCGAATGATGTTTTTTCTGAACCTCACAAACCAAGAAAATTGTCGTCAACATTGAAATGAAAGAAATCGTGACAGAAATTCCCTTTCGTGTTCACGTGGATGAGAATGTGTCGCCTCGAGTGTAGAATGATTCTTTTGTATCATGTAAACTTTATTGACAAAATCGATTTCAGCCCCTTCTTGTTGTGGGGACTGAATTGAGCGCACCTTGTGTTACACAGTGTTTCTTGATTGATTTACATTGAGTTCTGTCTCAGCAAATTGGGTGGAAGCAGTTCAAACTAGAAAACAGGTTTGTTGGTTCGAGATTAAATTTCAACCTTGGTTGTGCTCAGGACTATCTCCTGGGAAGCCAGGATGTTGTGTACTTCTTGTCTGGCTGCAGTCTTCCAGAAATGAACCTATTCCCGTCACAGTTGTTCCCTGACGCCAATGCGGCCATCCATGTCTCTGTGCTCAACGACGTTTGGTGTTCTCTCTCGAAATTACTCATCTGGAGTGAAATCAGACTTTTCGTGAGCATTTTTCTTTGTCAGCACTTCCACCGCTCATTGTCAGGCTAATTCGGTGAACGGCTGCACGAGCAGCCAAATGGGTGATACTCTGCTCATCTCGTGCTTGACAAATTGGAATTTCCTGCAAGAAATTGCAGGCTTGACTTCACCACATTCAATGCGAATTGCTTCCATTAAATGAAGACTTCCCTTTGCGTGTTGGCTTGAGTTGCTTTTCTATGGCTGCATCTCTCCTCACAGTAAAGTAAGGCTCTCAAAATGGACTGTGCATCATTGCTGCAATTTACAGTCAAGCAGAAGGCAAAGTTCAGCAGATGAACTTCGCAGTCACTCCAGCGAAGTGCAATTGTCATCACTTTGTACCTGTAACAACATTAGAGAAGATTTGTTTCAGTGACACGTTCCCAAGGAGAAGAGGCAGCCTGAGTGAAGGCAAACAATCATGATGGGGATTGTGCAGAGCATCCATCGTTCTGTGCTTCTTTTCAGCATTTCAGCATTAATCCTGCGAAATGAAAGTCAGGCTGAATCTCGCGTTCAAATTTGGACTGCGAAATTGCCCCGAATTTCACAACTGGAAGCAGCTTCAAGCTTCCAGCGTCCTTGGTGGTTTCGTGCTGCAGAACCTGAAAGCAAAACTGGTTTTGCTCATTCTGCTTTTGGTAATCTCGCTCTCATTCTTGAAGTGTGATATACGATCGTTCAGTCTGTGACGGAGAATTGACAGTGCATTTCAGTTCACGACTATTTGGCCAGAACCTTTTTGGACCTCACGATTGGCAATGGCAGGGCAGCGTGAAGTCCGGACAGTCACACCAAGGCACCAGACAAAAACGATTTACATAACACATGTATAGATACCGACTATTGACCACTGCAATTCATAGAACATGTCTTGAGACATAAAACAGATCAATCTGCATCCTGTCTTTTCGGGCCAAAAACCAAATGTGGCATTTCGTTGGAATTTGCTGCAACAAAACTTTGGCACACCGGAGTTTGTGCAAAACCTACCCTTCCCTTCGATTCGAGACCTCCCTGCGGGCAAATTGTCAAAGAAACCAAACAGAAAATCTTCGCTGGTCGCTTAGTCTCTGATTACGTTTTCTCTTGGGGCGAAATGGTTCTTCCCGTGTAAGCCGCAAACTTGACGAGGTGCACTTTAGGCAATTCCTGCGTGGGCGTCGGCGAATGAAATATTAAAACAAAGCGTCTCCTTTGACAGCTTTGACGGAATTCCTATTAACCTGGCGCAATAAATATTAGGCTTTGCACATTGCATGGGTCCCAGGTCGGGGCTAGCATCAAAGGGCTTAAATTCACGAGTTGTACGAGGACTTATGCTCGTCAGTTGTCCCGTATCATCAGGTAACAGTACAAAAGGGAAGACCTATCGAGTTTAATTGAACCAGGCTGGCGGCAACAGAAGCCCTTTTTGCGTACTGTCTTGTGAGCCTTTTCCTGGTCATTATCAAAACTGGAGGGTGTCTTGGTGGAGGAGAAAGGAACACAGAGAGATCCGAGGTTGGCGATATGAACTTCTGGTAATCTACTTGAGTTCCTTCTCCACACCCCATCGTCGCTCTCAGTCATCAGTCCCAAGGTTCTGCTCATTGCACCCACAGCACTGTGGTGTTCACTTCCTCGCCCAGATACATTTTACATTTTGCCAGCGGCTGGACGTGGAAGCTGAGAAAATTAACCTCATGTGAGGTTAAATTGGCTTAAAATGCCCTGCAGAAATTTATTCTGCGAGATTCAAGGAACATCGTTCGAAACTCGAGACATCTTTGAGCCGCTCGGCTCGACTGCTGTGGAACCAATTGTATGTGTGCACACTGCAGGCGAACAGACAGTGCTCAGCGCTTTGATTCTGTGTTCTGGGAGAAAATTGTGTGACATCATCATCATGTGCTGAAGCCCATTCTGGTGATATTCGGTCTCTAAATGGGGACAGACATTGTGGACCACGGGCTGATTTATTAAGGAAATGCCAATTAATAAAAACTGATGAGCTCACCTAATTGCGTACAAAAAAGGTAGATGACAAAATTTGCACATAAATCAAGTGTTATTGGCTGGATGAAGTTGCTATTTTCATCGCCGGTGAAGGAATGTAATCGTCTGTGCAATCCTTGTTCACTTGAAAAATCCGCGCCATGCTGCTCGCGAAGCAGAACCTGATGCCGAAGGGAAAGAAATGCAAAAAGACAAAAAGAAAGCAGACATATTTTTAAACCTTTTGTCGTGGGTTTCTATTTTGTTTGCTCACTTCAAATTTCATCTTGTTACGTTCTGCGGTTCTGGAAGACAATCAATGCAAACCAACTGCAATGGAAAAGAGAACTTGCTGCCTTCAATACATGTTCTTCCAGTTTGATAAGCTCTTAACATTGAGTTTTGTCTCTTTGTAGGAGTTGCTCATTATTCCAAGATAATTGAAGGTGCTGAAGACAATGCCTTCTTCGATGAGGTAAGTGCCCGGAACAGTTCCTTAATGCCTGCTCTGAAGAAGTTGCACTGATGCCTAAAACGTTGCAAACGCACGTCAAACGCAGAACTGAGTTCTGTTGCCGTTTTCAGCAGAAATACCTTTTCTGCTTTCTGCTCTTCTATTCTTGTCACTGAACTTTTTCATGTTTCTTTTCTAGACGTTCGAATGGCCTGTGGCTCGTCCAATTGAAAGTGAAGAAATCATTGAAATACAACTTTTCAATTACAACAAATACCTCAGCAATAGGTAGGCCTAAGAGTCTTTTCCGACTCTTTGTTGCAAATTTGCATCTGATCTGTTTTCCTCTGATCTCATGCATTGATGTGACTCTCCAATCCGTGAACTTGAAGCGCGCACAAATGTTAAAAACGAGACAAGGAAACCAGGGGAGGAGACACAAAGCCCAAGGATGCGTAAAAAACTAGTTTTTCTTTTCCAGATTAATGGGAACATTTCGTATGGTGCTACAGACCCTGGTTGAAGTTGGTCATGTCAAGATTACAGACTACATGATCGACGTCAATAATGTGGTCATCAAGGTAAGTGTCAGAACATTTGTGATCTAGTGGTTGCATTCAACATCAAGAAAAAAACCCAAGATTGGGCTGGATAGAATCTGGAGTGTGAACACAGTGCAACTGTTCATTGACAAGAACAATGCCTGTGGGTGACATTCTGATCTTAGTTCTGTAGTGAACATTTCACCGGTTTTCATAAACCAGTTGTCATGGACAGAAAATAAAAACATCTTTGGGATCAGCAATGGCACCATCTTATCCGACAGAAAGACTCGCTTGCTACTTTTTTGCTCTGGTCACTTTGCTCTTTGCTGGACATTTATGGCATGTGACATTTCTGCTGGAGGAGATCATTCCCCGGAAAGAGCGAGCTGTGAGTGCGGATCAGACCCCATCTGTGCAAGTGTGAGGTCTGTCTAATCGGACTGTGGATGATACATCAGTGCATATGCCTTGCCTTCCAAATCTAAATGTCACATTTCTGTGTGGTCCTGGGAATGTTGTCGCAGTGCATTTGTGCAGTCCATTGTCATGGCAATCTACCGAGAATAACCACCTGTTACCCTTTCTGTTGATTCTGAAACGCAAAGAGTGTCGATGTGGGATAAAATCCGGCATATTGCTTTGAGCACCGGTGTTTGTCTCCTCCATGCGTGGCCTCGGCACGTTTACCAAGGTATTTGCTTCAACACAGATTTGCAAGTTCATAAATTTCGAGGAAAATCTAAGGCAGAATTTTCCTTTGAAAAGAGTTGAACCCTGCGCGAGCAAGAGTGATGCCTGTGATCTCTCTCGAGGCTCTTTCTCTGCATAATTGATCCCAGCTCTGACGTCACGCGCCAATAAAGGACAATTCAGCAGTTGGGAAGTGGTCCAAAGTACATTAAAATAGATCTCTCTGGGCACAAACAGACGTTTTTAGCGTCGAAAATAAACACAACTGCAGTCAGGTGTTGCTGAGGAGCTCTTTTCCACTTGAAAATGACAATAACAATCCTGCTCTCGATGCGAAGCCATCGCGCAGAGCCTTCTCACGTCCCTGGTGTGTGGTGGTGCCTTTTTTTGGACCCACCATTGTCATTGGATTTCCCAATGATTTATTCTGCAGCGTGTCAGTTTGCGCAGTGTACATTGAGTGATAAAACCTCTTGGATGTGAAATGATTGTCCAATACAAAGTTGAAATTCACTTTGTGTTGCCTTGCAGCAGAGTGATGTATTGTGAATCTCGGAAACGCTCCCAGTGATGAGATGGAGAATGTATTCCATTCCAGTAGCTTGTGCTGCTCCGTGCTGCTCGCAATCCTAAAGGGGAATCCAGGCTTTATGATTCCATTATACGGATGACTAGGCAATGGAGCATCCTATTATCTTATCATCAAAATGCTGCGGGAGTGCTGATACTCTTACTGTGCCTATCACTGGCAAGGCATGATGTCTGACAAATGTACAGATCACGGGATTTCTTCCGTGGTGCGACGCTTGATGTATGACCCAAGTAACCATCTCCTGAAGTGTTACAATGATGAATGCAGAAGTGATTCATTGATTTCTTCCCAGTCCTGTTGTCCGAATTCACTTGTGGCGAAATATTTCCATTTGTAATTGTGACCATGACCACATCACTCAAAACCAGTGCAGACACTTCCATTTGGGCGGAACTGTCAGGATGTTGTATGGCAGCCTTTGTCCCCCTGATGGTAGACCTGCGATCAAAGGAAGGCGAACTGCTCAACCCATTCCAGAGCAAAGGTCGAAAATTGGAAATAAAACATCTGTGTGGCAGATCTAATTCATTTAAATCACGACAGAAACAGAAGTGTTCTTGTTGTCATGGATACCTCGTAAAGTAAAAAATTCAAAGCCAGGTCGAGCTACTTTCCAAAACAAATCCAACCTGAACACAAGAGGAAACAAACACGACAGTTACCGATTAGGTGAGACATCCATTGTGCTATTTTCAGCCTGAAGACAAGAAAGGAAAATTTACATTTACACTCCTGTACGTAAAAGTGTGAAAGTAGCAGGTGCATTCAATCCATAGTCATTGATTATAACAGGAACAGAATGGCTTCAGGTTGCGTCTCATCACCAACACTGTCAACTGCACCTCTCCTAAATCAAACCCCTGAACCAACATTTCCTTTTTCCTTCACTCTCGGGACTTGAAGCCAACCACGAGAATTGAGCAGAAAAAAATCATTGACGGTTGTTCTCACGGAGAAATTAAAGTGGCAATTCGCTCAGGCTGATTAAGCTGGTTAGGAATTAGTGAGACAGTTGGTCGGAAACGTGTCTTGCATTTAATGATGGAATCCAGATGAGGATGTTGTACGGCAGTGGCCCTGGCTCTGAATTCTGTCTGGATTCAAAGCTTAACGCAAAGCTCTCCGGAACATCCAAGCTAATACCCACCTGTAATTGATGCAAATGTACAGCAAATGTGGCTGAGATGCGGTATGAAACGACTCCACGGAAATTGTCAAGGATCAGCTGACAAATTTAATTTCTCCCCAAGTGACCATGTGGAAAGAGGGCTGAAACTGCGCTCCTGCTGGCCTGCTTGTCACAACAGTTGCAACAATTGAGAATCATTTGACATGGGGCCATCTTGCAGAGCAATGGAGACAGATTGAGAGGAACTCGGAAATGTGATCAAAGAGCGTGTTTGACTACATTTCTATTCCGTTTTTCAAAAGTTACTTTCTGGGAGGAAATGGCAGATAGAATTACATTGCCCGAAAGCTTTTAGGTAAATCAAGCCTGAACTAAAGCTGGTGAGTCTCAAAATGGAATTTCAACGCAATATTCTTTGCGCTGGTATATATTTTCTGTCAGTGTTGCCTCTGGAACCATAAGGTGAACAGCTTTCTTTCCCAATTCATCGACTCCTCCTATCATCTCTCAATTCCTCCTGAGACCAATACCAACTCAGGAAAATCAAATTGACAGTCTCCATCCGATGTTCACTGCAAAATTTGGTTGTCGAAGGATTTCTGTGAAGACTCTTTCCGCTTGTGCTGCTTAGAAGTCTTATCAAGACAGCGCAATGAAAATAAATGATAAATGTCTCAGCCTCCAAGCCAGCTTCGCTGAAGTCTGATCCAGAGAGAAACGGGGACTAAATTGGCAAACAAATTGCCACAATTCATGTTCAATCAACGGAGCTCTTCGTGAGTTTGCAATATCGCAACTCCCGTTTTGTAGATTTTGGCTCGAATTGGGCAAAAACATGACATCTGTGTCAAAAGGACTGAGTTATGGTTTAATACACTGGATCAATATCACTTCGCCAAACCCACGAATCGATCAAAACTGGAAATTAAAATAAAAAGCAGCGAGTTTTGATGAAAGTTTGATGTTATGAAAACAAATTCGTGCGTGGGTTCCATTCATGTTTATCGTGTGCATGGTGGAAGCTGCAAGAAGCCAATATGACACGACCTGGGCTACATGAGAACATAATTGTGAAGATGAGCCCACCATGCAGTTTGTTGTCCCTTTAACGTTTTCAGATTATGGGCGAAGCACAGTTTACCAAAAAAAAGGTGGATTTGTGTTTGCTTTCATTGACAAAGGAATTCCCATTTTTATTTCACCTGCACTTCGTTGCAACAGTGGATAGAATCTCCTTGACCCAAAATCGAATTTGAGTGCAAATGAGGCCGCACGATGAGTTAATTAGTCCTTGTAAAGCTGCTCTGGTGTTCCCAAGTCGAGGCCTGCATGCCATCTCATAAATACCGGGGTCAAGTCACGAATGACAATAACCTGGTTGAAGTCCATCGGAAGGAAGAACAAGAAAGCCGCTTCTCTGTTTCAGTACATGTACATGTGGTTTGAGAAACGTCACGCCAAGTGAAAGCACCATCACAATAGAAAACTATTCATTCAAAACATTTTAAGAATTCAAACCCAACCAACACTTCGGATCTTTGAATTAATGCACCAGCAAAACAGCAACAAAATTTCGTTCAATTTGTAATTTCAGACGAACGTGGCGTTCGAGTTGACGTACAACGCGCCGGACGGGTCGGTGGGGACGTGGCAGAAAGAGGGCTTCGAGTACCAGCAGCTGGAGGACGACGGCGGCGGAGGGGGCGGGGCGGGCGGGGGTGGCGGCGTCGTCGTCGACGATCACGAATGTCTCATCCGAGTCGAGGGCGACAACGACTCGGTCGGGTCGAGCCCGTCGCACCGCTCCTATAAAGGATCGCGTCTCAGCATATCATCCCACGGCGTTGTTCCGCAAGCCTTGAAGTCCCCGACCAAAACCACGTGAGTTAATCTGCACGCCTTTTTTGAGTCTCAACTGCCCATGCAGAAGCTGTGATCTGCTTTTCTGATTGGTGCAAGCCAAAAGAAACTTTGATGAATTCTGGTTTCATGAGAAAGCGTTTTTGCACAATTTTCATTTTGATTTTCTGAAGCGGGTTGAGATCCCTGGAGTTGTTCAGAATAGTCCACTGTGGCTCATTCTGACACTGAGCGGGAGGGTTGGTTGCAGCTCATTTCGATCCAATAGCACCAATGGGGCCACGCGAAACAAACTTGAAAAAAAGAGGTTCATTAGAAGATATTGTACTTGCAGCGGAGACCACACAAAAGGATTAAGCGGAGGTGGTTTGTTCTCAACACACGTCTCTGCTGTTGAGGCCCAAGTCTTGAAACAATAAAAAAACACGATTTCTGCATTTGTGGCAGGAATATCATGGCCTGGCAAAACAAGACATGTTTTGCTTGATTGCGTATCATCAGCCAGCATACTTTCCAGTTCGCTTGAAGCAAATGCACTTGGGTCAACGTTCTCGTCTGAACCAGCAATGGCATTCAAACCAACAAAAAAGATCACGTTCAATCGATGTGATCTGTAACATTTGATGCTCTTGTCTATTGCAGTCATGCAGTTCTGTTGTTTCGTGAAAATGACTGATATAAATTATTTCACATTTGATGAGTAAGACTGAGTGGAATTTAGATGGGAGACAATCAATCTGCTCAGAGTAATGGGCTGTGAATTGATCAAATATTAAAATACCCAACGCTCGGCACTGAAGCTGCGGCACGTCTATTTGTTCAGTCTAAGCGACATGTTGAAAATTACATTCCAGCTTCACCAAATTTTAGCACAAAGCTAAGAAACGGAAAATGTTCACAAGTAACAAGGCGTTGATTTTTCTGTGGGAGATCATTTTTTGCAAAAAGAAATTTTCCAATTGTTTTTCGCTGCGCTCTCCAGTGTCGGAATCCATATCCCCGTAGAAAAAGCATTGTGTGATCTGTTCAATCTTTTTTCCCCTGAAATGCAGAGAGGCGTATTTGCCGTCTTCACCCAATTTTCCCTGAAGGTGCAAAATTTCATGAGTTTCTTTTTCATCTTGTGTGTATGAGATCTTGCAAAAAAAAATGTGTTTGTTTTTTGGAGGGTTTTTTTGTCAGTTGAGAAGCACA
>JAAUYG010282285.1_pt1 | contig 14377 bp, 5 predicted proteins | sample 7278091 | NCBI WGS metagenome assembly JAAUYG01 (sample SAMN14350201, study PRJNA611818) | marine sediment metagenome | isolation source: surface marine sediment (0.6m) | place: French Polynesia: Moorea | collected 2018-08
ATTGAATTGAATTAACCCTAAAAAAACGATATTTTCCTGTATAAGATGAGGATTCCTCCTCAGAGTTTTTCAACAAGGAAAATATCATGAATCAAAAAAAATTTGCTAACTGTACATTAACTAATTATTTGTCGTCTTAACAAAATATTGTCGTCTAATATTAAATAGTCTCAAATCCCTGTAAATAAAAGACTTTAGCTTCATTAGTCTAATTATATCGCTTCAAAACAACAATTAGACGGATTAACAAATTAGATGACATTTTTCAGATTTATAACAAAATAAGTGTCGTTATCCAAAAAGAGACTAATTTTAGCTTTTTAATCTTTATTAACAAACTGTTTGTCGTTTTGACTATAAAATACTTATATGTTGCAATTAAACATAATTGTAAGTATATGTTGGATTCCATTGAAGATAAAAATTCGCCAATAGAGCAAGAAACAAACGAAGTTGTTACCGAACTCGATGAAGAAGCACAGAGAAAATTAGAGGTGATTCAAACTCTACTAGAGCCATGCGATCGCAAAACTTATGGCAAGAGGTTAGGAGAGGCAGCAGAAAAACTAGGTAAATCTAAAAGAACTGTGCAGAGATTGGTAAAGAAATGGGAAGAGGAAGGTTTAGCTGGGTTGACTCAAACCAAGCGTGCTGATAAAGGAAGTCACCGAATCAATGATGAATTAGAAAAATTTATTCTCAAGACTTACCAGAATGGCAATAAAGGCAGCAAGAGAATTACACCAAAGCAAGTTTATTTGAGAACCAAAATAAAAGCTCAAGAATTAGGTGTCAAAGCTCCTTCTCATATGACTGTATATCGAGTTTTGAAGCCTTTGATAGATAAGAAAAAACAAGCCAAAAGTATTCGGAGTCCTGGTTGGCGAGGTACTCAGTTATCAGTAAAAACTCGTGCGGGACAAGATTTATCAGTGGAGTATAGCAACCATGTCTGGCAATGCGACCATACCCGCGCTGATGTATTGCTGGTGGATAAGTATGGAAAACTTCTAAGTCGTCCTTGGATAACAACAGTTATTGATACATATTCTCGTTGCATTATGGGAATTAATCTGGGTTTCGATGCTCCTAGTTCTCAGGTTGTAGCCTTAGCTCTACGTCATGCTATTTTGCCAAAACATTATGGTGCAGAATACGAGCTACATGAAGAATGGGGAACTTATGGTTTACCACAGCATTTTTATACTGATGGGGGTAAAGACTTTCGTTCCAATCATCTCAATCAAATTGGAGTGCAGTTAGACTTTGTTTGTCATTTGCGCGATCGCCCTAGTGAGGGTGGTATTGTCGAACGTCCTTTTAAAACCTTCAATACAGAACTGTTTTCAACTTTACCAGGATATACAGGTTCAAACGTACAGGAACGTCCAGAAGATGCTGAAAAAGAGGCTTGTCTGACTTTACGAGATTTAGAAAAGCAGATCGTTCGCTATATCGTAGATAACTACAATCAACGTCTCGATGCTCGTATGGGAGATCAAACTCGGTTTCAAAGATGGGAGTCGGGTTTAATTGCTACACCAGATGTTCTTTCTGTCAGGGACTTGGATATCTGTTTAATGAAGCAAGCTAGACGCAGAATACAAAGAGGTGGCTATCTTCAGTTTGAAAATTTAATGTATCGTGGCGAATATCTAGCTGGCTATGCAGGCGAAACAGTTGTTCTGCGTTATGAACCGAGAGATATTACAGAGATTTTGGTTTATCGCCAAGAAGGCAATAAAGAGGTATTTCTGGCAAGGGCTTTTGCTCAAGATTTAGAGACTGAAAGTATTTCTCTAGATGAAGCAAAGGCTAGTAGTCGCAAGGTGCGGAAGGCAGGTCAAACTATTAGCAATCGCTCGATTCTTAATGAAATACGCGATCGCGAATTATTTACTCCACCAGATAAAAAAACTCGTAAGGAAAGGCAGAAAGAGGAACAGTCCGAATTACCGACGCAGAAAAAACTTAGTCAAACTAAGGCTTTTGACGAAATTGAAAAAGATGAGGAAGAAATACCAGCAACTAAGAAAGTACCCAAAGTAGAGGTATTAGATTACGAAGATTTACTAGATGATTATGGGTTTTAGGATATGACTGCACCAAACGCGAAAGAAGTAGCACAACAATTAGGAAGCATAGAATCTCCGAATGATAAATTACAAGCTGAAATTAAGCGTTTAAACAAAAAGAATATAGTTCCCCTGACACAGGTGGAAGTTTTGCATGAATGGCTGGAGGGCAAACGTCAAGCAAAACAGTCATGTCGGGTGGTAGGGGAATCGAGAACTGGTAAAACTATTGCTTGTAATTCTTACCGATTGAGGCATAAGCCAATTCAAGAAGTGGGCAAACCGCCGATTGTACCCGTAGTTTATATCCAAATTCCTCAAGAGTGTGGCGCAAAGGACTTATTTAAGGCAATTATCGAACATCTAAAGTATCAAATGACTAAAGGCACTGTAGCAGAGATTAGAGATCGGATGCTACGGGTGCTAAAAAGCTGTGGCGTAGAGATGCTGATTATTGATGAGGCGGATCGTTTAAAGCCTAAGACTTTTGCTGAAGTTAGAGATATCTTTGACAAGCTAAGTATTGCTGTAGTTTTGGTAGGAACAGATCGTTTGGATGCAGTAATCAAAAAGGACGAGCAAGTTTACAATCGCTTTCGCGCCTGTCATCGTTTCGGAAAGTTGTCAGGTCATGACTTTGTTGAGGCTGTAACTATTTGGGAGCGAGATATCTTACGATTACCCGTTGCTTCCAATCTCATTAGCAAAAGAATGATGAAGGTATTAGGAGAAGCCACAGGAGGTTACATCGGCTTATTAGATATGGTTCTGAGAGAAGCTGCAATTAGAGCATTAAAGAAAGGCTTATCAAAAATCGATTTGGCAACTTTGAAAGAGGTGGCAGGGGAATATAAATGATGGAGGCAGAAGAAATTCAACCTTGGTGGTTTATGGTTGAGCCATTAGAGGGTGAGAGTATTAGTCATTATCTGGGTAGATTTAGGAGGGCCAATGAATTAAGTCCGACTCAGTTGGGCAATATTAGCGATTTGGGTGCGGTTATTGGGCGTTGGGAGAAGTTTCGCTTTAATCCGCCTCCGAATCAAGCACAGTTGGAAGCTTTGGCAAAAGTAGTAGGATTGGACGCAGATCGATTAGCTCAGATGTTACCATCCAAGGGAGTTGAAATGAAGTTAAGTCCGATTCGCTTATGTGCCGCTTGTTATATGGAATCATCTTGTCATCGGATGGAATGGCAATTTAAGAAGACAAATAAATGCGATCGCCATCAGCTAAGGTTGTTGTCGGAATGTCCAAATTGTAAGGCAAGGTTTCAAATTCCTGCGTTGTGGGTTGATGGTTGGTGTTCGCGGTGTTTTTTATCTTTTGCTGAGATGATGAAATCTCAAAAAGCTGTTTAGAGTTTATTTGAATGTATGATGTATTTATTTCAAAAAGCAATGTGATCGCAAAAACAATATCTCGCGATCGCATTACTTCACTTAGACTTTTTCAGCAAACTTTATTTCAATACATACCTTACAATTAGCCAAAGTTTATCAAGCTCAGTTTCTATATCTTGAATGCTTATTTCCCAGTTAACAATAGGGAAGTTATCGACTTTGATAACAAAAGATTTCATAGAGCCTATAGAGACTCCATCAGTGAAAGTTTCTTCTTCTGAATTGTGTTTTAAAACTAATTTAGAAGCTGTTAATGCTGAAGGTGTTAGCAAGTAGATATCAGTAGCTTGAATTTTCTTAGGAGCGCGTCCCTTGGTAAAAATTGGTAAGCGATCGCGTAAATTATTAAGTGTTAATACTCTTTCGGTAGCATCTTTTGGAGGATTCATCGCTTTATACCATTCGCTAGCAAATTCATTTTTTAAGTCAAATGCAGCAAACAATCCTTCTTCACGGCTTAGTTCTTCTACGCTCTTAATATATTCCAGTACAGAATCCGCAGCAGGTTTTTTAAGTTTATCTCCTCCCTCAACAGCCGTATAGCGCATTTGTAAAACAACATCTGTGATTGTGTCATAGTCGAACTGTCGGAACTCACTGGGTAGTTCAATTCTCCATTTGCTAATAGCACCAGCACCCTCAAAAGGTAAATAGCGATCGCCTTGGAAGTTAAGTTCAAACATACCACTATCATTTTGACCCGTACTAACAGCGATCGCGTTAATGTGAACATTATCAGTTCTAAAGCGATCGTCGGTTTTGTCTATTTTTTCGAGATAGTCATTTTTATCTTTGGCGATCGCACTGATGCGGAATTTATGCTCTAGTAAACGCAGGGTACAATTCAGGCTGGTATAGGGGCCGACTACACAGGGTACAGTAAGAGCTATGGATTTAATGCGTCGCATATAGTGACCAGGGAAATCCATATCGAATAACACTTCGGGAAGGGCAAATTCACAAGTTCCAGTTTCCTTGAGTTGAAGCAAGGCTAAGGGATTTATTTGTCGGAGGGAAATTGATTTAGAAACTTCGTAATCGTAACCGCGTTTTTCCTGGTAAGCAGCTTCCAGTTGTTTCAAGCCAAGATACAGTCTTTCTCCTGCTAAGAGTCCATCGCGAGCAGCATCCCAGTAGCCAAACTGGATAAAGTTGGAAGTGGTTAATCCTCGCTCGAAACGGAAAACCTTTTCTGCCTTTTTAGCTATATCGTATGCCAAGGTATAGGCTTGGTAATAAAGTGTTTTGATTTCACCCTCCATCCAAGCGTATAGCTCTTGATTGGTGTATTTATTGCGAAGAAATTCTTCTACTTCTTGGGCGTTATCGATTTGTTTTTGCTGATTGGTAATTTCTTGCTGGGCGATATTAATCCGAATCTGCTGGGTGAGGATTTGTTTATCAATATTTTTGATTTCGTACCCAGCAATGTTAGCTTGTTGAACCCGATCCTGTAGTTGACGCAGAAAACCACCTTTACGGGAGGCATTGGTAGATTGATAAGACAAATCATTGGAGAAAATTTGTAAGATTCTAGCTTCCGCTTGTGCGGCACTTCCAAGGTTAGATCCACCAAAACTAATCGAACCACCAGCACCGAAAGGTTGAAATTTGGCAGAAAAGTTAGGTATTGAACTTAAAAGACTTGCAATACTTTCTTTTGCACCGATGTCAATCTGTAAGTACCTTGCATAACTAGCTTTATCTATCTCCTCTTTTTCATACTTACTTAGTTTCAGTCCACTTTTGTCAACTGGTTTTTCAATCTGATTCGGTAGTTCCTTAAAATCAGTATTATTACCTGGTACAGCAGCTAAATCTTTTCCAATGAGCTTGAGGTAATGCTGCAAGCGATATACAGGAGATTTTCGGCTCTGTTGGAGAGCTTCTAGTGATTTATTAACTTCCTTTAACTGTTTCTTTCTAACTTCCATCACTAGGTTGTGGATACTGCTTTCATGACTGGCTCGAAGTTGAGATAATCCCTCTGCATCTTTTTTCTCTTTAGCTGAGAGGAAGGCATTACCGAGAGATTTCAACTCGGTGCAGAGTTCTAAAGCTTTTTGCAGTAGATAATAGAAGCGGTAATTTGGTGCAGGGGTATTCAAATCATTTAGCATGCTGGATAAGCTAAGACCTTTGGCAGCAGCTTGTACCAATAATGCTGGATCGATGGGAGGTTCAAATAAAGGTGGTTTGCGGAATACACCTTCGATATTCTCACAGTTACGAATCTGAAATAAGCGATCGTCAATAGTTTTTCGTAGCCCTCTTAGTTTAGGATTATCAGGGATGCAGAAGTATAACGAAGTAGCAAAACCAAAAACATTTGCTAATCCTACTACATCATTACTCACACCAAGGGGAAAATGAGTCTGGTTACTAAAGGGAAATGCCAGCTCTAGCTCAACCATAGCGTTACCAAAGGCATCCCACTTATCTAACAAAGAGTTGTAAGTTTGGGGTTGGATTTTGCCACGTTCCTGCACTTTTTCCCAGGGATACCAGTTTCCTTCTTTTATATGGAAATAGCGGTAGTAGAAAAAGTAGGGTGCATTACGAGTGCGAGCGAAAATGTGAAGTTTGAAATATACTGGTTTCCTACTTTCATCTACTGCTAGTTTCCCATCTCGATCGAGTTCTTGTTCGAGAAAAAGCCCTACTACTTTAAGATTAGCCACCTCATCCACTTTGAACAGGTAACTCTTAATAGCATCTTGGACAGTTTGCTGATTGATATCTTTTTGCAGTAGTTCTGATTCCAATTCTTTATAGAATGGACTTTTATCATCCCGAAGTTCGGGTTCGAGCCAGTTTTCAGGATAGAGAAATACTTTACGGTTAGCTTCCCAAACCCGATACCGTTGCATCCATCCCCAGCGATCGCGGTCTAGAACTTGATTTTTAACTCCATATTTCTCTTCTAGTCCCAACAGACAACGCTGAATGAACAATTGGATTGAAGAAATGCCCTGTTTTATGCGGGAGGTTTCCATACAAGTATCCATCTGCACATCAATCAGGAAAAATTCAAACAAGCTGTCAGCGTCTACTACTCCCCAATTACGTAGAACCTGCTGCACCAGCAAATAATCAATTAAGGCTTGTTTTTGATGATTGCGTAACTCATCGTTTAATGGTTTAACTACTTGTTCCCAGTCTTCTTGGTTAAATCTTGCCCGAATTGCCTTACGGATGTCTTCAGCGATTTGGTGACAATCCCAGAATTTAGACGTGGGTTTTGCCCACTCAAACAGCTTGTCAATCTCAACCCCAATTTTGTCAGCTATTGCCAACGCTTTTTGTAACTTAACTAAGTTTACTTCGTTACGGAAAGCATCTAAACGATTCAGGTCAAAATGCTTTTCATCGATTAGTTTGGCAATATTATTCTGTTTCCAAACAGTAGCAGCAGCTATCTTGGCAGACAACTCTGTGGGATTTTCAGCAGTCTTAGCCCAGTTAAATAGATCTAGTAAGTTTGTTTCAGTTCTGGGTAAGGAGTTACGAAGAGTAGTATAAGCGTGCAGACGTTGCCAGTGTTGCAGAGTAATTTTATTGAAATCAAAATCATCAAAGTCAACAGAATTATTTTGCCAATAACTTATTTCATCGGTACTCAAGTTAAACCCATTAACTAGCAAAGCTGCTTTAGAGAGTTTGGTCAAGACCTCTTCTGTGCCTTGTTTTGAATAGTCGGGTAAAAGAGCCGAAGTGGGAATTTGAGCTTTGGGAGAAGTAGCTGTTTTCCAATGTAATTGTGATCCAGAGCGATCGCTTACTACTAAATAATACAATTTACCTGCTTTAAGTTTGACAGGATCGCTCCACCAAACATTAGAGGGGTCTTCCTGCTGATGGGGCAATGAAACCGACTGTCCATCAAGCATCAGGGGTGCAGGTTGAGTATCGCCGATCGCTATAAATATGTAGGAGTCATCTACCGATGGGATTAGATAACCCTGCCAACCGCTAGAATTATCTGCGGGGACTTCCTTGATTTTCTGTAAGGCACTGATAGCAGATTGGGGCGGTTCGCCCACAACTAATACTTCTGTTAGTAATAAGTCCGTTACATCACTGGGCAAACTGGCTACTCCCGATAAAGTTTCAATAATTAATCGATGGGAGAGTTGTTGTCGCAAAAATAAGATAAAGTGCTGGAGGAAGAAAAAACGTTTTTGAACAGCAGTATTGGTAACGGCTGTGCGGGAATCTTGTACCCCGGTCGGAAGATTCACATCTCCTGCCAGTAACCTGCTTTTGGCTAATTTTATATCAGAAAAAATCCCAAACAGTACATCATTGAAGAAATTTTCAGCTTGTTTAGCTACGCGAGCCAAAGCTTTCGCCCATTCTGGATGATTGGATAAGGCTTTGGCTTGCTTTTGTTCGGTATCGGTTAAAATGCCAGTTACTTTAAGGGTTGCTTGAGGAGGATTAGCATTTGCTTGGTTTTTGTATTGAATTTTAGCTGCTAAATTATCTGGAACTGAAATGGTTTGATTTGCTGGTGCATTGGTGGTGTAAACTGTCGTTCCTTCTAGCAAACCAATAATTTGTTCCACCACCGACTGTTCAAAGAACAAACCAGCTTTGGCTCTGACTAGATCTGTTGTTGCCTCTTCTTGGTTTTCTTCTTTAATTAACGGATGATCTTGTTCGATTTTATTTAAACCTTCGTCAAGGGTTTTAGCGATCTGTAATATGATTTTCTGTGATGGAGCAACTGGGCGTAGGTCATTATCGCTATCGCCGATAATATAATTGAGTTGAGGAAAGCTAAACCCTGTATCTTCCATTTTGCCCCAGGTTTCCAGCATTTCTAGAGTGTTATCGGTGTTTTCAAAGGGGTCGCCAAATAACTCAATTGCTGCCAATAATTCTGTTAATTTAATTCCTAAAACTTTTGCTAACAGACTATGCCGATACAATACCGAGACATTGGTTAAGGTCAAGTCATCATCAAGTTGACGAAATTCTACAACCGCTGTAATATCATCAGCTTTCAATCTCAAGGCAGCCATTAATACGGGCAAATGTTCGGAAATTTTAGCTGATGCTGTTAAATAATTACCATGTTTATCTGGTTTAAATACCTCGTCGATACCGAGGAGATTATGAGTTAAAAATAATCTTTTATAAAGAGATTTTTCGCCGTTAGTGCTGATATTAGTCCAAAAAGTTAGCAATTTGGCTAGTTCTAATCCTGTTAGATCGAGTAGTTTTTTGACTGCTACTAACTGATGTAAAAAATGGGGAGTAATTTCAGCAGTAATCTCTACGAGATCGGGACAGTCAAAATCATCATCGCGATCGCCGCTAATCTCGCTAAAATTATCTTTAAACATCTCAAACCCAACATAATCTAACTCTTGGTCACATATAGGTGAGGTTGCATTATGAGCTAAGGCTTTGTCGGTTTCATCAATCTTCCACCCCATTTTGTGCCACAGTCGAATAAAACGCTGAATGCGATCGTACTCTTCAACCTCTAATTGCGTTCCATCGAGGTGAATTAATCGCACTTTATCGAGATTACAGGTATCTTGGGCAGGAAGCCAGTTTAATTGTGTCTCGCGATTGCTGCCGACTATTAAACTACGTGAATCAATGAAGCCAATTGGTCTCTTTTCAGGTTCTGGAATAACTTGCAGCCAAGTATCTTCTTCAAATCTTTGTATGAATGGTTTCCCATCTACTCCAATGACTAGCCCAGTGATTGTGACGTTACCGATAGTAATACCATCTCGATCGACAATTGTTCCGTCTTTGCCTAAATATCCAACCAATTTCGGTTCAAAACTTTCTGCTAAGTCCATTGTGAATAATGAACCTTCAATTGGCAGCTTTAATCCCTCCCTCAATTCTAAAGTGATTAATTTGCCGATTCTCTCAAAATAACAGTAAACCCAATTCCGTAAATCTTGATGATCCATAGACCAATTAGGTTTTTGCTGCTGGCAAGGATCTGGGTGCAGAAAGGCATCTAGCAGTGGGACTAAGGGCTGAACTTTTTCTAAAAATTCAATCAGTTTGGCGAATTTAACTTGGGGATTGGAACTGCTGTTATCCACCAAAGTTTGTAAAAAACGATAGCTAAAGCGAATGCTGTCTAAAATGGTTAAAGCTCTGCCTTGGGGAAAGTTAGGGTTAATAAACTGGGTTTTAAGTATCTCCACTAAATCTACATATTGAATGCCCGTGCGTGGCAAAAACTGGTTTTTCACAAAAGTCAAACCCTGTTGGGCGGTTTCGTCTGTACTGAGCATTTCAGCTTCAGTTTGGTAATTGTAGTATTCATAAACTGGTTTAACCCCGATGTTTTGACGATATTCTGCTTCTGTATGCTCTTTTTTCAGAGTGATATCAAAATATCTTTTTGACCAAAAAGCTTCTTTGGTTAAGATAATATAGTCTTCTTGAGTTAACCCCAGAAACTCGGCATCCACTGCCCGATCTAAAGTCTCTTGATATAGCTTTTGTAATTCCTTCTCATCCTCTCCAGTCAGGGTCACATTCTCAAAGCTTATTTTTGCTTTTCGGTATGTATCTTCACGATCGGTTTCTGCTGTAATTGTCTCTGGCAGTGTTTGAGTATCGACGATCGCAGCTAGTCTGGCAACATTAAATTTTAGAGCCATGTCCCTAAGATCATTTATTTCCGAATCTTCGGCGATCGCTCTAACTATCGGTTCGTTATCTTCTGATAAATCTGCCAGGGAATATGCCAGGGCTACTTTTTGTAATAGTTCTGGGGGTTGTGCTTCTAGACTTGATAAAGTAGCTGACAAGTCACCGTCAGCTTCGCGAAGTGCTGTGTCAACTACTTGCTGTTCTTCATTGGTGAGAACTGTATTTAGAACATTGATTCTAGTTTGGTTCTGTAATAGTTGAAGGTTTTTAATTACGGATTGTCGAGGGTGCGATCGCTAAATATCCAACAGATTTTTTGTGTAAGCATGGGGTCTTATTTCCGCTCAAATTTTCCTTTAAGGGACTTCCAAGAAATTAATTCTTCCAAAATATGCTGCTAACCCTAGATGGCTAGGATAGCCGTGGACGATTTTTTTATTTGGAAGTCCCTAATTGCCAGTCCTTATTTAGTTAAATCATTGTTGAATATACCAGTGATCAGTTTTTTTTATATTCGTAATACATGCGCCGAAATAGATCGCGATAAACATCCTCCAAAGTCTTAGGTACACGGATCAAACGGCTGTCGCCTTTTTTGTGAGAAAAGCGGGTATATACCTGTTTCATCTCCTTAATAACTTCTTCCCTTGCTTGTATCAGCCTCACCATTATCACTGCCGCGGAAAAATAGGAGTAAGCAGAGATTTGGGTATATCCTTTTGCTTTTAGTTCTAATTTAATTATTTTCTCAGCAACTCGAGCTTCGATCTCCTGGGCTAACATAAAATTTATATATTCCTGTTCACTCATCTTCAAAGCTCTTTTTGCTAGTGCCCTAGAACGCAAATTTTCTATAAATTGCTCTTTAGTCATCTTAAGCAAATGCTTGAATAACTTATAGTGTGAAGAATAAGATGAAGACCCCATGTTATATTCTTTTAGAATCTTTCTATTTTGATAGAGATGCATCAATTCGTGAGCCAAAAAAAGTATTGATTTTAGATTCGTTAAATAGTTGGGGATTCTTATGACATTCGCTGTAGGAGAATAGTCACTTTTACCTGTTTTTTTATCTACAAAAACCTTCACTTTATATTTTTTCCCCATCTTCCAGAGATAAGAGAGGGTATGGGAATGTCTAAATGCTTTCGGAATTTGGCCTAAATTTAATTCTTTATAGCTGCCTGAGATTCTCATTCCCTCTTCGTCAGCGTAATTAATTATTGTTTTACTTCCACGAATAGTAATTGTTGTACCAGTAATTGTTGTTACAATTGGTATTATTTTTCCGTCTTCTTCAGTGAAGTTTATACGTATGTTTTTGTTTGCTTGTTCTCCAGTTTTATCCAAGAATCGAATTGGATTATCTCTCACAAACCAGTAAATATTTAGCCCATCAACTATTCCAGGCGGATCGCAACTTATCCACCGTCCTAACCAAGCTGCATAATACCTCGCCCCATGATAATAAAACCCACTCTCCTCATCCCGTTCTTTCCCCGTATAGCGATAACGCTTCAAACTCACTTCCGCTTGACTTCTTCCCGCCTGATACGAAGTACTCCCATAGGGATAATACTCCTCATAAGAAATCACCGCCCCATCCTTATCTAATTCCAAACTGGCAGAACCCAAATAGTTGCCCAATTGATAGCGAATCACGGGTTTAGGCGTATCAATCTTGTTCTCATCAAACGTCTTCGTTTCCACCAAGGTAATCCGCTGCTCATCATCCATAATATGCAGCGTTTCTCGCTCCAGCTTCAAACCATTATTATTACGACGGCGGAAGAGTTCAAAATCCCCTAAATAGATGCGTTCCTCAATCAGTCCTGCACCTTTCTCTACTACCTTGCGAACCCTCTGCCCATCAGCATCATAGACGTAGTAAGCTTTACCACCACCACCCAAATCCACCGACTGCAACTGGTCTTCAAAATCCCAGTGCATATTAGCAGCACCATTCCCATGATTAGCTAGATGGGGCATCCGAATCATATTGCCGTGGGGGTCGTAGGGATAGACTTGTGGATATACAGACTCAGCAGCGTAGCGTGTTTCACAGGATACCAACGGATTGCTCTGATAGCCTGTACTTAGCAATCTATTGCTATATAGATCATATTGATAGCACCGTCGCCATCCTGGATGCTCTGGGTTCGTTCCGTGGTGGATCATCTCTAGGATATTGCCCACCTCGTCATACACATACTGTTGCTGATACCTGCCCATCGCCTGCCCATTGCCTGGATGGGGAAGGTTCACGCGAGGGATATCTGTATCGCTGGTCGGTTTTGGAGAATTGAGCTTACCGCCTGTTTGCCCCAAGTGTTCCCGCCCCTCTGCTCGAATCAGCCGATAGAGCGCATCGTACTCGTACTTGCTGCTGGGAGACACGACATCATTGTTAAAAAAGATCGTCTGCTGGGCATCGTCCCGAATTTCGGTAATGTTACTCACGGGGTCGTAAGTGTAATGCAAATCCTGGAGGTGCTTCCCATCCTTACCCTTGGTCAGCAGATGGGTCAGGCGGAAAGTCTCAGGATCATAGGTGTAGTTGGTCTGCACCCCATTGCCATAGACAATTAACGTTCGCTGTCCTTTGGCATCATACTCAATATTCTTGACAAACTCTGTCCACTTTGGCTTCTCTTCCTGATTTTCCCGCTCGGTCGCGCCTCGCAGTCTCACCTCCACCTTATCCAGAAAATTAGCTTCATTATAAGTAGGCTTTATCTCACTATTATCGGACATTTTCAGCCAAATGGGTCGGTCAAGGGCATCATAAGCGGTTTTTGAGGTAAAGGTTTCAGTTTCCAGTAGCACCGTCCGATTCCAATCCAACCGCTGCTTATAATCCTTTGCCAGTTGACGACTACTCTGCTTGAGGTTGCCCTTGAAATCGTATTCCTGATTAGTGACCACTCCTGCCCCATCGTACTGCTGGTACACTTCACCCCGCAGGTTGTATTTCACCGCATCTTTAATCCCTTCCCCGTACACCGTCCGTTCCGCCAGAATTTCTTGACCGTGGTTTCCCCCCTTGACGTATAAATGGGTAGGACGTTGCAAAGCATCGTAGGCTTGCCGAATCTGATGCCCTCGGCTGTCCCAAGTACGGATGGGATTCCCTGCCACGTTGTTCAGCGTCCAGCGTTCCCCCGCATCCATACTCTTGAGGTAGATGCGGTGGGTATCTTCTTCCTCATCCTCCTCATCTTCATCAGAGCCAATCATATCGTAGGCATACTCCATCACGGGATTTTTGCGAGCATCGGTAATCAAACGGGGATTGCCCTCAATGTCAAGCTTGACATGGGTTTCGTACTTGCCTTCCGTGCCATTATCCGCAATTGTCAGGAAAGGACGACCCAATACATCCAGATGGGCGATCGTGGGCGTGCCATACTCAGTTCTCTCTGTACTACTCTTCTGCTGCACTTCAGCCGTCAGCTTCGCTGCCCGTCGTTCCGCTACTTGCGACGGGTCTGACCCAGCAAACTCGGTTCCCTGACGCTCTCGATACCAGCGACTCTCCCAAACCGTATCATTCTCATCCCAGGTCTGCTGCTGCCAAGCATCAAACTCCACCTTGGAAAAAGTGCCATTAGGTAAATCTGTCCGAATTACTCGTTCTAAAGGATCGTAGTGAATAATCGGAGTTACTCCACACTCCACTAGATCGGCTTCATCTTCATAGGTATGGGTAGGGCTAAAGAAATGCTCATACTGTTTAACTGGTTTACCTTTGTTATTAAAAATCGTGCGTCCCGTGCCCACCCAACGGGGTTCTGTAGGCTGTAGATTCTGGTTACAGCGTAAAACCCCTTGAGCATCCCGCACGGGAGCCAACCCTGCTTCAGCCTGGATTTTTTGCTGTATTTCGCGACCAAACCCATCGGAGTAGGTAAAACTGACCTGTACTTTAGACTCTTCCCCTGCTAATAGGTCACTAACATGGGTTTCTCTAGCTAAGGTAGCAGCAAATACAGGTTTTTTGAATGTGATAAACCTTTCTAGATCGTAGATAATCCGGGTGGTGGCATTGCCTAACAGAGTGACTGCGGTAGATAAAGGATTCTGGGAAAAATCATCAAGCTGCTGTTGGGTGAGATCGGTTTCAAAATTATCTGTCTTCCGTGATTCAGACCAACGGCTATGCCGTTGGTCTGAATCACGGGCAGGGTGTAGCGGGAGGAGAATCTTGATTTTGAACATATTTTTGAAGAGTATCAATAGTAACGCCTCCACATGAGGCGATAA
>JAAUYG010015562.1_pt1 | contig 14375 bp, 9 predicted proteins | sample 7278091 | NCBI WGS metagenome assembly JAAUYG01 (sample SAMN14350201, study PRJNA611818) | marine sediment metagenome | isolation source: surface marine sediment (0.6m) | place: French Polynesia: Moorea | collected 2018-08
GGGGAGTTGGGGGGGGGGTAATAATAAATAACACTGTTCAAAAATACATTCTAGAAGGTGAAACAAACAAGTCATAGTTGTATCGGGCTGGTCCTTTTAAAAAAATCGTAGTGGTTTTCAAACAATAGTCCTTTTTTTTTTCCTTACGTGATGACTTGCTGCTGAGTTTGAGTTTGTCTGTTACAAAGAGAAATGATGGATGGATGAATCAGGCTTATAGTCGGCTTTCAACCACTCATGGTCATATCACCGACTGCAAGTTGATGGTGTGTACTAGCCCGTCTTGTACTAGTCCGACCTGCGGCCAGTCTTTAAGTGCTTAAGCCCACTGAAACACCACCCCACGGGTGCAAAGAGAAAGGTGCTCTAAAAATGTTTATTACAGTTATATATTTTCTCATACACACTACATGTATATGTGTTATATATGTGTTTTTTTTCAGGAAAAATTACTCAAACGTTCATTGGGCTATAGTTTATGCAAGCTTCTTAGAGCTAGACCTGCAGTCTTCAAGCAAAGTTTTTTTTGTTGTTTTGTTTTTTTGTTACTGATATAGGGATTTGCTTCTGAGCTATGGTTGTGTTTTTTTTTTCGTTATTACTGTGGTTTGACTAAAAGCTCCAAATTATTTAAAATTCCATACAGAAGTTGGTAACATAAATATGGCATTGGTCTGGTAGGTTAGGAAAACCATTTAATTAGTCTTCAACTCAGACACACTGTTTTATATGATTTGCTTACTAAGTAAAGGGCTCTACGTGGGTCCAAATAATTTATGCTGTCGCACTTCACTTTTTATTGTTTTTTCTGTGTCCCATGTCACTTTTTATAAGAAATTTACATTGTCACTTCGCTTTTTATAAACATTTTACATATATATTTATATTTTAATTATATTGTATCAGACCTTAATGTCGATCTTCGTTTTCTATAAAATTTCAACATCAATTCTTACAATTTTTATAACATTTTGACGTCACTTTCTACAGGTTTTATCAAAGCTCACGTCGGATTCTACAACTTTTAAAGTGGCTGTGTCACACTTCGTTTTTTACACATGTGGAGCACTAAGTAACTGAGTAACAGTTGTTATTTCAGTAGAAAATGAAAACGCATTCCAGCAGACATGTCATATAAAGGCTGATATGGATATTAATATACCCCAGTTTCACAGTATAATATGCAATTCATATGCGCAATCTGTACTAAAATCTTGTAACTTTGTATTTACTTTTTCACAACCAGGATGCCACCTCGCGTTGCAATGTTCATTTTCACAACCAGGATGCCACCTCGAGTTGCACTGTGCAACCGTACTAACAGTCTCATTTGATACTAAAAATTCATTAATGTTCGTGGGGATTAATGTTTGCTTTTTTAAAACAAATTAAACCATGTTTGCGGGAAAATCCCAGGGGATTAATATTTGCGGTTAGCTCAGGTCTTCTTATATGGGTACATGAATTAGTTTGTGGGTATTTATTTTTCGCGATTTAAAGATGGTCGCGATTTTCGCCAAATGCAAAATCCCTCGCAACTAATTCGCGACCATTAATGAAGTTATAGTAGGCCTATCATATGCATGCATATCTGAAGTTGTAGTTCACTGGACCTCTTGTTGAATATGAAAGTACTTATCATCATGCAACCAGAAAGCGTGGAAAACCAAAATGGTGAAAAAGAGCATTAAAGAAACAAGCTGGTAAATCGAAAAGACGCAGATGTGTAACTTTAAAGAAAATTTATTAATAACCTAACAAGTGGCTGGCCCGAAAACGTCATCAATGATGAATGTGTCGGGTATAAATTGGTCCGGGAAATTGGTCAGTGATTGGTCCTTGACCCTTAGGTTAATTTACATGGAAAATATCAATGCAGCATCTTACGAAGCATAGGTTCCATTATATATTCAAAATAAAGGTGTGATTGTGATAGATTTTAATTCCAGGGGGTCATAGTAGTTCCCATAGAAAATATGAAGCATCTCTTTGGCGCAGAACATCAGAAAATACGACCGAAAAGAATACAGTATCCTATTTGCATATTAAAATCGTGGCCTAGCCTCTTACACTTTCCAGATATTCTTACGCACATTCATCCTCTTGCAGCCACTGACATGTCAACCCAAATACTTTTCGTATTTTCCCTTTAGATTTCAAATCATACTGTATTTTGCAAATATTGATGCATAAAAGGAATGGAATTTGTTTGTCTACGGTAAACCAAATCCCTAATGTTTTGCAATTCTCTAGAGCACTCCATTTCCTGTTGCGGATTTATAATCATGCTTGATGTGTGAGGTGACCAGGCCATTTCCTGTTGGAGGTCCGACCTGTGGTAGCTTATTTGTAATTTCATAGTTTATCAAAATCATAGCTGATACAGTAATTCAAAATGAGAGTAAGAAGATGACAGAAGACTCAAGCATCAAAGAGTAAGTAGCAAGGCAGATCAGACTTGTGTATTGAGGCTTATATCTTGACGGTATGTTTCAGTTCAAACTGACACTTGACACATTCGGCGCATCTGAAACTCATATGAATCTGTGAATATTATCAATATTTACTTGATTTGTACGGTGTTTCACAGTCTTGTTCGCCTCATGAACAGATGTATCCCGAAATCAGGAATTTCGACATGATCAGGCCGTCTAAGTTCTGATTTCTGGGGACTACTGTGCGATGTAAAATTGGACCTTGCATTCTTAATGTGATATCACACACAGTCACAGACTTTCTAGCGGCAACTTCCCAGCTGACTGACTGGCTTACAGTTACATGATAACATTACCAGGGTTTAAAACTGGTTACAACGTATCAATGTGAATGGCATTCATATATGTAACTTAACTGCACCATTTGTCATATATGTCTACAAATGCCTTGTAATTAATCAGTAAGTTTGGGGGTAAGCTAGCCCCAAGTGGCTGTCTACTTTATACCTGTATACTGCCGTAGTAGAGACCTTTACTTGAGCTATCGGTCAGATAAAGGGTCGTTCACGGCTAGGGGTAACCCTGGTCTGTGGCTTGTGGTGGTGATATTTATCATATATATAGGTCTACGGCCTGTGGAAACCATATCCGGAGCCCCTACCACAAGCCACAGCACCTGGGATTAAGACTTGAGTACCCATGCGTTACTCTACCTACAGTGAGAGTGCTACATCAAAGCAGGCAACACCAATTGGTGAAGAAATTTTGTGAAGTACACTATCATTAATGCCTAGCAATTCGGCTTACTTTCCTGAGTAACCAGTAACCACAGTAACTTTCCCGCCCAAACCAGCAACTTTATCACTCGATGGAGATTCTGAATGTGAAAGATATTGCAGCAACACAATAAATTAAAACTCAGTCACTTGTCGATTTTAAGTTATTGTGTTGCTGCAATATCTTTCAGAATCTCCTCCTTGAGTGATAATGGCAGAGCAATTTCACAAAAGTCATTCTAGGAGCATTAGTAGGAGCTGTTTTTGGTCTCAGTAATGACACAAAGTTTCACCGTAGCTGAGACTGGATATTGTTAGATCTTCCCAAGCTTTTGGCCATCACTGGCCTTCAGGGGTGGTGACCTCCCCCTGGACCAGGACCCCACTCCACAGTACAAAACCAGCTCATAAAATTATTGGAGGAATGAGAGAAGGGAAAGATTAGTAAAACACAAGACCACCTATACATGATATACCCAACAGTACAGGAAGTACCCCAAATCTATGGAACACCAAAGATTCTCCAAAAAACATGTCCACTGAGACATATTGTGGGCAGCATAACCAAACAGCAAAGCTCATAGCGGATATACTGGGACCACTGTAGTCGCCTGACCTCCTACCGACTGCATTAGCCAACCACCCCCGTGTAGCATAGTGGTTAGAGCGTTCACTCGGGGTGCGGGGGGGCCGGGGTTCGATCCCCGACTGAGTCACACCAAAGACGTAAAAAATGGGAGGTTTGCGCTTCTCAGCTTGGCGCTTGGCATTAATAGGTTAGGCATCTGACTGGGCGTCTCGGAGACTGGCTCGGAGTCAGTATAAATGGTCTGAGTGATTCCTTTCTGCTCACCTGTGGCGGAATTGAATCTGTGGCTTGGCACCCAAAAATTGTCGTGCGTAGATCGTTCGACCCAAACAAGACAGGTCCACATTAAAATCACCACGCATACACCTGCATACACCACCGAATCCAACTTGCATTCGGTGATATGACCATGAGTGGTTGAAAGCCGACTATAAGCCTGATTCACCCCACTCCTGCTTTAGCCAATCTTACCCAAAGGCCAAAGATTCCGGCTGCCGTTTTCAACTCAAGTGCCTTTGAGTTTGTTTTATAAAGAGAAAGGTGCTCTAAAAACTATAAATGCCATTGCCATGGCAATTAGTCTTATCTTAGAGTTAGACAAATTTTTTTTAGGATGCAAATTGATAGACATTGCTTGAAGAAAGTATGAAAATGTGTATCACAAAATACTAGGCATGTGATCGGCAGTCAAATCGTGAGTGAGTGAACAGGTTTTAAATCGCTAAACAATCTTGCAGTCTTATAACGACTAGAGCAAGGTTCATCAAGCTCAAGGGCTTGAACTCAGAACAAGGTCATGTATACACGTAGATGTGTAGTGCATGTACTGGACCGTTTTGTATTAGTCCAACCCGCACAGTGCGGCCGGTCTTTTACAGTGGAAACCTACAGAAATATCAACACCACAGGTTTTGCAATGACATCCCAGCCCAGACCATTATACTGACTCCGAATTGTAAATCCAAAAATGAAAATACCGGCAGTCCGAGTCATATATTTCCAATACATCATTGACAAGCATATGCAGAAAGAGTACCAAATTTCCCTGTTATCGCTCATCAGCAAGCAGCAGTTTTTAGCTCTTTTCCTGTGTGACCAGAGCTATGCCATGGCGTGGGCGTTCATCGTCGTCCATGGAATTCAATTTCTCGTCTGACAGGCAAGCCAATCCATGCTAAATTTTTGGGGAAGGTAGCTATCCATCATATCCCCAGAACATTTTTTTTTTGTTTGTTTTTCAAACATTTGAATTTGGACTTTTAATTTAAATTTTAAATTTTCTTTGCACAGGACCCTATGGGATGAAAATTTCAAATCGCTACTCTTCCTAGAGTTTTGATTCTTTTTCACCGTTTTCTTTTCAACTTTTTCAACATGTTCCCTGTGACAGCACTCACAAAAGGTACTTATAGACATTTGAATTTTCAAAATTTTTTTTTATTTAAAGATTGAAATTTTCATTAACATGGGACCCTGTGGGAGTGAAAATTTCAAAATGCTACTCCTCGTACAGTTTTGATTCTTTTCAAACCGAACCTTTTCTATATGTTCCCTGTAGCAGTCCTCATAAACATGATAAAAGGTACTTCTTGGCATCTTGAAATTTTGGTTGGTACGGGACACTATGGGAGTGAAATTTTCAAAGGCTACGCCTGCAGTTAGGATTCTTGTTTAACCAAACTTTTTGTGAATGCTCCCCTTGGCAGTCCTCATAAGAGTTGCTTATAACAATTTTGAATTTGAAAATTTATTTAAAAAAAAAAGATTGTAATTTATCGTTGGCCAATGGGAAAAGAAAAAATTGCCAATGTCTTGGAAATAGCTAATCATAGAGCGAAACGCTGTAACATTTGAGAGTCAGGGTATTTTTACGTGATATATGGGGTACCTCTGACCTTTTATTGTTCAATGTCATTTTGGGGTCATTCGGTGCGCTTGCTTCAAAATGGCCTGTAACTCGAAATCAGCTGGCTGTAGAGGAAGGGAGTGAAATTTGAGACTCAGTAGTTGTAACATGTATATAGGGTACCTTTGACCTTTTAGCATCCAAAGTCATTTTGGAGTCAATCGGTGCGCTTGTCTCAAAATGGCCTGTAACTCGAAAATGGCTGGCCGCAGAGCAAAAAGGATTGAAATTTGTGACCCAGGGGGTACTAGTGGTCAGTAGAGCATATGTAAGGGCCCTTTGACCTTATAGTATTAAGGTAATTTTTGTCACTCAGTGCACATGTATCGAAGTGGCCTGTAACTCAAAAACGAATGGCCATAGAATGGAACTGATTGAAATTTTGGATTTGGGATACTGGTACAATGTATATATTTTAGGTGCCTTTGACTGCTGTGAAATTGTAGGACTTCAGAGATTTTGAGCGTCAAGGCCCTTGGCCAGGTTGGCCTCTTATTGAATGTCCGAAACAGTGGGACAGCATGTGAGAAAAACGACAAAATGTAAAATAATCCATGATGAAGCAGGATATGAATGTGATAGACATTATATGGAAATAATCACCCACAAGTATGGATATCTGCACCTACACTGAATGGGAATGGGACTTTCCATTGGTTTTGGCTTGCTAGGCCCTTTGCGCTATGAGATGATTTGGTTTCTATTTCTTTTCTGGGCTGCCTAATTTTACAGACAAGCAGCCCTGCTGGCGCCCACACCTTTTGCTTTTCCAGGTCTGCGGCAAATTACATAAGGTCCAATTACAATTACAGTGGTCTTAAACTACAGGCCCCTGTAGTTTAAGACCACCCCTTCAGCCAGAAAAATATGGTCTTAAATGGAAGTGGTCTTAAACTGGAGGGATATTTATTTATACTGAAAATATAAGAATGGTGTCACTGACAGCTGCTCTTAAAATGGAGGGGATTGTATGTTAAATGGAGGGGTCTTAAATCACAGGGACCACTGTATTTAGCTTCAGCCAGTTACAATTACTCAAGCCTGGACTCAGTTACAATTTTGATCAATTGAAATTGCAATTACTTTGGTATGAGAATAATGGCTACAAACTCAAAATTTTAATTTATTTACTGCTGCAGATGAATTTTGAGTCTATACAGCCACTTAGACTGGTGGTCCTGAAAGTCATCTGAATGACAAAATACCTTCAGAGTGACACTCTTGCTTTGCCTAAGTGTCAATGAAGGACTGCTCCCATTATTCAGACCATGTACTGTGGCACAAGATGATACTGGCATGCAGCTACAAAGTCTGTCTTTAAGCCCACTTATTTGGTCTTTGTACGCCATTGGTCTCAGACACACAAAATACGTGACTCTATCTTTGTACATCCAGGTGGTGTTATAATGCTTAGCAATCAGCAAGGTCTTACTTAAACATGCATGGCTGCCTGGAGATAAGATCAGACAAAGCATCATGAAGGATTTGGCCAGTTAGCCTTTTATCACAGTAGGCCTACCTACCTTAACAGTTATGGCCAAATACTTGTGCCATTTCACTGATTTGGTCTATTTATGATAGTGTATTTTGGGACTTGGGCATATGTCACACTGCCCGGCACTCTAACCATTCAGCCATTGAGCAGGGAAGATGTACAAATGTTAATTGAAATACTTACGCTGTATACCTGGTATTTGCAGAAGATTTAGGCTTTTGTGTAGAACTTACACCACCTGTATAAAGTTATAAGCCACCTGGCAATTAAGACTAGTTAATTAGACTATAAGTCCATAATTGTGTTCTGACAATTCGAAATGTTAAACTTTTGAGTTAATAGAACATAATGAAACATTGGCGATCTGATCTCTACATGAAGTTTTACCACAGCTGAGACTGGATATTGGTAACTCTCTCCAAGCTTTCAGCCATCACTAGTGGTACACAATACTACACATAGGTTAAAATCGAATCGCGCAAACCGGCTGTTTTGGCAAATTGATCTAGCGAACCGACCAAGTTCTTATCTTGCGAGTCACGATCTGCACCCTCACTAAAGAGTGATTAGCGATTTGGTGGCCCTGTTAACTACCGATTCGTGAGCCAGAGCCAGTCACTCGCTAAAATAACAATCCGCAGCTTGCAGTTAAATTCCGATCTGCGGGCCATGGCTGTTAAAGATTGATCTGCGACTCGCCATGGTTATACGATTCAGACGGGGGTCTTCTTAAATGATCTGCGATTTGTAGTTCTCTGTTAAAAATACAACTCGAATCGGGCCATATTTTATAGACCCATGTGTACCCCTATCAGTGTCCTTCTTCAAGGGTGGTGGCTACAAGTGGTCGAAAGCTTGGGGAGAGCTAACATTACTAACACAATATCCAGTCTCAGCTACGGTAAAACTTTATGTACTGTGACATGACTGAGCCCCAAAACATCTACCGGTATGCATGTACATGTATTGGCGATCTCAGTAAGTCAGTATCCAAACAGATGAAAAATTGTGGAGGCCATTTTAGGTGCACAGTTGTGAAAATTGATTCTTAAATCACTGATTACACGACGAAAGGACAAAATTTTGGACCTCCAGTATTCATGGTAATGGTATTTGTAAGAAGGGTATACAATGTACAATGTAATTTTAACCACACATGTGATGTTCCTTTTACGATCACTTGCTGTACTTTAGTTTGGGACTCAGAAATTGCTGATCGTATTTGAAAGAAAGGAAATTTGTGCTTCAGGCACCGGCAGTGACTATGAAGCGGGTGAATCTGCTATTATCTAGCTGGTTTGACCATGATTGGCAGAGCACATCAAAAAGATGTAACAAATCGCATTGAGTAGTGGTACAAGTGAAACATTACTGGTATGTGACATGATCAGTTGTTGACCAGATCCTAATACAACTGATACTAATATTTTCTTTCCACGGGAATTTTAACCAAATGCTTTGGATCTATATTTGACATGCAATAATTATGTTTTATAAGCTTAAAACTGATGTTTTCTGATAAATTCGACACTGTTTGTAAGCAGACAGAATATAGAGAATTTTGAACGCTTCATTGCAAAAATATCCCAAATATACTTGAAGGACTACGTCACAGACACTATCCTCTGCTTGAATGAGCACATCAGGGCACAGTTATAAGAATAGTTGGTTGAACCTACTACCTAGTCACCGAGGGTCAACTCAATATTGGTAATTTAGTGCTTTTTCACAAAAATAAATAAATAGTATTGAAACTATTGATCAGTGTTTCCATTAGTTTTCACAAACCTGTCTTCAGGTGGCAGTCAGCATACTTGGTATTTCTTTTAAATCTTTAAAGGCTAACAAGATTTTCTGTTAATTGTCCTTGAGCCAATATTACCAGTCTTGACAGTAGGAAATAGGAATACTGCCAACTACAATTACTACCACCGAATGCCACATGTATTGTGTGACTCGGGGAGTTCTTAGTCTTCGCGTTCATTGACCTGTGAATCTGTCTTAATCCGGTACACAGGTACTCAGTCTGACAGACATGATTTACTGGAGGCCTACATGAAAGAGGACACAAAACTGCCATGTGCAGAGCACTACAGTGGTCTCTGCGATTTAAGGCCCCTCTATTTAATAATTCCCTGCATTTTAAGACCAGATATCAGTGGCACCGATTGTATATTTTCAGCATAAACATCCCTCTATTTTAAGACCACCTTCAATTTAAGACCATATTTTGCTGGCTGAATGGGTGGTCTTAAATCGCAGGGACCGCTGTACAGACTTGCAACAATTTAAAAGGGGGAATATATATAGCCTCAATTTTAATGAGCGATTATTGTTAACTGCCAGTTGCAAAGGTGACATCCCATGGTTATCATACTGATAGTTTGTAAGTCTAGTGCGTGTATGTGTACGTATCATGATCATGATGATGGCGTATCTGTGGTGACTATCCAATTGATGAAATACACTTATACTCATCCCTGTACTATACTGTAATGTGTACAATGGATGTAAGATACTAAAATGTTGAGCCATCTCTTCACTGCTGTGGTACAGTAGGTGTTATATACACAGTTGCAATGTATCCAAGATAGGGTTGTTGGTGACAATATATACTGGTAGGAGGACAGCAGTCCTGGAAGGGCTCTGGGAGATCATGTGTGTATTCATGTCCACGAGCATGTGCCCCGGCTGGTATGAATGAATGAAACATAGATGAATGAAAGATAAATGGTGGGAGAGAATACATGGTGGTCCCCTTCTTCCCAACATTGCTGGGGTATTAGGGCAGAGTGCAAGATCAATACAGTTGGGCTATGGTGAACTGGGCGCCTCTGCTCTGCCAGCGGCCTGTAGTCCAGCCAACTGCAGCCTGCTGAACCATCTCCGCCCACGCTTTCTGCAAACAGGCCCATGCTCCCTCTCTGGCTTCACAGGAAAGGGAACGAATCTGCCCGCAGCCAAGGACACCGCTGTGGCTGCCTTGGTTTGCCCAGCGAGGGAGAGCGAGCGGTGGGGGCTCAGGCTTGTCCACAGTCTGCCCCAAGGGGCACTTCTGAGAGGGAAGCACTTGTACTCTCATATCCCGCTCCCCACCTTGCCTCCGATGGAGGCACCTAACCCTTTTCCCCCTCATTCCCACTCACAAGTACCCTTGGTACTTTTCAAAAATAAACCTTTCTTCTCTGTCCCTCAGTTGCATAATTGGGTCAAAATCTTCATGGTGTGGCCAAACAGTATTGAACCAGGCAGGGCTGAATGTAGGTCATGTATTGTAGTAGGCCAGGTCGCCTATGGGGGGCAATGATCTGCCGCCTTGTCGACTGTAAGGACATGGAAATGATGTGAATAATTGATGATGAATCTGTCCCGTTATATTAGATATATATGATATGTATGTATGTCTGTTCTTGTAACCTTCGGGTACTGCTTTTGTTGTAGCCATTGTTGCTGCTGCAGCATTTGACTGTTATAATGGTCCACCATAGTCCATGTTACGCCATAGAAGGGCATGGTGGGGCAGCCACGTTTTCAACCTTGGAACCACCACGGTCAAACTGCCTGAGACACGTCTTGTCAATTGAAAATGGCTCCGTATCCAAGGGTCCATTTAAAAAAAATTCTACAGACTGTAGTCCCAGCGTTAATGAAAATACATGTCATTATAATAATACATACATTATAGTATAGTGCTAATACATGTTAAGAAGTAGCACTATAATAAAGCTGCTACTATATATTATACGCTATTCTTCCTAAATTGCTTTAAGACCTCGCATACTTGCATTTGTAGGTAAAATTTCTGCAGCATGTGGTAAAATATTCTATCATTGTGCGAAAGTCAGAGCTTTGATTTATATGAACCAGCACCACATAGAATAAAATATATAAAATAAATGCATCACATTGCAGGAATTACGTTGCTTCATTATGTAAACCAAGTTTAATTTGTGCATTGCACGTTTGAGTTATATTTTGTATGTTTGAATTGGCTTTCAGTGATGAGTACCTTGTGCGAGTCAAAGCACAAGTGATGACTCGTGATGACAGCACTGGAGGCTGGGTGCCGTGGGGCAGTGGTGGGATGAGTATAGTCGGTCTGCGGAAACTGGTGCTCTCCAACGGTGAAGAACTTCGACACGAGTACTTGATACATGGTGAACGGATAACAGACCAGTCTGTGAGTATTACATGTATAATATACCTTTTATAATGTACCAGATACATTCAAACTGCCCTTCGCAGCCATCTCAAAATTAGAGCCACTGCAGAATAGAGGTCACTTCCTGCCAGTACTGGAACTCCATTTGCAGTGTTTGCTTAGTAATGTTCAAAATAAAACTATCAGGCAAGTAGCATTTGTTTACAGCTCAGTCTTGTGGATGGCCTTGATTTCTGAGGTTGCTATGTAATACAAACTGAAATTGTGAGCCTTTGTCAACATTTATGAGACTTCCCGTTGTGATTCAAAGTTCTCATAATCATAAATCATTATTGTCAAAAAATAGCTCAGAAGTAACATTTTGATGGCATGTGTATTATCCACTGTTTGTGAATGGGTTTTGCATCACTACGTTATGCCAGTGCTTTGTCTTTTGAACAATTATTTTGTTCAGTAAAATGACTTCAAGGCAGGGAGTAGTAGCCTGACACAACCTTAGTGATAGTTCAAATTCTGTATAGACTGAGATGTATGCATATTGAATCTTCAAGCTTAGCTGTGTATCCTGTTTTTTTTTTTTAAAGCTCCATGTGTGTATGCAGCTATGATAAATAGAGATGAAGATTCCATAGATCACGGTTTGTTCTTTCCTGCGTGACTCCCCAGGTGGTGCTGAACTGTGTGCTGAAGAAGGAGGTGCAGTACACAAAGGCCACTCCAACGTTTCATCATTGGAAGACCGAGGAGAAGCGGTTCGGCCTGATATTTCAGAGCAGTGCAGATGCTAGAGCATTTGACAAAGGCGTCAAGCGAGCGATAGAGGACCTACTGGAAGGTACAAACAGCTGTTCCATGTGCCGAGTGTGGGGTGCTGATGTTGTTGTGGTTCTGCCAATCTGTAGATGCTTTATGGGTTGAGTCATGGAAACCTTCTTGTTGTAGTGAACTGGGTAGTGTCCTCTCTGTCCAGGTGCCTGATTTCACACTTGCTTTGCTCGCATCATCTCTTCTAATTACATTTATGTGTATACACAACGTTATACCATCACACATCAGCTTCTGAGGTACCTAGCTTACGTGCATGTACTTACAGTCTCAATACATGTATTTGGGTTTGCTTTTGCTTGGAGTGAGGAATGCCGGGTGGAAAGAGATTGTAATGATGTTGGCATAATTGCTAAATGCACAATTTTCTTTGCATGCTCTGATTTGTGTTTTAAAACTTCTTATCAGCTACTCGTAACGCTTGTGGCATTTATTTATGCATATTGCCTGTGGTATGATTGTGTATACTTTTTTTTATAAACTTCAATTTGCTTTTAGAGAGGTTCACAATAACAAAAAGTTTGTGAATGCTTACACTTCCCCGACCAATTATCATGATTATAGTTACAACATCGCTAGTTACTCCTCACTAGAATAGTGCTGTTGACATTGGAAAGGAACAAATAGTATGCCTTTACTGGATTCCATCCTTCATGAACGGGGTGCATCTTGATGATAATCTTACCTGTTTGCTTTTCGTCTTTCCTTTTAGTCTTTTCCATGCTCTTTAGGTTGTTTGCTAGTAGTCCTTACCCTAACCCACATATTGTCTCCACCAGGATGCAGACTAATGTACTACAATGTTGTCTATATGTGCCTAACTAAAACAATCCATTTTGTGTGTACCAGTATTAGACATGTTAAATGACTAACACCATTATATAGTAACACAAGGAATCAGTAGTCCACGTAGTAGATTATTAGTTGATTTCTAGCTAAATCACCTCAAATTTACCCAGCAGAGTGTTCATGTAGCTCTAATGGCGTTCCGACCTTTGTTAGACGATCCCTCCCCAAGTTTTCATCAAACCACTCACAACTTATGAGTAATTGTAGTAAATAATTGTAAGTCGTTATTAACATATTTTTTAGAGTTACATTTGGATTCGTTGTGAATAACTGTAACAATTTTTGTGTGTCACTATGTTTGATTTCTTCTTTTGTTTCTTCTTTTTTTTTCCTGTTTTTTTTTTTTTTGTATTTTTTTTTTTTTTTTAATATGGCCATGTTGTGCTGCTTGGATTACTTCTTAAATTTGTGGTAAGTTGATTGTATGCGGTGATTCCTCCTGTGATTTCTTTCATTTCGAAAGTGGACGTATTTTCTTCTTTAGCGTAATCTTTTCTTTTTTTTTTTTCAGTTATAACGTAAATAGGATGTTGGGAGAATATAGTATACATTTATATATTATATATATCAACCTCATGTGTTGTGGTTTTTTTTCTACGAAGTTGTGCAACATTATCTTTACATGATCAAACATGCCGGGTGTTCAGAGAAGTTACAGAACTTCAAGTCAAGAGGGCTTCAACAGGTTCTTGTTCTTACATGCTAAGATATGTCTTACCTGGCAAGTCTGTGGTGTTTACATATATACTTAATAAAGGAAAAGAAATTTGGCGCTGAAAATCACGTACCGTGAGGGCGTACATCTTTGTAACCATCCCATATGAGACCTGAATATTTCTCGCTTGCTTAATTACGGCCTTGTTGTATTTTCAGGCTCACCTGAATTCAACGACTTTGAATTAGGAGACGACGAAGTGTTCATGGTAAGAAATGCTCTAAAAGAGAATGCCCTTACACGAGTTTCAGTTTTGCTGATGTTTAAGGCTAATTGAGGTTTATGTTGTCAACATGTTCAGTTGTTCGGGTAAAACTGGTGTATATGAGTTGGAAAATCTAGGTGGGGCACAAGTTATTTTCTAGGCAAGGTAATCTTTTTTTCCCTTAGTGTATGCACCCATTGGGACAATGGAATAGACTGTAGAACACTTGGGTTAGCAGGCCTACCACTTTCGATTGTTTTATTGGGGCATCCCGTCCTCTGACGGGATCCCCTATGGGCTTGCCGACTTTTTTTTTTTTTTTTTTTTTTTATTTTTTCTCCTTCCGCCGCCAAATATGCCATTTCCGGAGGCCAAACAAAATGAAGGAAACCTTGTATTGACCTGGTATTTTAGGAAA
>JAAUYG010098385.1_pt1 | contig 14369 bp, 9 predicted proteins | sample 7278091 | NCBI WGS metagenome assembly JAAUYG01 (sample SAMN14350201, study PRJNA611818) | marine sediment metagenome | isolation source: surface marine sediment (0.6m) | place: French Polynesia: Moorea | collected 2018-08
GCATTTCCGATTTTCTGCAAGCCTGTATCTTGAAAACGGCTGGTCGTAGAGCGAAACGGAGTGAAATTTGGGTCTCGGGGTGAGTATTCAGTGTATACAGGGTACTTTTGACACTTAAGTGGTTAAAATCATTCTGTGGTCATTTTGTGCATTTCTGATTTTCGACAATCTTGTATCTTGAAAATGGCTAGCCGAAGAGCGAAGCGGGGTGAAATTTGGGCCACAGGGATGAATATTCGGTGTATACAGGATACTTGTGAAGTTAAATATTTCAGGTAATTCCGGGGGTCATTCGGTGTATTTCTGATTTTCAAAAACATTGCGTCTCGAAAACGGCAGGTCTTAGAGTGAACGATACATTCAAATCTCTATGTTATCCAGTTTTATGTGGTCATTGTCTTCCATCTTGGCAAGCAGAGCGCCAGGCCGCTGGACTTCTGGTTTATAGTAAAATTGTACATAACAAGAAGTTGATGGGCCTTTATTTAAGGCTCTACTTCATATCACTGACAAAAGCAGTAAGCACACTGTTACATGTATACATGCGACTAACAAATGCACCAGATAACCCCTTATCGCATTAAATGCTACAAGGTCAAAGTCACACCATCTATGTTTTACTAGTGTTACACTGCACGCGAATGACTGCATCTTAAATGCTACAAGACCAAAGATACCCTTTATATGTTTTGACACTCTCATGGTGTCCTAAATTTTAGTTTAAAGCAGTATACATACAGACATTTTTGACATATGTTTACTGAACGCTTGAATACTATGAAGTGAAAAGTACATTTTTGTACCTTCTATCTGATATGCACTTACTCCCGAATCCCAAATTTCAATACATTTAGTTCTATGTCCACAGTTTTAAGAGTTACAGGCCATTTCGTGACAAATTATACAGAGCGAACCCACAATGAAATTGAGTACTAAAGGGTGAAAGGTGCCCGATTTTTATTTTACTAGTACCCTCAAGTCCCAATTTTCACTCCTTTTCCCTCTATGAGGAGAATTTCTAAGATAATTGGAATGTTTCATTTCCCATTAGCCACAAAGTTAAATTGCAATGTTTGTTTTCATGAAAGTGTCCTGAATGGCAATACAATAACCTTAAACACTAAATGTCAAATATACCCATATACATTTTTACTATTTCCCCGGGTCCCAAATTTCAATTCCTGTTGCTCTGTCAGTGCCTTTTTAAGTCAGGGGCCAGTTTGAGATAAGTGGATCGAATAACCCTAGCATAACCTTAAACACTTTGGCGTCAATAGTACCCCATATAGGCTCCACTGGTACCCCTGATTCTCAAATTTAAAACATAATCTAGCGGAATAGGTAATACGAATATGTGTAACATTATAAGACTTCAGCTCCAGTCCCGGGACTCCAGTTCTCGGGCAAGCATCCAAACCTATTTATTTTAAACAAGTAAGATGTAAGTTGTCAAGTATTATTCTGCAAAGCACAGCTTTCATTCGTCAACAGTCTACACATGCTACATGGGTTATCAGATTGTCTGAAGTGGTATTTCATACAGCAAAATATTCGTGCTTTATACATGCTCACGTTCTTTACGTTGGGCGGGCAGGCGCGACATACACGTTGTGCACAAAGCTGAACTGACCCACACTTAACATGAACGTACATGTAGTAATAACAAGGAAATGGGAGCCCAGAAGAAAGGAATACCGTAACGTCTGTTTAAACGTCGCCATTATGACCATATTTTAGCCTGAATCATTCATCTTTTGAAAGACAAGTCCAAGGTCACTCATACTCTAGTCCTCCAAAGAATCAAGTTAGGTTAGTACGTTGATGCTGAACACAAAGAGACAGTCATATATATGGAAGTACAGCAACATCGCCTGGAGTTTCCTTGAAAGGGAAAGTTTAATGCTCCTCATATTTCAATCCAATGTATCTAAAAGACCTTGTGCATATGTTGCCACAGAAAACTACTGGTAACGAATTGTTATTATGAAACCCAATCACACGTTCCAGTTTATATATAAAGCCACTGGCGTTTTCTTTTACTGATATGGACATTGGTGATTTCTGATGTGTATGGATACATGTGGTATCTGCACATGGTGCTAATATACATTTAGTAGATCTGTTAGTGTCTGTACATTAGTAAAGTATATAGTATCCGTACTGTACATGTGTTGCTTATTCTGGATAGGAAGTAGAGAATTGAAGTACGAAATCCATAAAGGCCCACACAACGATAGATTGATATCAGCCAGGTCTTAGCTCCTCGTACTGTGTATTCTCAGTCTGCGTATCTGTTGGATTCCGCGAGGATTGGTCTGAAGGCCCCACCCGAGTACTCGGCATATTTTCATATTGTGTCTCATTCGGAGCATTCTGAGAAGACATGCTGCTGCTATTTCGACCTGAATAAGTATAAAATAGCGGTTATGTTGTGCCCTGTAAAATGTTACCTATTATTACTGCAGTATCAATTTTACCATCCCAGTATGTGGGTAGCATTAAGTGAATCGGTACGTTAATACAGAAGAACCCCCACCCTTCATTGATATAAGGTGCCAAAGTAGAACTTAAAGTCTATTTGATAATATTTACTAATTTTCTAAAATAAAAAATCCATTACTTAATATTAGAAATTCGACGTGTATTTTCTAATAATAGAGAAATTATTTATAATATTAGGAAATGAAAACTTAATATTAAAAAAAAAACATAGAAGACAAGAGAAACATAAAAGACAAAACGGCATTTGGATGTCAGGTGGAAACCCAATAGCTGTAATTACCTGTCCTTTGCAGACATCCCCGCCTGTACAGTACAATGATCACTACGACGACAACAACTATCAGTGCCGCAGAACCAACTGCAGCCGCGACAGCAATAATTAAAGTATTATCTGAAACATACATAATGTAATACAGGGGATGATGCTGGGTATGCTGTTGAAGTTCAAAGGCTCAAGAGTGCCTTATAACGAATGTTTTTGCTACATTGGTTAACTATTGACGCCTCAATTGAAGCCCGTCGGGCCACTATGAATGCATGACTTTCATCAAGAAGTCTGATCATTTATTACCATTCGTTACAAGGAAAAGCACGAGCCCGAGATAAGATGCATATATGATAAACACGCTAATGTCGCCTAAACCGTGAAATGTTTATTTCGAGATAGCTGTAGCCATATGGCATTATACAGTTATGCTAGTTACGGAATTGCCACTTCATAGATGAAATATTTCGCATTAACCATACCTTTCTCTTCAACCCTGTGGATGATCAGCCAGTCCTCCTCCTGATAGACTTGGACCAAGTCTTCACCATCATACAGGAACAGGTCAAACCTGTAACTGTCAGCTCCCGGAGGAATGCCAACAACCACAGGGGAGCTGTTCTTTGGGCTGTTCTCTGTGGTGTTAACACAGGGTTCGATATTCCCATCAAAATCACAGCTCAGTATGTCCACTCGGGTCACTGTACCTGTGATCACCCAGGTGAGTACGGCATACAGTTCTTGGATATCAACGTCCATCGTATCTATGCTCGGGCATGCTTGAGACAATGACAAATAATAAAATAAGGTAAGAGAAGACAGTTATTGCATGCAAAAGCAAGGGTTGAATTTAACAATATATACAGGAATAGAATATTGTAATTATAAAAGTATGGTATACATGGACATTGTACCATATAACAGATGGTCACAGTCCTTAAATACAAGTGCTAAAAATTACGTGGAATAATATAATTGTCATACTAAAATTAAAATGTGGTCTACAGGGATTTTAAAGCTATTAGTAAGCTATGTCCCAACACATGATCCTAGTGTAACAACAACTATAATTTAAAAGTATAATACGTGATCTATTGATGTTTACACAGTCTTAGCTAGTCTTAAACATAATTCATGGAGATGTAAATTTGAGAGTGATTTGACTGTTTGCCTCTGGGGGAAGCGAAATGCCGCCTGGTAACACGTACAAATGGCACATATACATTTAACACCAAGATAAACACTAGAAATAAGCAGGAAAACTACTCATATATTAATCGGACAATTGACGTTCCGTACGACATTGCATCAGTATATATGTACCTGGTGTGGATGTATCAAGTCCCATGTCTGCTGTCACAGGGGCTGTGCCGATACGGTTAGATGCCGTAATCGAAAACCGAAACTTCTTGGATGCCGTTAGTCCGCCAGACTTTATCAATTTATACTTCATTAGATCTTCCCCTGTATCTTCAATCCCGTCCACACTGTAGACCTGACCGCTATCAAGGTCAGTATATGTGATAGTGAAGGTTTGCTCATTGCCACCATTAAACCCTGGCTGCCACTGCAGTGTCACACTGACACACGTCTGGTAGGTAGACTGGAAATCACTTGGTGATGCCGGAACAGCTGGATATAAAATAATTAGATAATCCTAATTTAAATAGCCCACTCAAATATATAAAGAAAGAGAAAAATATATATAAGAGGCGAAGATATCAAGGCAATCCGACTGGTTGTCACACATCTTTCTCAAGAACAGGGATTTGTAATACAACAACGAAAGTTGACATCTGGTAGGGACAGCTTTCTCGACTTTTAGGAAAAAATCATTACAGTAATGAAGCACAAAAATCATAAGAACCAACGCTGATCGCGATCCTACAAGATATTGAGTCGGATGACTAGGCCTAAAACGACTTGTTACTCGATGTAAAAATTATTAAAGTATACAGCAAGTAAATTAATGTAATTTACCAGATAAACTAAATCTTGTTATACCATGAGTTTAAGGTATATCTTAATAATAAAAATGCATCCCCCAAAATACATAGAACTTACCCTCAGGGGGCAGTCAACACAAATACATAGAACTTACCCTCAGGGAGCAGTTGCAGAACAGTCTGGTCGTCCCCATATTCATTCACAGATGTCACAATGTAATTACCAAACAGATCCACAGTGACTTCGTTCACAATTAGAATAATATACCCTTCCCTTATGCTGAAAGTAATGCTATCTGGGTTACTGTTAACAGTAGCGTTCTGGTTATGGGATGTAAAGCTCCACTGCCACTGGTCCTCTCTCGGATCAGGGTTCGCAAAGAAGGACACGGTGAAGGTAACATTGTCACCAATCCCTGCACCAGCTGCACATCGTGGTGGGCTGCAGGCAGTGTGGTATGGCTGGCCTGCAACATGTGCAGACATTTATTTTGAGTATCACTATCTTGCCCCAGTACAGCTAACACAGCAATGTATAGTTTATGTATGCTTTCCATATGATGTACCGTGGGCATGTGCAGATAAGTATGTACTTAGAAACTTGTGAACAGGTCATATGTTACATGTCGTATGGCGGAACAACAGCTGATAATTAATAGAGTATGATCTACAAATAAATGCCAAATTTAATGCACAGACACATTAACATGCACAATGTTATGTAATGTTTAAATAATCCTTGTTATGACAGTTACAGGCACTTAGAATATGTAGTACGCCTTTGGTCAGCTGGCTAACCTGTACTAAGTCAATGAACTCGCATCATCTGACAAAGAGCGCTCGAGAAAGGTAACCGTTTGTTAAAATCGGCTCAAATAACATTTTTTCAAATATTGGTACGTCAGTGTACTGGCATAAAGCCATAACCCTGTGTTTATAAAAGTACTTACATTTAACATCTAGTTCTGCCACCTTTGTCCCTGGAGATCCCTCCACACCGTTATCAGCACTGCACTGGATCTGACTCTGCTTCTGACATCGTGCATTCTGGATTGTCAGCGTGATTTCTGCCTCACTTGAAGAAATATCTCCATCCAGTCTTTCGGAATTCCTTGTCACATTACTCCAACTGAGTGTAGGGTTAGGGTTACTGTCAGCAGTACAGACCACAGTGACTCTCTCTTCCTCTACCATAGAGGCTGGTCTGACACTGACAGTCATATCAGGGGGATAGTGGACAGTAATAGTGAGACTTCCTATCTGGCTGCCAACACTGTTGCTAGCTTCACAGTTGTGCTGCCCAGCCTGACTTCTATGGATTGCCTGCACCACTAGTTGATTACTGGCAGCGGTATGGCCTGGCCCTGTCCAGGTGTATGTACACTGAGGATTACAGTCTGCCGTACACTGCACTGGGGTGATTGGGTCTCCTTCTAACACAGTCTGAGCATCTGGAGGGTCAAGCCGAACACGGTCTGGGCCATCTGGAAGGGAATCCATACTACATTACACCATACCCACAGCAGCTACTGTACAAATTGATGGTGTATGCATCCAACGGCAGTATTGTGTAATCCATTATCACAATTTTTAATAAACCTGACGTTTAAGGTAGTGCGTATAATGATATGATCTTCTCACGAACCCTTGGTAATTTCTTCTCAAATTGTTCTTACATCTTACAAAATTCAACAGCTAATAACATTTTGATGCCCAGGTTCTGAAAACAGTTGAGCATACAGCTAGCATACAGGTCACCATTTCTGTAAATGCTGTTGTTGTGTCGGTTTGTTTATGCCAAAATACTACGCATCAACGTGGTAGGTTATTTGAACAAGATCATGCAGTAAATCTGTCATTAAAGTATAACTGACAGAAGGATGACAAGACCATCAACTATTTTTCGTCGATCACTCTTCGGCATTTGAATATCCGTACGTTCCTACTTACACTTGACATCCAGTGTTACTGTGGCATCTCTCTCCAAGTTGGACGTCTCTTCCTGCGCCACACACTGATACTCCACTCCATTGTCCTCCCTGTCAGCGGAGTCAATCCTCAGTGTCTCTCTGTCCTCCCCTGTCACTGTGTGTCTAAGGGGAGGGTCATTGGGGTCAATGCGTACACCGTCTCTACTCCAGTTATACTTTACATCCAGTCGGTAATCCTCCGGAATGGACAGGGACTGGGATGTACAGGTAAGGATTACAGCGTCGCCTTCTGTTGCCTCAGTTGGGCTGATGGAGATTTGGGGCGGAAAAGGACGACCTAGGTAGGCCAAACCGTTTAACATACATATCATAATAAGGAATCTTTGGCTGGAAACTCTAAAAGTACACGGCCACAGCTTATTCCACACAAACAGAGAGAAATGTGTAAAGATGAAAATGAATTATGTTTAGAGAATATTAAAGCAATGTGTCTGAAAGTAAATATTATTGATCTTATATGTACAAAAAAGTAAAATACTTTTTTCAGTGTCATCCGACAAACACCGGTATACTAAAAACCTCAGTACATGTATTACCTGCTGTTGTCTTGAAAAAGTTTGATTTGATTACATATTTCATAATGGTTTTCTTTCTTAATAAATCATGGCATACCGTGAAAACAACTACGTGCATACGCATCAGAGTATTCTACATCATCAATGCAAAGAAACACCAGTTGAAGGGTACAGATATCAATCCCAGTGTAAAATACTTGCCTTTCTTTTAGACCACACACTAAGCTAAGACTGAATCGGAGTCGCTTTAAATTCCCTGGAAGAATACCTGATATGAGAACTAACGGAGTGGCATGATTTTACTTACGATAAATTGAAATTTATGGCATCGTCATTGGTACTGTGACTGACAACCGCGCCTCTGGATCTGACCTCTATACTATATCGTCCACCCGTTACATCCGCCTCTAATATATCCTCCAGGATGAAGCCTGCCCTCCGCACCAATCGGGTGTATGTAATACGGTCCTTGTATTCAGCAGCAGGAGTGATTAACTGGTCTCCAAGAATACTCAGTATATAATCTCCGTCGGCTCCACTTTTATACCCAGCATAATAGAAGTAAATGGTTATGAGTGTATCATCATCACCGCCAAGCTGGTCACTGTATTCCCAGAGAAGTGTGGCAGCTTGTCCTTCGTATACTCGCACTACACCTGGCGTTCTTGGGAGGTTGTTAGCTGCAACAAATACAAACTATCCGAAAATGTTATGGTAATAATCATTTACCGGTTGCTAATATTTGTCTTGAGGTAAATCTTACCGATAGATAACTTTTGCACAATCTAATTGTCTGGGTGGTACATGATGAACTCTCTAGCAAGGACATTTTCTTGAGATATTCAGATAAGCATTACCTGGCAGTAAGGTCAGTTTTTCTGTATACATTGTTCATGTATGGTTAAAGAGTGCAATGATAGGCTACAAAAATGGCCTACGATGTGATGTGACCTGAAGACAACAGGTATTCTGCAGAATATCACCTTCTGCAGAATATCCCCTTTGCTCTATGATGAGCGGTTTCTGAGATACATACGGATTAAAAAACACTCATTATGAAACTGTCACATTTACATAACAATTTTGCAGTCCCGACATAGCTTTCTGCATACGGCATTGGCGATTACTGTCTCATTTGTTGCTTTAAATTTTTGTGACTGCATTCGCTTGGAAAAGATGTCATATGAAACATTTTCATCCATATGCTCTGTGTTGGAAAGAAAATAAATAAAATTTTCCCCCAAATGAAAAATTTAAATATGTGCACACCATTGGAAATACTGTAACATGAGTGGCCTGAAGGAATGACGGCTGCATTCGCTTGGCGGTTTCAGAAAGCGTTTGACAATTTGCCTCCATATATGAACGAGGTGTTTAGGATAATGCAAAAAAATGTATGAAATATCAAACGTTCAATAAGGTGTATGAAATATCAAACGTTTAAAATTCAAACATGATTAGAACGTCAAGAGATATTGTAGACGGGAAGTCTTCTCTAAGATTTGGTTTTGATCTGTGCTGCGGTTTCTGTGAAAGTTCAATGGATGAAGGACAACGGGTGGATGGCGAGCCACATTGGAAATGGATTATTTAATTAGCTAAAAATCAAAATAAGCATGAAGATGTGGGCGACCATGTAATATTTTCATGCTTTGCAGCCTTAGCTGTATTATAATTTCCAACCCGGTTGGCTTCCATCCATACCATTGTGGTTCCCAAACCCTATGATAGGTCATGTTTGACTGCCGTGTCGTGACACTGTTCATTCTATTAATCTCCTAGTTTAAAGTATCCCCGCAATATGTCAGAAGTATCCCATAACATGCTATTGGTGATGCTACAGCCGCATGTATACCGAATCGTGTGGAATTATGTAAGTTTAAAGCAAGACATAATAGCTTGATTTTAGCAGGTTGTAATTTAAAAGCTAATGACATAACTACAAATACCTTGTCGGGATCCAGTTATAATTACACTTAAGTCAGGAAACCAAGGTCTAATATAAATACACTTACTGCAATAAATTACATGTACATCTAATACAGTTAAAATGGACCAGCAGGGATACGGATGCGTGGAGGTCATCCATACTTACCTTTTGTTTGCCAAATGTGAGGCGTGAGAAGGAGTAGCAACACCTTAACATCAATGGCTGGCATCGTAGCGTGAGCCATCATCACACTCATCTACAAAACTAAAGCAGTATGGCGAAATTATAAAATTTATGATTTAGTGAGCTAAAGGGTTTGATACTACGCTTCCGGTGCATTTATGCCATGGTATTTCTTCAAATCAAAACTTTCCCCCAGAAACTTCATACTGGTTTGTACGATCGTGGTCCAAGCTTTCTTCCATTTTGCGTTAGAATAATATGTTTTGAGTTGCAGACTGATTTTAATTAAATACCCTGAATCACCTGAATGACCATGGTCTACTTAAAGACCAATAGGTCGATATACTGTTGATAGATATTTAGGACTAAAATGTTTCTCTACATTGTTTTATATTAAGCGAACTCCCTGCATGCGGCTATAATTAATATATTCAAAGAAAAGCAGTAGGCCACAAGGACCACTTCTTTACCCAATATACGTAAGTTAGTACGAGATTAAGCGTTCTATTGGTTGTGCTTTGCGATCGGTCGCACCCAAGATATAGGTCGGTTTCATATTATAGGTCCATAGAATATATATGACCCTTTTTGGCTCTTAGATCAAATTCCCCCTTTAAAGAATATATACCTTCCTGCTGGCGATCGCCCCATAATGTAGCCAAAGGCAAAAATTTGACATAATTGCTAGTGCGGCAAAATATGGTTATGGTAGTCACAACAAGACCATAAAGATCGAGGAAACCACCAGAAAGAGGGTCTTTGTAACTTGGCAGTGTGACCGTCTGAATGATTCAAATTTTCTCGACAACCACTTTTACCGATGGTTTCGGCTGCTCAGTATGCCCGGCCTGTTGTTGTTGTTTTGTTGTTGTTATTTTATTTAATTTTCGGTTTTTGTTTTACTTATGTTTCGTTCTTTGTTTTTTTTTTCTTTGTCAAAATTTGCATTTTTACATTTTTGTCAAATTTGCATTTTTACATTTTTTTTTACTTTCCTGAACATTGGACCATATACTACTACTATTGCAAATCACATCCGGCATCTTTCACGTCTCCCACATGTTTATCCAATGATATTCGCAAAGGAACTGTTTAGGTTTTGCAAGTTATAAACAACCAATTGAAGTTATTCTTGACCCACTAAAGTGCTGAAACATGGTACATGAGAATATTCAGTTTGCCTTTGGTTTGTCTGCATGTTTTCTGCAGCCAATATATCACGTGTAAGTCTCCCACTATACCATGAGTGCAACGCCACAGACCGTGTCCTGGTGACATGGGCAGGAGTACATGTAGATGGGACGTTTTACAAGTATCCTACCACGACCGCAGCCGACTAGCTGGCGGATGTAATTAATCTTCACCGCCAGTGAAAGTAGGGGGAGAACTGTAGACGGTAACCAACGGTAGTTACGTTATTAACTCGGAGGAAGCGAGACCGGGGTGATGAGGGTGGGGTGGGGGTATTCACTTTTGCAAACCATTCGTGCGATATTCCAATATTAGGCCGTTAGAATAATGATAAGGTACAACAATATTCAGTAGCATATGAGATGAGGGTGGGTGAATCAGGCTTATAGTTGGCTTTCAACCACTCATGGTCATATCACCGACTGCAAGTTGGATACGGTGGTGTATGCAGGTGTATGCGTGTGAGTTAATGTGGATCTGTCTTGTTTGGGCCGAACGATCTACGCCCGACAGTTTTGGGGTGCCAAGTCACCCATTCAATGCCGCCACAGGTGAGCAGTAAGGAATCACACAGACCATCTATACTGACTGCGAGCCGCCCAGTCGGTTGCCTAACTCATTAATGCCAAGCGCCAAGCTAAGAAGCGCAAACCTCCCAGTTTTACGTCTTTGGTGTGACGCTGTCGGGAATCGGACCCCGGCCTTCCGCACCCAGAGCGGACGCTCAAACCATTATGCTACGCGGGCGGTAGCATATGAGATGAGCTCGCCCTAGTGGCCCGAGTGCAACTTAAGTTTATACTAATGCGCGATGTATGCACTAAGCATCAAGTTCAATAAGTATAATCATATCCATAACCCCACGGTAACTCTGCCAACTATAAATACACATATTGCCCTGCCTGTGTAACATTTTGTACAAAATTATCAATAGCTAAGAGTGCACTTCGTATTTGACAAAGACTGCGCGTGACTTTGGCAGCAGAGCTACAATGTACATGTATTATCGTCGGGCAGGCTTCTGTCCTCTGTTGGTAATTGCCTATCAGCTAAGTGCGTTCTTTTCAAACAGACACATGTATTGTCCAGTTTGTTTAGAGTTACTTGTCCCATAAATGTCCTAGACTTTTGTATATTCACTTAAATCATGATTTTCTGAAGCGTTAAAGCCTTTTCGCTTACACGGGTCAATTAAGTACGAAGAAATTTCAAAAGCTGTTTTTTTCTACACATTGAAAAGTTAAATATATCATTTTTTCGCAGACGACTGATCATATGGCTAAACGACCTGAAGTTTGAACTGGTGGTTATTAGATACCGCCCAGCAAAGATGGGGTGGGGTGAGGGTGAATCAGGCTTATAGTCGGCTATCAACCACACATGGTCATATCACCGACCCAGCAAAGATGGGATGAGGACTACCTAATAATCAGAGTTACAAGCATAGCTCTTAGCATAAGTATCCTACAGCATAAAAGTCGCATCATCTGCAAAGGATTGCTTTTAGCACCTGGGTGATTCTTATAGATCGTTAAAGTAAACAGGGACAGATTGATTCAGAAGCAGTATTGCTAGTTTGCATTCTTAAAACATACATAATATTTAGTCAAATAATCCCGAACCAAACTACTAACTCGACATAGGGAATAGTATTTTATAGCTTGTAGTATAGATAGCCTTTGTAAAAACCAAAAACTTTTTCAGCATTTGGATAGCCTTACTAAAGCCAAAAAGTTTGTCAACATTTGAACTTTAGAAATCTTCTTCGCAGGTAGGAAATCAAGAGCTTACCTTACAATATTCCGCCAACTTCTGCCCACAACATGGGTAAAAGTACATTTGTAATATAACGTAACGATGTAGAAGTAGGACACACGGTTGTTTCGAGGGGTCACAAAGCTATAGTCGCAGGTAACAGGCCCCTGGACCGTGACCAGCCACTGACATAGTGGCAAGCATACAGCATCCTAGAATGAGGCAACGTGATTCTGGCCCCAGGGCGTTCCACAAACTTTGTTAACTGCATTTATTTGGTGGTTTGGCTAAAGTGGTGTTTTTACACTTCTCCACTTGTTAAAGAAAAGTAAAAATTATTTGGCATAGAGAGCCTTGTGGGATTGGTGGACCACATATCACGAGCCACGCACCACGATTTTAATAATAATAAACAAAGGCTTTCAGAATACCGTTAGCTCGAACAGATCTAAAATCAGAAAAAAAATCCAGAGATATGGTTGATAGCCAGGCCCCCAGAAAGTTAATCCATTTTCACTTAAAGGGGTCATTTGCGTGGGGATATATTTAACCTTTAATGCATCACTGTCATTTTAGCTCTGCGTGTCTTTGTTACGTCAACCAGAGCTACATGTAGTACAATACTGAATATCTCCGTCGGCATTTATCCGTATGCCTTTTTTTTGTTGTTGTTCGTAAAGCGCATTTTTTTCAGAAACCTTGACATAGACTGGCGCCATATTTCTCTAATTTGATTTTCTCTTTTCAAATGATATCATGCCGGTTCATGATTTGTTGCTAGTTTATTTAACATAGGAGTACGCGGGGAGTAATATGGCTCAGATGAAACACCAAAAATGCAGCATTGTTTCTTCAAATATGCACACTAATTGTGATTATCGGCTACATTTGGGTCCACCACTACACCAGCAGCTGGGGCGTTGCATGTATTATCCGTAACACGATATAAAGATCACAAAACCCCACTAATTATTTGAAGCGTCAGCAGTCCACTCCCAAACTGTGTCACCAGTCCACTCCCCTGCTGTGTCACCAGCCCACTCCCCATGTTGTGTCACCAGCCCACTCCCCTGCTACATGTACATGTATGTCACCAGCCCACTCCCCTGCTATGTCACCAGTCCACTCCCCTGCTGTGTCACCAGTCTACTCCCCTACTGTCACCAGTCCACTACCATTCTGTGTCACCATTCCACTCCGTTACTGTGTCATTAGTCCACTCCCTTAGTCTTCCCCTGCTGTGTCACTTGCCTCACCAAAGACCAGATCTGTCACACCGTCCCATATCACAATCCTTCGCGAACTCCATTTGAAAGTCGCAGTGTTAGATATCACATCATATCAGGTGGGTATAGTCTCTGATTTGTGCCATTTCGCCATCTTCTGCAACACCTCGCACTTTTTTGCTGGCGTCGTGATCTGTTGCTGGCCATCGTAAACGGTTGCTGACCCTCGTGACTTTTTGCAAGGCTTTGCAGCTTTTTTCTAACAGCTCATGTTTACGCCCGAACAGCTCACGTGGGACTGATGAAAAAAAGTGCGAGTGTTGCAGACATTGGCGAAATGGCACAATTCAGCCACGATAGGTGGATCTGATATTGGTTTGCAGGCGATCGCTCGGAGTATTGGTGTGTTTGTCGGCGTGGAGGGGGGTATCTACAAACGAAATACAAAACTGAGCAATTTCTGCCACGTATATGACCATAAATTGAACGTCCGAGTATAAGAGGGTTTATTAACTCAGTCACTAAAATTAATACTGGTGTTGTGGTTATCAATAAAAAGTATTATGGTCTATGCTCGTGATACATGTACATATAGGACAATCAGAATCACTCTGTGGGATATTAAAATTACGTTCTACATGTATCTGGCATTTAAATTTAAAATATTGAGCAGTGTCCTTCGTTTCTGATTTGTGAAGTAACATGTAACGTGTTACCATTGATGTTTTTTGGTTGTGAATTATCCGGCCACGGAGGAAAATCTTTTTATTTTATTTTTTGGATTTAAGTTGCCATAGTTTTTATCACTGCTGTGTTGCTGTGCGTGTGGTTACTACAACTTAAATAAACAGTTTAAAGGCCGACA
>JAAUYG010086726.1_pt1 | contig 14358 bp, 5 predicted proteins | sample 7278091 | NCBI WGS metagenome assembly JAAUYG01 (sample SAMN14350201, study PRJNA611818) | marine sediment metagenome | isolation source: surface marine sediment (0.6m) | place: French Polynesia: Moorea | collected 2018-08
AACGGTGGCCATGGTCGACAGAAGCCTCGGAGACGAATACCACTTCCGGCTCGTGGTGACAACATCCGGGATATCGGACCACCAAGATATCACAGTCGTCGTTTCCGAATACAACGCTTATCCACCAATGTTTGACAGGGATTTATATCTCGTCCACGTCTTCCACGCCTCTCCGGTCTCGACGCTCATAGCCACCGTTAGGGCTTCCGACCAGGACAGAGAGCGATACAACCGCGGTATACGGTACAGCTTTGATAACGGGAAAACCCGGAACGCGGGATTAGTGATCGAGCCTTTAGGAGGGGAGATCGTTCTGGATACGGCAGCGACGCTTCTGGATCGGAACTTGCAAGTTGGTGTTATAGCCGAGGACAGTGGGACGCCTAGAAGGCAGGGGAATGCCACTCTGAGGGTGATGTTGACAGAACTGTCGGGTAAGTGGGTTGATGGCCTGGTCACTGGATTTTTCTCTCTCCTTGCTAATATTAAATGACCGAAAACGTCTGACATAGCATTTTATACCAGTTGTAAGTTGTCTAATATCTCGAATTTACTTTGACGTTGCGTTGTTCGCCATTCTTTCATGTGACGTATTAAATCGTGTGAAATCGTAGTACATTTGCCAACTAACTTTGTGCACGTTTTGCACCTGTGGGTAGCCTTTGGACGATATTAATTCGTGCCAGTCGCTATACAATGTAACAGCTATACTTTTGCTTCACCTGTAATTCTTCCACATAGAATAAAACATATTAAATTTCTTCAATATCCCGTTAGTCTTTAATTAGATTATTATTTCTCCCAGCCATCCTGGAGTTCCGTGCGGTGAACCTCTCCCTGACGTTCGGCTATCTGTGCTGGAAGCGGCCTCTCCATGGGTCGTTTATAGGCTATGACCTGGCTACGGTAAACCTCAACCGCTCACAACCGCTGCTCAACACGTACGTCCAGAGTTCCGCCCAGGACCTGTGCGCCCGTCTGGATAACCTGGTCGCATGGGACACGTATAGGAGTTCTGGATTCGGCTGGAACAGCGAGCAGCGAGGGCCCCTGGCGGAGATCGTCTTCACCGCCAGAGATAACCGTACGTATAGGCAACAATAGAGTAAAGTATCTGCCAAGAGAAAACATCGATCTTGAAAGGCCACATATTGCAGGCAAGATTTGGATTCAATATATATCTGGACCTGTTGCAAGAGACCACCTGCTTTTAGAAACTACAAATATAACCTGTCTTCCAAGGCATACTCTATACTTTATTGTTGTTAATACTGAATGCTGTCCAGAGTTCCATTATTTGTGATTTCCACTTTAGGCTTTAGTGCCTTATTTTATAAAGCCCAAACTCTTCTGGGAAGGGTTTAAATATCTCCCAACAGCAATGTCTGCCAAGAGACCCCACTTCTCCGTTTAAGCATGCGATTGCATTATGACGCAAGGCACAAAAAAGCAATCGGGGGTTACAAGGAGAACCTTGCGATATACATGTAGCCCCTGGATATACATGTGCGTCATATTATCCTAGATGGCTTGAAAGTGCCGATTTAACAAAAGAATGCTTATTCCTGACAGAAAGTCCAACATTTCAATGAAATGGAACCAAGTCACCAAAGATCACCTGTCTTGAGGGACCAACATGATTGTTTTGCTAACAGGGCGATCTTAAAAAACAGGTTCTTCTACTCTCAAAACTGTATTCTAGTATGTAAACAAATAAGGCGTAATACTATAATGAACACCAATTTGCTAATGAAGGCACAACGTAATTTAAAGGAGACCTATCAGTATTATAGTTTTAACGTATAATGTTTCTATTATTCAATATCTCTGATTATAAATGAGCCTTTCATGGTAGCCCTACAACTGAAGCTACCACCTCTTTGTAAAAGTTCACAGTCCACGCAAAAAAACTTTGCAGAAAGTCTACTACTCACATCTGATTTTCCTTTTCAGCCTGTACGTCTGGGCCCTGTCAGAGGGGTCGGTGTGTGGCGTCAGAAGATGGCTCAGGTCGGGGCTATAGCTGTGAATGCTCAACTGGCTACTTCGGCCTCCTCTGCCAATTCATCGACCCATGTACCCTATTATCGCCCTGTGGGAATGACGCCCGATGTGTGAACGTGTCGAGCGGGGAATACCGGTGCCACTGCACGCTGGGTTACTGGGGTTCAGACTGTCAGAACTACAACCCCTGTGTCAGCTCCCCCTGTGGGAGCAGTGCGACATGTCGCAATGTCTCTTCATCACAGTACGAATGCCAGTGCCCTCCTGGCTACTCGGGAGATCGGTGCCATTGGTACAACCCGTGCCAAGCTGGGGTGTGCCAACACGAGAGCCGTTGCCTTAATAACCAGAGCGGCACTTACACGTGTGTTTGCCAGAACGGTTACTATGGCGACAACTGCGAAAATTTCAGCCCGTGTTCTTTGGCGCCTTGCCAAAATCAGGGTGTGTGTTCTGACGTCAGCAATGAAGACTACACGTGCCAGTGTAGCCATGGTTACTACGGGGTGAACTGTCAGTGGTACAACCCGTGTGTGTCTGTGCAATGCAGCAATGAAGGAGTCTGTATGAACGTGTCTCCCTCTGAGTTCGTCTGTGAATGCTCGCAAGGTAGGCAGCTTCTTTTAGGGTTACAGACATCTCTTGACATTTCGTTTGTTCTGGGATCAACAATGTACATGGCGCACATTTCTTTTATTGCATGTAAGGTTTAGTATTTAATTTTAATTTGTCCATCAATGCAAAATACCGAAGCACAGTCTTCTTTCTTGTTGTGAGGAGGTCATGTTTCTCAAGTAAATATATAAGACAAGGAGGAACGTTCCCATTATTTTTGCAGAATAACTATAAATCCAGAATTGTAATTAAGAGTTTTCTGTATCGTATATGATTTGTAGCGAAACGTTCCAGGAAAAGAAATGGTCTTACGTCAGTCAGTGGTGTCGAGCTGTTCAAGTGCTATATGTTCGAATACAGTGAGACTCAGCTTTAAAACCATGTTGGATCCAGTTTTTGGAAACATTTTTTATTAATTAAATCCGCTGGTGATTTCAAGTATGAGCAAGACACTGGTTGAATGGTATGGCGATTTAATGCAGTGAAGTTAAGTCCTAAAATGTTTCAAGCAACTGGCCCCAACCCCACCAGATCAACTAAGAACACTTATTGGTCGACTAACAGTTACAATGCATTAAGAAGCTAAGTTATTTCAGAATTAGTGAGTCGGGTTTTCGAAAATATTTGTCTAAGTAATGACATAAAAAGCTCGGAAATTCAACGTTTTCACTACTACTGTCGCTGAATACGTCACAGAGCAACTTGTCTTTCTTTCTTTTTCAGGGTATTACGGTGAGCTATGTGCGGAGAGGAATCTGTGTGCCCTGGGAGATCCCTGCCGTAACGGGCGCTGTGTGTGGCTGGGGGACGAAGAGTATCGGTGCGACTGCGAAGATGGCTGGTACGACACGGATTGCGGTCGTTTTAACCCATGCGTCAACAGCCCGTGCCAGAATGGCGGGGTCTGCTTGCATTTTGAGAACATGAAGTACTACTGTCAATGCCCTGAGGGCTACTATAACACGGACTGTGAGACCCTGAACGCCTGTTACTCTTCCCCGTGTAGAAATGGCGGCCGCTGCCATAACAGTACCGACGGGGAATACGAATGCAGCTGTCAGACAGGTTATTACGGAGACGACTGTCAGTATTACAACCCTTGCTCTGGATTCCCGTGCAACAACGAGGCAGAATGCGTCCATCCGACCCCGGGCCAGTACCTGTGTCAGTGCAGGGAAGGTTATTATGGCAGAAACTGCGACCAGTATAACCCGTGTGTGGCCAGACCTTGCCATAATCAAGGTTTGTGCCGCAAAATTTCTGATGGTCAGTACACATGTCAGTGCAGTCAGGGCTACGTGGGCGACAATTGCGAAGCCTTCAACCCTTGCTTGCTGGTTGAGTGCCAAAACGAGGCCGAATGCGTCAGCTTGGGACAGGAAGCGGAAGCCTATCTGTGCAGGTGTCTGGTTGGGTTTTACGGGCGCTGGTGTGAAAGGATGGACCCATGCGTTAGGTCACCTTGTCGCAATGGAGGATCCTGTGTAAACCAGTCTGATTCTGAATTCCTCTGCCTCTGCAATCCTGGCTTCTCAGGCTCTCTATGTGAACGCTATGACCCATGCTATTCTGGACCTTGCAGGAACCAGGCAGAGTGCGTTCGACTGTCAGAGTCTCAGTACCAATGCACTTGCGGAGAGGGCTACTATGGTGAAAGCTGCCAGTTCTTCAACCCGTGCGTTCTGAGCCCGTGCGAGAACAACGGTGTTTGCCAGTCCTTGTCTGATAATACATACAACTGTGTCTGCCCTCCTGGTTTCTATGGCAGCAGTTGCCAGAGCTACAATCCGTGTGTGGGTCTGCTGGGGAATCCGTGTGAAAACGCCGGACTCTGCAGGAACGTTTCACATGGCGAGTACCGATGTGAATGCCGAGCAGGGTACTACGGCGGCCATTGCCAGAGTTTTAACCCTTGCTCGCAACAACCTTGCCTGAATGACGGAGTCTGTACGAATGTTACCAGCAGCACCTACACATGTGCCTGTCCGGAGTGGCTGTTCGGGAGTAACTGCCACAATTTCGATTTCTGTCATGCATCGCATGCCTGCCTCAATCTTGGAACATGCGTTCTCAAGAACGTGCGCCCCAACCTAGATGCGACACAGCTACGTGAGGTCTCAGTCACCTATGCACCCGACAACGTGGTCAGGAATGTCCGGATCTCCAATGATTACGAGTGTGGCTGCATCCCTGGATTCTCTGGCGAGAGATGCGAGGAAAATGTGATCGAATGCGCTTCTCAACCTTGCTTTAATGGGGGATTCTGCGTGGATCAAATCAACGGGTATGATTGTGTATGTAGCGCTGGTTATCAAGGTCTACAGTGCGGTGAAGAAATAGACGAATGTCGGTCTCAACCTTGCTTGCACAGATCTATCTGCGAAGATGGTATCAACAGTTACACTTGTACCTGCTCGCCGGGATATACGGGGACCAACTGTGAGTTAGAGCTTGACGAGTGTCAGCCTGATCCCTGCTACAATGGAGCTACCTGCCTCGACCGTGTCGACTCATTTCAGTGCGTATGCACCCCAGGCTTTGCGGGGGAACTCTGCGAAACCAACGTTGATGAGTGCGCCTCTTCACCCTGTGCCAACGGTGGGTCATGTGTGGATGGGGTATACAGCTTTAGGTGCCTCTGCACCTCTGGATACACAGGCGCTCAGTGCACCGTCAACATCGACGAATGCGTCTCCCAGCCTTGCCTGAACGGAAACTGTGTGGACCTCATCGACGGCTTCACCTGCTTGTGCGACGAAGGCTTCGAAGGCTTCCAATGTCAGAATAATATTAACGAATGCATATCGTTACCTTGTCAGAACTCCGGACAGTGCATAGACATGGTGGATGGGTACCGATGCGCATGCGTGGCTGGTTATACTGGGATTGTTTGTGAGGAAGAGATCGACGAATGCATTTCGTCTCCTTGTGAAAACGACGGGGAGTGCATAGACGAGGTAGACTCGTACAGTTGTGAATGCAGCTCTGGGTACATTGGTACGCACTGTGAAATAGACTACAATGAATGTGTCTCCCAGCCGTGCAGGAATAGCGCCGTCTGTCTGGACCTGGTTAACGGCTACCGCTGCCTCTGCGAGCCTGGATTTTACGGAGAGCTCTGTGAAGAGGAAATAGACGAATGCAATTCCTCCCCATGCCAGAATGGCGGAGCCTGCCTGGATCGCCTGAACCGCTTCTTCTGCGCATGTCCCCCCGGGTATAGAGGGCTCCAATGCGAGGTGGACATAGATGAATGCATGTCGAACCCGTGCCAGAATAATGCTACGTGTCTGGATCTAATTAACACGTTCTCCTGCGACTGCCAAGCGGGCTTCACAGGTAAGATGTGTGAGGTTAATGTGGATGAATGCTCCTCCATGCCCTGTCTGAACCATGCAGATTGCCAGGATCTCATAGATGGGTTCGTCTGTGTTTGCGGAGCAGGCTTCACGGGGGATCGCTGCCAGGTGAATATGGATGAATGCGCCAGCCAACCCTGTGCTAATCAAGGGACCTGCACGGATGGCATCAACGGGTACAGATGCAGCTGCCGTAATGGCTTCACCGGGACAAACTGCGAGACGAATATAAACGAATGCGAACTGAGTCCGACCGAGTGTCAGAACGGGGCGCTGTGTGTGGACAACGTCGGCTTCTTTATCTGTGAGTGCCAGCCTGGATTTGAGGGAACGTATTGCCAGATAGAAATGAACGAATGCATGTCATCGCCGTGCAGAAATGGTGGAAGGTGCCTGGATGAGGTCGGGCAGTATTCATGTGACTGTATACCAGGCTACAGAGGCTACAACTGCGAGATTGAGCAAGACGAATGCGCCTCGCAACCGTGCCAAAACGGTGCTTCGTGTGTCAATGGACTGGATCACTACAGCTGTCAGTGTAGATCAGGATTTACGGGCCGGGTATGCGAGCTGAACATAAACGAATGCGAGTCGGACCCTTGCGTTTTGGGGGATTGCATAGATGGGGTGAACGGTTATGAATGCCGCTGCCAGCCAGGGTACAGTGGACCAGCATGTAATATTGAAACAAACGAATGCCTGTCACAGCCGTGTCAAAATGGGGCACAATGCTTCAACTTCATCGACCTGTATGTATGTGCATGCCCTGCCGGATTCAGAGGACAGGATTGCGAGATAAACGATGACGAGTGTGCTTCTAATCCTTGCCAGAACAGAGGGAACTGTGTAGATGGGGCAAACGCCTATACTTGTCGGTGTAGCCAAGGTTTTGAAGGGACACATTGTGAAGTTGACGTGAACGAGTGCCTGTCTTCCCCGTGCCAGAACGCTGGGTCCTGTACCAACTTAGTAGGTAGGTTTATCTGCAGGTGCCAGCCTGGATTCACTGGGCAGCTGTGTGAGGCTCAGGTGGATGAATGCCAGTCCTCTCCTTGCCTCAACAATGGGGTCTGCCTGGATGAGTTCAACAGCTTTCAGTGCCAGTGTCGGCAGGGGTATCGTGGTAGTCGCTGTGAGGTGGAGACTGATGAATGCCTATCCAACCCTTGCATCAACGACGCCTTGTGCCTGGATCGGGTGGCCAGCTTCGAATGCGTATGTCTTCCTGGCTTTACTGGCCGTAGATGCGAGGTCCCTATCAACGAATGCGACTCCTTGCCTTGCAGAAATGGCGCCACGTGTATTGATCTACTGGCGGATTATCGGTGCGTGTGTCGAGATGGTTTCACAGGCAGACGGTGCGACTTCAATGTGGATGACTGTGTGGGCCAACCGTGTGGTGTACAAGGAATGTGTATTGATGACGTCAACGGTTTCAGCTGTCGTTGTAACCCTGGATTCAGTGGAGACAGATGTCAAGTGGAACTGGTTCCCTGTGCATCTGAACCTTGTCAAAACAACGGGATCTGTACGCCAAGGGCAGGGACGTTTACCTGTTCTTGCGCCCAGGGTTTCACAGGTACAATGAGACATGGCCTACCTTCACCTGAAGTCTGGTTTATTCAGGGCATGGAGGAGCTTTGTAGTATACCCTTAGCATATTTATCAGGGTAGTGCATACACTAGTGCTAATAAGTTTTTTTTTGTCCGCATGGTATCATGTCATTTTAAAGACACACATTGACTACAATAATATTATTTTGGTGGGTGAAATACACACTTTGTACGATATACTTCACAGAGCGTGCTATTTGAGCAATAAGCTGGTCTGGGGTTCTCGAAAGTACTTAAGTTTAAGTGCTTACTAAACGTAACAATATGAACTATATGATTGGCTAAGAATTGGTTTAAGCCAATTAAGCCAATAAGACTTACATATTTTCGCGATCTCCAGCCGTGGCCTCATTCAGTTCATCAAATGGTTTTCCGATTAAATATCCGTTCTTTGTGACTGTTAGGCAGTTAGGTTTATCTGTCCCCTATTCTGGTTTATACTTAAGTATTTACGACTTAAGTGGCTAACTAAGCTTTTACTTAAATTAGCAATCTGAGCAATTGGATTGACTAAGAATCCGGCTTACATGTAAGTTAAAACGTAGACTTAAGTATTTATGTCCAATCCTGATCTTATTCACTTCTCCGAGTTGTTTTGCAGTTACTGGTTCCTGCCTTGTAAATGTTAGGCAGATTTATCTGTCTCCCGCAGGCATTGTTTGTGAGACAGACCTGGATGAATGCAGCTCCCAGCCGTGCCAGCATGGTGGGCTGTGTCAGGATCAACCAGGGGCCTTCGTTTGTGACTGCCTGCCAGGCTATAGTGACACTGTTTGCAGTGAAATAGGTAGGTACTGAACCTGGAATCGCACACTCACCTTGTAATGAACCTCAGAAAATGCTTATCTTTGGTAGTTTGAAGATCCGTTAGAAAACGTATATGGGATATGATATTCCCTGTTTTCGCTGTAGTCACGTTCTGAATACTTTATCTGCCCTGTGTCCATTTTAGCAATAGGTACTTGCTGAATACTTTCTTTGTCCTTTGTCCATTTTTATTCATAGCCGCTTTTTTTAATACTTTCTCTGCCCTGTGTCCAATTTTAGCCATAGCTAGTCACTTGCTGAATGCTTTCTCTTTAATTCCTGCGTCCAATTTTAGCCGTAGCCACGTTCTGCTTCTTTATCCTGTGTCCATTTTTAGCCATATTCCACTTGGCGTAGGCGTTCTCTCTCTATTATTAACCATACCCATTTTCTGAATACTTTATCTGTGCTGTGTACTTTTTAGAACTGTCATACTTCAGTATATTTTCAAGTGGCTGTGTTTAATATTAAAATTCATATATGTAGCTGAAAACCTGTGTTAATATTTAAGCATTACCCTGGCGTTGTCATAATGTGTACCTCTTATGTAAAATGGTTACATTAAACCATAAGAATATGAACAAACGTACATTATGTGGAATTTCGATGCAATGTGTGTTTTCAGAAAGGTGCCTCCCAGATACCACACGTGGGAGCTATGGTGAATACGATTGGCCAGGAATATTCCATTCTACCCAAGCGTCGCTACCTTGTGTTTATGGCCCGGCTGACGACCACGTGGTTGAGGAAGGCGGGATTCCTTTATTAGCCAATGAGCGGTCAGAAACTCCTATCAGGCGATCTGTACGAACCAATCGGGATACAGATGCCGTGGCATTGCGGTGGTGCAATGTTAGCGGAGCGGCTGTGTTATGGCGGGAACCAGACTACACTCAGTGTTATGAGGTATTTTAAAAGATAACATGTAGCCCAGTCATTTTGTTTTCGTGTGCTTCGTATTTGATAAATGGAAATAGACGCAGGTGGAGTGGAGGGATGGGGGGGATGTTGGCGTTAAGGTTACGTTTGGGACTCAGGGTCACATTCCTGAAATAATCTTAAGCTATTCTTAAGGATGAGGTGGACAATGATTACCAAAGTAATTATCTTTATTCCTAGACTTTTTATGCAATCAGGCACAGGTGTGTTTCGGGGCACCGAATGTCTAAATTTGACAGCATTCTAAACATTCAGGAATGGCAGGAAACATTACGTCCTTACGTCATCGAGGTTGCAAGTCTCGAACATATTTAAGTCAGACTCTTATCCAATTACATTTCTTGGGTCACTAACATAAGCAATGTGATTCGATAAGGGTCTTGCTTAGACTTTAGTGTATGTTTAGCCGAGATTATATGGAACTTCAGCCGAGATTATCTGGAACTATGTTTTTTTACACGTAATCGGATCATTCGAAAACAGTAGCCGTTTTGTCTCTCCCGATATTTCGACTGTCGGCTATGTTATGTGACGGTCAAATTATTTAAATGTTATCTTGGTGGAAAGAATTTTCATTACAGACAGTTGAAATATAATTATTAATATAATTTACTTCAAAATACTATTTGTGCGTGTTACTGAAATAGAATGTCTTTAGTATTATTATTTCGATTTAAAATTCATGCGATGAACACACTCTTGTGAGAGTGAAAGCCCAAGAGTGAAAGTATCGAATTGTTTGTTTACATACGAGATTTTAGCCATTGTACGTACAAAACTATTCCTGGTGCTATTTCCTTTGCACAGAGGGATCTAGAAACAGCCCTGGAGGTACTATCCAGATTGTTGGAGATGACGTCAGAACCAGAGAGAATCACAGCGGAGATCATCATCACTGTCGCAGACGAACTCTTCTGGATCGTGGATCTTGTCACCGGCAGTGAAGAAGGGGGTGGCATGTTGGTTGAAGTTCTGAGTCGCACAGCAGTGGCGAACAGTTCTGCTCTATCACAAAGTGACAAGGCAGAGAGGTAGGTGTATAGGCAAGACAATATGACTTATATGTACAATGTAAAACTGGGATATATTAAAGTAGCGCATAAGGTGCCATGTCTGTGTAAAGACTATTTTTTTCTGCCGTTAGGGTATGTGTGCACTTGGTATAGGCTTCTTAAATGAATTTAGCAACTTTGTAATAAAAGACTTGCATTTGAGAGGAGCCCTGGCATCTTAAATAAACCATCAACAGGCGACAATTCTGGATTCGAGCCAAATAAAGATAAATAATGTCTCTAGTACTCGACAGACTCGTAATAGTAGTTGACAAATTAACATAATTAACATACAAAATAACGTAAATAGTGTCTCTAATGCCCTACAGACTCACGGCAGTGGTTAAATATCGAACTGCATTTTCTGTGGCGGATAATGACCCTCATTCAAACTCCATGAACACCTTATACATTCAGACTTATCAGGATTATAGACACCTACCAGGCGACTGTCAGGCTGGGTGATGCCACCAATCCACGATCTGGATTATCCTGGCATGGCAGTCCCAATCTGCAGCTTCTCACACGGCGTGTGGAGATTGCACAACTAGTGGACGGGGAATTCTTGGAGCTGAAGCCATTGGCTAACGCAGGGGTAAGTAATGGTAGTAATTATAGGGACAGCTTAAATACCCCGCACCAGTAACAATATGAGTTTCCAGATCAGCAATATACTGAATAACATTGGTGTGTGTAGTGGAACCTGGAAATTAAGACGGCAAAAGTGGTCCTTATGTGCTAAGAAGAAATGTACGTGTAATGATGTAAGGATGGCATGTATGTAACTGGCTGTGCTAGGATGTCGTATTGCAATGTATCCTCAACTAGCTATGACACCCCATCTGACATCAGCTCAATTGTCAACCCTCATCATCTGACAACTCGTGTTACCCATCCATCATATGTCAGTCAATAGCAATGGGTGCTACCGGTAATATTTTTCTTAACTCGGATCACCGACGTTATTATAAATACAATTTTATTTTATTTTATCTTATTCTAAACCAGGTGCATCAAAATTGATCTTAATGCATGGTCTTAATCCAGTGTTCACTTCTGAGATGATCCGAATATAATTATGGAATACTCTTCTCTGTGCTGGGGGGGGGGGGGGGGGCGTGTCTCGTGTCTATTTTAATAATAGCTGCGTGTCACTGTGTCACTAACGAAAGAACTCGGAATCTAGTTACTTATACAGCCAGCAATGTTATACTTCACTGAATTATACACATCTGCATACCTTTTGATAATTCATGGTTCAAACACATTGTTCCTTGACAGTGCTTTACAAAACACACCCACCAACCCCAAAATCTCATCCGGAAAAAAGAGATACCGCGCATTTATCGATTTTTGTGTCCGTAAGGCGGGGTCGTTTGTCGCAGATAATAAAGGAATCGTTTCGCGTGTCGCGTGTATCTGGGCCGAACTACACCAACATCACATTACTGAACCAAATGTTCAGCATTGCTAATTTAAATTAGTCTTGGTGGTTTCAGTTATTAACGGGAAAATGTGTCCTTGAAATGTTTCAATAATTCAGGCACTGATCTGCAGACCATGACGGATAATACAAACATTCACCAGCCTCATAGTTATATTTATACATGTGCTTTTGTTTTCAGTCCGCCTGGTCTGTGAGCATCAACGGCGATGATTTAAAAGACATCATTAACGGTGATTTAAATGCCACGAACTCCCGCAATGTATCGAATGGCAGCCTGCGATTGGCTGTATTTTGGATTCAAAACGATCGTCTGCTCTTTGCTTCCGGTTCCGGTGAGGGAGAACAGGACGATGAAACAAGTCTTCAAGAGTCGTATTCCGGAGTGATATCTTTAAGGTTTCCTGACTTGGACCCTGAGAGTCTGCCTGAGGATTTGTTTTGGTATTTTACGTTACAGCATCCAGATGTGAGTTGTTGCTTAAAGATGTGAATCAGCAAATTTCCACAATCAAATTGCGTTAAAATTATGCAATCAATTCAGGCAGGATAGTTAAAACTTTTGTTTATTTCTTTTTTGGATTGGATTATTTGGATTGGATTCTTAAAAATAGACATTACTGATCTGCATAATATTATCACGACATGCTGGTGTGTAGAAGATAAAGCAACCATTTATTCACTGGTATTGGAATTCAACATGGATTAAAAATACACCGAGTGTAATGCTTTAAAGACCTAGGAATAGCCAAACTTATTTGTGTAACCCTGAGTCAGTACCGAAACTGTCCACTCAAGTTTTATTTTATCTCTTTTTTTTTTTTTTTGTTAATTTATAGACAAGACGAGAGGTATTATGCGTGACTTGGGACCATATAAGTAAGTACGAAAGACGTCCTATCTAAATCCTGTATTACTTCTATAGAAAAAATAGATAATACTCTAAAGGCAGTAAAATGTGAAGCCAATTACCTCTAGGCGGATGACGTAGCGGGCAAGTTTTATTCTACCGCTAAACAATGTATCGGTATGCTACGATATTGCGAACATTTTTACATTTACCTCAGGTGCCGATTGGAAAACAGATGATGTGACGCTAAATGACACCAGTTTGGATGAAGTAACCTGCGAAACTTCCCGTTTTGGCCGAGTTTCCGTACTACCGGTAAGGGTGTAGTAGTAGTCGTAGTAGTAGTAGTAGTAGTAGTAGTAGTAGTAGTAGTAGTAGAAGTAGTAGTAGTGGTAGTAGTAGTAGTAGCAGTTAGTAGTAGTATTAGCAGCAGTAAATAGTAGTACTGGCGGTATCATTAATTATCAGATTTACTAAGTGCAAAAGTGAAAGGAATTAGTTTACGTACAATTGCCACATTTTGTTTAAACCATAAACCACTCAGCAATGGGAAAATACACCATTTTTAATACACATGTACATTGCTTGTGTACATGTACAAAAAAAGTTTGAAGTTTCAGTTTTAATTTGAAAACATCAGGTGGATATCTACTGCCATAAACATGATAAAGGGGAAGTCACCGGGTTAGCTGGCCTGCTGCCACTGGGCCAGCAATTTCCCAGCACATAGTGCATGGGCAAAAAGTCGACCAGTAATACATTGTGACATTTAAGGTACACGGTCATAGATATGAGACATGTACATGCACAACAAATGTACATGAGATATGACTGTTTATTAGACAGTTTATATGCTGTAGACCAGTGCAGACCTGTAAGGTTCTTCCCAGGGATTTCTGAGAACAACATCTGACTTCCTGGTTAACACGTACATGTACATTTGTTGTTTACATGCACGTACAATATCTAATATACAATGATATAGCTAAACTCTATAATGCCGAGTGAAGTACATGACACTGCATGTCCTCATGCTCCTGCATGAGAAGTTCCCAGCACTGATAAATGTACCATTTACACATACATAGGATATAATGCTTTCTATACCTACATGTAGTACATGTAGTTTGCAATTGCAGCAACATCATGAACATTAAGCATGATAAATAGGACCAACTTCCGAGTACACGTTGAGCTGTTGAGGGGATAATGGGATTCTGCCTACTAATACAACATACTAGTATGTGACTTAATGTTCCATATAGGATTTCCACAAGAAAAAGAAATATTTCAATACACATGTACTAGTATTTATAGTCCAAGGTATTAACCATCGCATTAAAGAGGGCAAACTAATTGTGTTTAAACTGTTAATTGTTGTGCAGGACTGTAACTGAAGATCAGGCCTTTAAGATATGCAGGGATATGGTATTATAAGGTTGCAGATGCCTATATCTTGTTGGACTGACCTTGGGGTTTCATGGTTCCTGGAGGAGTCTATGTAGAAAGGATGTGTCTGGAAAAGGAAAGGTAACTTGTCAGTAACATGAATACGCAGCAATTCTAAACAATTAAGCAATAGCATACATGTATCTTAATTTAGAACTACTGAAAGTTGCATTTATGGTCATTTAAAATTTGAATTTATCTGTGTAAGACTTGAGCTGAAGGCAA
>JAAUYG010080496.1_pt1 | contig 14350 bp, 15 predicted proteins | sample 7278091 | NCBI WGS metagenome assembly JAAUYG01 (sample SAMN14350201, study PRJNA611818) | marine sediment metagenome | isolation source: surface marine sediment (0.6m) | place: French Polynesia: Moorea | collected 2018-08
AGGAGCAATTAACTTGCCAGTGGAGATTTTTGAAACCCAGACTAACTAAGGCTTTAATAGCTATCTTGCACTATTTTACACGTATCTCGGCTCTCCCCCTAATGGAAAATAAAAAACTGATTTGGCTTTTAAAATGTTTAGAAAAATTAGCCTACAGGAGGGCAACTAAGATCTGCGTAATTGCCAATGGCTTCAAGAAAAATATCTTAGCTAAAGGCGTTCCCATAGAAAAGATAGTAGAAATTCCCAATTGGGTCGATATTAATTTTATTAAACCCTCATGTAGGCAACATAATTACTTTCGGACGGAAAATGGATTAGAGGGCAAATTTGTAGTTCTATACTCTGGCAATATTGCCCTTACTCAAGGTTTGGAAACAGTAATCGAAGCAGCAATACACCTAAAATCTATTCACGAAATTGCTATTGTTATTGTTGGTTCAGAAAAAGCTTTGGTTAGACTACAGCATTATTGCCAAAAATGTGATGTTAATAATGTGAGACTTTTACCATTTCAACCCAGACACAAGCTTCCAGAAATGCTGGCAGCGGCTGATATAGGCTTAGTAACGCAAAAGAAAAATGTATTGAACTTCAATATGCCTTCCAAGATTCAATTATTGCTGGCAAGTGGTTGTGCCATCATTGCCTCTGTGCCTTCTACAGGTACGGCAGCCAAAACTATAGTAAACAGTGGAGGCGGGTTAGTTATTCCTCCAGAAACTCCTGAAGCTTTGGCACTAGCAATTAAAAAACTATATTTTCATCGCGAACAATTAAAAACATTGGGGAAAAAAGGTAGGAAATATGCAGAAAAAAATTATTCTTTGGAATTAACTTTAGATAAATATGAGAAACTCTTTATTTCGATTACCAAAAAGACAGATTCTGTCGCCAAAAGTTGAGAAAGACAGAATAACCCCTGATTGACTGACAAAACGTAATCGTTCACAGGAAGGAGAAAATCTGATAATCTCAGACTGATAATCTCAGGGGAGCAACGCGAAAAAGTTGGTTTTTCTATCAGCGCGATTGCGCTCCGCGCACTGCCATAAATGGCTATGGACTACTACTCGTTCCTTTACACATCAATATATTGCGGGTCACGTCTGCATATACTGGGCATTACCCCATCTCTTTTCCAGCATTACTCGTTATTTCGAGTTAGTCATTAGCTTCTTGACCCATCTCTGCCAGCATTATCATTTGGCGTTGACTATACCTACCATAGATATGGAGATAAGACTGGGTTACTTCGTTCCTATGTTCCTTTGGTTAAAGTCCTTTAGGGTTCATCTGTCCGCCGATTGAACTGATTGTGCATCACAACCAAAGTATAAGGTTGTAAATCATTGTTCTGTCTGATATTCCAGACGCAAGGTGTGGCTTGACCCACCAGCTTATATCCCTTGCTACAAACTTGACGACGGTTCAGTAGATGATTCGTTTTATCTACCCCACGATTTCCTCTTCCTTGATATCATCTCAGTCCAGGTCGCTTATGAGACTCATGCTTGCGGTTAGGCGTTTTCAGCAATTGTCGCTCTGCCCTACTTTTAGTCCCGCTTTTATATCTGGGTTGTCATCCCAGATATAAGGGAAACTTCTCTCTATCGTCGCCGATAGGGACGCTCTATGCTTTTCCCCCTGCACAGGGGCGCAAGGACTTGGTTTTCTAGGTTACTCACCTCACCTTGAAGAAACATAAGTTAAATTGTCTGTTAGGATTTGAGTGCGAACTCAGCAAATTTGCTACTAACAGAAATCTCCGCATCCCTCCCCTAGAGGGGATTTCGCGGAACGAATCGCACATACTTTAAGCTGAGTGAAATCTTGCATTTAAATGAGTAATTATTATTAATAGATATTGTACTACAAAAGCTAAAAGCTAAAAGCTAAGAGCTAAGAGCTAAGAAAAGTTACCCTAAAAGGGCAAGGCTTTAAACCCAATTTTCTTGGGTAAAGTTATGATGAAATATTATTTGATATGTGAAATATTTGTAAACTATATGAATTTAGGTTGTCAGTGTAAATACTATACCTTTATAATATTTTAAATACTACAAAAAACACACATAGCAATATTATTCTTGTTTTTATTTCTTATTTAAAATAATAATCTAAATTAATTAAGATGATTAATATTTTACTTTTTCACAGTGATGAGATTATGGTTTCTGGTCTCAAGCTATTTTTAGCCGATTCTAATAATTACAAAATTAGTGTAGTTAATAATTATGCAAAATGTTTGGATTTGGCTAATTTTTGGCAAAAATTCGCTCAACCCTTTGTCATTATAGCGGAGGGAAAAGTATTGGATGTGGCTAAGTGTAAACGATTGGTAGAATTTGACCAAGCTAGATTGATCCTGTGCGATCGCCTTGCCCAGCAAAATTCTTTACTCCTGGCTCTTAACTGCAATAGTTCCTATATTAGTTTGTCACAAAACGAGCCTCAAACCTTAATCTTAGCTATTCAATGTGTTTTAGCTGGTAGCGTTTTTATTTGCTCTCAAGCCAAAAAGAAGCTTGATTGTTGCGTTTTTCAACTCCAACTTCAACAGCGTCAAGCTATTGCTAAATTAGAATTAGTAGACCAAAAAATTCTTGCTTTAGTATCTCAAGGTTATACCCATTCTAATATTGGTAAAATACTTAATTATAGTGCTTTAAATATAAGCTATCGTTTTAAAAATATCATCCAGAAATTAAATTTACAAACTAAACAAGAGGCAATTTTACTGGCTAATAGTATTGGCTTGACTCATGATTTTATCTCTTCAAACCTACAAGCTGTTTAATTTTTACAATGGCGAATTTATTAAATACTTTTAATTAAACTTATGAATACAATCCATTTTATCGGTGGCAATCGTGGCAATATTGGTAAAAGCTTTTTTAGCACTTTAATGTGTCATTTCTATGCTTGTAATGATAGATCATTTACCTTATTTGATACCGACCCTCACAAAAAGGATGTTGCAGTTATCTACCCAGGTATAACTGAGGTTACTTTTGATGCTTGCAATGAAATTATGGTCAATCACAGTACGGATGCGATCAAGGTAGACAGTATCTATGAAGCAGCCTTAAAGCAAGACGTTATTGTTAATATGCCGTCAGACTCCCATAACGAGTTAATTTTTTGGCTCAAACAGAACGGTCTAGACCAAACTGAATTTTTGCTCCAAGAGAATATACAGATTTATATCTGGTATCTATCCAATGGAGATGATACGAGTTTACAGTTATTCTCTACTCTAATTGAAAAATATCCAGCGTTCAACACAATCTTGGTTAAGAACAAAGGTATCGACCATCAATGGAAAAAAGAACTTAATGCCAATCTCAAAAAAATAGTTAAAAAAATAACCCAACTAGAACTAGCTGTAATGCCCAGAGGTGAAAGAGAGGCTACTTTTATAGCGGGTAAAGCCTATGCAGATTATATTGCTAGTACTGAAAGTAGTAAGCTTTCGGTCAATCGGCTCAAAACTTATTTAAGTAACCAGCTCGACAATTTTAGTCAAATATTTTCTTTAGCTAATTCTTCCGAGGCAGCGTAATCATGACTGACAGTATTGATGAGCAGCTCGATTCTTTACCGCCACCCCTTTCAATAGTCGAACAACTGGCTCAGATAGCAAATAAGGAAGAAGTCATGTCCTTATTGAAGTTTAAGCAAGAGCAACAGTTGGATAAAAATGATCCTCTTTGGGCATTTCTTTTAGAATTCAAAACCATTGAAAATTCAGTTAGCAAACAGGAGGAGATTCTCAATCTATTAATCAATGGTTTTCAAGAGCAATTAAATCGTCAGATTGAAGCTAACCAACAGCAAATTGATATCAGCTTTCGTACTTATACCAAAGACTTAATCAATCAATATAAGGCTTTAACTGACAACCTCAAAACTGTAGAATCCGCCAGTTTGAATCTCACCCAGTCCAAAATTTCGCTGTCGGTTGCCAATCTGGTTAGACACGCAGCTCACACCAAAGCAGTTAGTGACTGGACAACTATGAGCCGTTTAGGGATATACATCTTTGTTCCTATGATTCTAGCTGCTATTGGGGGATGGTTTGGTCGCAGTTATGTCGATTATCGCTATAGCAATTCTGGATTGAGTAATGCTGATACTGCCTTACTCCACTGGGCAAAATCTGATGAAGGCAAATTAGCCCAAAACCTCACTAAGTGGAACAATCGCGGACTAAGTGTAAAAGGTAAAACCCGTATTTGTGAACAGGAAGCTGCGAACTTAGACGTTACCCTCAAACTAGAAGGGGAATCAGTCAATCGAGGCTGGTGTGTATTATGGATGCTCCCCCCAGACAAAAGATAATCAAACTATCAATATATGAATTTTTTAAAATCCGCCTTAATTTCAGGTTTGGGGCTACTTCCTCTTGTTTATAGCCTTAATTTATCTGCCAAAGCCAACCCCAACCCTATACCCACCATTAACTACCAAATAACGGGAGATGATAATCAACCAACAGGAATATTGAAAGCACCTGACTTTACTTCAATTACCTTTCGTTCCCTGGGCAGTTTCGACCAATCTGGTAGTATCTCCGCAGTTTATGACCGCTACACAGACTATAGCTTGGGTCGTCAATGGTATAAGGGAGATGCCATCATTGATGTTCTGAAGCTAGGAGATATCGATGAAAGCTTTGGAGTGGGTCGTTTTAGTCTAGCTGAGATAGTAGCCAAATCTGGCCGCCGACCTCAAGACGTTACCCTAGCTCAATTTGGATTTATCAAGCATCAAACTGTAGCAAGTTTTATCAAAGCCAATCCAGCACTGCTAGAGCGAGCAATCAAAGACATACCCCCTATAGCTGATGCAGTCAATCAGGTATATGGTTATCAAGGTAAGGCACTTTTAGAACGCCCTACTAGAGTGCTAATTGATGCCGTCAAGTCAGAATCAATTCAGCAGTTTTCTTTAAACAAAAACGTCAAAAGCATAGCCGAAAAAGCTATAACTTCAGCTCAAACTGAAGCACTCAAGTTTGACGTTGCCGAATTTGAAATGAATAATTTAGACCTCAACGAATATACCCTAGAAAATGTTGAAAGTGTAGGAGATAGCTTTGTTGAAGACTACGAAGCTTGGAAAGACGAACATCTAAGCGAGGTAGCAGGGCTAGGAGATATCTCTTTCAGCGATTTTCCCAATCCCGTTGCTACTACCTTAGCTTTTATCTCTCGTGTAGATACAATCTGGAGCGACGCTAACGGAGAAATCAAGCGAGATCATAGTGTTTCTGGCAGTAACGTAGCTGGTTATGCCGTACCCTGTCAAAAAAAATGCGCTCACCTAGAATTAGACGATCTTGAAAACTCTGGTAGAGATACTCGCACTTTCTCAGAAGGTCGCAGGTGGATGTTAGGAAACGATCCGAGTAATGCTAACATCTGTCCTGAAGCTCCTTGGGGTGTAGATGGAGGAGAGGGGATCTTGGGAAACCTAAACTGTGGCAAAGAACCTACTGGTCGCAATCCTTTTGGTTCTGGTTTCAAGGTAGCTTTATGGAGCGTAGATGAGACTACTGATCAGGCAGAAACGGCAATATTCTTCCGTATTTGTTATCGTGGCTTTCCCGACCTCGGTTGTACTCCTTACTTCATCGGGCCAATTCCTTTTCTTCCTGCTAATCGAGAAAGCTGGATTATCCTCGGTCCTGGAGTTTAAGTGGCGATCGATACTTACTTGTTTCTCCGTAATTGCAAAATCAGAACGTCTCTAAAAAAATTTATTATGAAAGCTCATCGATTAGCTCTTGTACTACAACTTTGAGCCTTTCGATATCGCCATTTGGTTCAAAAAGCCCCCACACAAGATTAAGATCGATCCTCCAATATCGATGAGCTAAAATATTGCGAAATCCAACAATATCTTTCCAACGAATTTCAGGATACCTATCCTTGAGTTCTTGAGGTAATTGATTAACTGCCTCCCCAATAGTTTGTAATCTGAAAAAAGTTGCGTCCTGAAACGCTATATTCTCAAAAAACTCCTGTTTTCCCGATTGTGTATATGACTCTATTCTTTCGATTGCTGAGGCGATATCAGTAAGGAAGAGTAAAGGGTTTCTTTTCTGTGACATTTCTGCTCCTTCTTTATAAGCTATCTAATGAAATAGCCTCACGTAATACTTCATTGCGGATTACTGGATGAAGCACGGTGCTTTGAGCAACGTCAACTTCACAACCGAGAAGCTCTTTAAGCTCGCGAGTAAAGGCGATTAGATCGAGAAGTGATTGCTTGGGCGAGACATCAATCAGAAAATCCACATCGCTTTCGCTTGTATTATCATTTCTTACTGTAGAACCAAACACCCTAATGTTGGGAGCATGATAACGTTCAGCAAGAGCGAGAATTTGAGAACGATAGGTTTTTAATTCCTCCTTATTCATGGGAAACCCCTTGTTTTGGTTAGCAATAACTTTTTTATGAATAGATGTCTTTTCGATGTCCAACAGCAATAACCAGTATTATGCAAGTTTGGTTCTCAATATGACAAAGAATTCGATAGTCACCGACTCGATAACGCCATATTCCTGTTTTACTTCCTTTTAATGGTTTTCCATACTGATAAGGATCTTGACTTGACAATACTCGTTGTTCAAGGTACTTGACAATTTGTTTACGAGCATTTCGGTCTAGTTTCTTTGCCTCCTTAAGAGCCTTACTATCCCATTAAAACGAGACTTGCCGTTCAAAATTTACTAACTTTTGCTAACAAAGTAGCAAAATGAAATCTTCTTGCTTCAACCAAGGCTGTCGGCAGCCACTTGTCCACAAGCTTGAGTTTGGCGGTGACTCCACCTACTTAAATTGATACTGGCGTTCCAGTCTCGTTCGATAAATGACCCACAGCTAACACAACAAAACCATCTATCAGATAGCTTTAAATCTGGGTTATACCAGCCACAATTAGAACAAGTTTTACTTGACGGAAAAAACCTATCGGCAATAATTAACTTGCTGCCATAGAGTTGACACTTGTATTCTAGTTGTCGTCTAAATTCATGAAAACCCATATCTGCTATAGCTTTGGCTAATTTGCCATTCTTCAACATTCCAGATACATTCAAATCTTCAATTACTATCTCGCTGTGGTTTTTGGCTAAATAAGTAGTGAGCTTATGTAATGTATCTTTGCGGATGTTGGCTATTCTCCGATGTAGCCTGGCTATCTTGATTTGAGCTTTCTTCCAATTGGCTGAATTAATTACCTTGTTACGATTACGCCATTGCAGTTTGGCTAACTTCTTCTCATATTTTCTGTAACTTTTTGCTCCTTTAAAGACAATTCCCGTACTCAGATAAGCTAGGGTTTTGACCCCTAAATCAACACCCACTACATCTACTGTTTTGGGAGTGCTTTGAGGTGGTTCAATTTCTACTTTGAAGCTGACATACCAACTATCCGCTTGACGAGAAATGGTGACATTTTTAGGCTTATAGCCATGAGGTAATCTCTCGTAGGTTCTCAAGATTCCTATTTTGGGAACTTGAATTTTTAAGTGGTCTATTACTTTGATTGTGCCATCAAGAGTAAAACTGTCATTTCTTCCTTTCTTCTTAAAGCGTGGTGGCTTTTTCTTTTTCTTAAAACAATCATCCCAAGCTGCCCTCAAATGCCTCAAAGCGAACTGAGGCGCACATTTAGAACTCTCGTAATACCAAGGGTTTGCGGGCTTAACCATTGCTACTAACCATTTATGCAGATCAATGGCAGAAGGGAACTTGATTCTCTCTTCTGGATTATCTCGATTATGTAAGAGTATCTGTTTGGTTAATCCCAGTCCCCAATTATAAGCATGACGAGCAACACCAGCGTGTTGAGCCAACATTGTCGAGATGCGGGTATTTAACTTGAGTTCTGTCTTAAATCCGAGTAGCATAGAATCATTATACGACTTATTTACGTACAATGAAACGACTGGAAGTAAAAATATCAGATGAAGAAGCACAACTATTAGAGCAATATTGTCAACAAAGTGAAAAGACAAAAACTGATGTCATTCGATCTTATATTCGCCAGCTAAAACGAAAGGTAAAGAAAGTTAGCAATAGTTAGCATTTGGCTAACTGTTAATTAACCCTTGCGCCCAGGAGCGACGCGGGCTTCCTCGTTCAATCTTCCACATCAAGAATCCTCTTTGCATCTTCCATAGATACCCGTTTTCCAGGATTCTCAATACGGTCAATTGCGAGATATGTGTCCTCCATGTCTTCTAAATAGCGTGAGATTGCTTGTTTTACATAGAAGCTTTTTGAACGGCCAGTACGTGTAGCAAGAGAAGCAAGTCTTTGGTTGAGATCCTTCTGAAGTCTAACGGCAATTGTTTCAGAATTCATAATAGTAAGTCCTCAAACTGAATTGTTATACAAGTATAACAAGTATTACATTTTTGTTAACCCTGCAAATGTAGGGAGAAAAAAAACTAGAATATTCTAGTTTTCTTATAAGTCTTGACTGAGACTGATTTCATTGCAAAAGAACATCAGTCTCAACTTCAAAATTAATTAACCTCCGTAACTAGGCATAGCTCCAGCTACAGCCTGTGCTGTTTGTTGTGGCATATACCCAGGTTGAACCTGTTGTCCAGGTACAAAACCTATTGGTTGAGGTTGGGGTGCAAATCCTGCTGCTGCTGCTGCTTTGGACTGCGCTCCACCAGGATTACCAAAGGGATTACCATTAGTAGGTACATTACCGTTACCATTGCTATTATTGTTACGGCTAATACCGCCACTGTTTTGTCTCACGTTCTGAGAGTGCCAGTTATGGTTAAGGATGTACTCTTTGATTGGCGAGTGTGGTTGTTGTCCAGGACTCAAATCAGGCAATAGATTAGGAGCAAAAGCTTTCATAATGCAACATAATTGCAACTCAGTAACCTTGAGTTTACCTACAGTACCAAATGCCTGCTCATAAACATTCTGAGCTTGTTCATAGTCAGGGGTTTTGGGACTTTCTCCTCTTTGAGAGGATACTTGGTTGACGTAAATCGTCTTAAACAAGTCTCTAGCACCAAAATACAAACTTTTCTCAACGGTAGCTTGGTCGTTGACTTGCATACCTAGTGTTTGGCAAGTAACGTTATACATTTGATTAATGGCTTGCATATCTTGGGGACTAATAGATGCGCCATAAAAGTCTACACCTTGAGGCTGAACTTGTTGTGTCTGTGGTGCATACCCAGGTTGTTGTACCTGTTGAACATTTTGTTGAGGTGCATACATATTCTGAGGTTGAGTCTGAGTTTGAACCTGTTGAGGAAAAGGCGCAGGCACATTTTGAGGTTTTACGTAATTCATAGTAGTACTATTCCAATTATATTTTTTTGAACTTAAGGTTAGTTGAACAATTAGAAAACTTTCTAATTTATTCACCTACCCAAGCCCGACAGGGCTACTCTTTATTAATCAACCAAACAAACCCTCATTCCTTAGCCATTTTCCATCTTTTCTGGGCAATCTAAACTTAGCACCCTACCCTTTATCTCTTACACCCTAGCTTCTAGCTATGGGGAGTATTCGTGACACCATGTTTAGCGACAAATTCATTTTCTCCGATAAATCCCCAATTGTTACTATCCAGCTTCATCCAAGTGATTACGAACTGACGTTGAAAAAATTGCTGATTTACTATGGCGATCGCCATAGTGATAACTCGGTTTTTTATTGGAATAATGGTTATAAAAACCTAGTTAAACTAAGCTTAGAAAAGCAAAAACTCAGGTATAATCCGATACCTAATGATAGACCCTACCACAATCCTCTAACTCTAATCCCAGTCCAAAAATTACCAGGACTGTATATTTTCGATAATCTTTTAGATTTCGCTCTCCTTTCTACCGCAGAAAAATCTGTTAGAGAATCGCAAATTTATAACTGTGTCAATCGTTTGTCTCATCAGTCTGGAGTCCAGGTGGTTTTGTTAGGGGAATGGATTCAACTGAGTCCTAAATTACGTCTCAAACTAGATCAAATTCAACTGAGTTTGCCTACGGGTCAAGATATTAGCAAGACCTTAGAAGCCGAATTAAAGCAAAAACCCACAGTCAAGTTAATTTCTGCCTGTCAGGGTTTATCTTGGGGGGATATCTATCACGAATTAGCCAACTTTGAGTCAGTCAGTGACTTAGAATCCTTGGCTCAAAAATTTTTAAACCTTAAGCACAATATCCTCAACAATAGCGAACTCAACTTAGAATATTTTAGTGACATAGATATACCTCGTATTGGTGGTAACGATTTACTCAATCAATTCCTATTTGACAAATTAATCAAGTTAAATGAACCTAGTGCTGCTCAATACGGACTTAAACCTCCTAAAGCGATGCTTTTTGTTGGACCACCAGGGACGGGTAAAAGTTTGACAGCCAAAATGACTGCTAAAACCTTGGGTTATACTTTAATGGGTATGAGTTTTGGTGACATTTTAGGTTCAGATAACCCAGACAGAATTGTATTCCGCCTTCTAGAACTGGCCGAAAGCATGGGCAAAGTTGTCCTATTCCTCGACGATTGGGATAAAGGGTTGGCAGATTGGGAATCTGGTGGAGCAGCTAGACGAATCGTCCAGAAGTTCCTAACCTGGATGCAGGAACATAGCTCTCCTGTTATCACTATTGCCACAGTCAACCGTATCGAACTATTACCTGCTGAATTAATACGTCGTTTTGATGATGGTGGGATCTGGATGCTCGATCTACCCCATCGAGGAGCTATTTATGAAATTTTTAATATTTACTTATCCAAGTGTTTTCCTCAACAGTTTCTCCATACCAATCCCGAATCTGTTGACAATACCCCTTGGACTTTTGAGCAGTGGGTCGAGCTTATTGATGAGGCTGAAGAATGCACTCCAGTAGAGATTGCCGATGTGGTTAATAACTGCCTAATTGATTGGTACTGCAATCTTGATGAGCAAGTAAGGACTAAAGGAAAAGAGACTCCTAAAATAGAGTTTAATTATTTGTTGAATAAAGTTACCCAAATCAACAAAGCTTCTGTTCGTGCCTCCGAATCGATTCAAGCTATGCGTAACAATGCTTGGTTTGCTAAACCCGCATCTAGTTTAGATACTAGTCTTTTTAAGTTGCCTGAAGAAGCCTTGCTTGGCGGTGGTTAGAAAAGACTCTGCCTTTATAGAGATTAAAGCCAAAACCAACGTGGTTTACCCGACGTTGATTTTGTCGAATACAGTGTAGGTACATCACTACCAAGAAAAAGTTAAGTGTATAGTGATTACAACACACTGTTACCCGATGACGACACACTATGTATATCTCCGAACTTTGCGCTCGCTTCGGCATCACGAAAAGAAGTGTATATATTAATTAATTATTGATTAAGGATTGCCTACCATGCCGAAAAATTTGGCTGCACTACCCAAGATCACTACAATTAACCCGACCAATACACCACGATTGGTAAATTCTTGATTGCCTACTCTCTTGTCTAATTGTTCTACTTTGGTATCTAAAGCTTTGATTTGACCAGATAATTTCTCGTCAACAGCTTTAATACCACCTTTAATCTCAGCTTGACCAACTTTTAGCTCTGTAACGTCAGTAGTGAGTTTGTCTAGCTTCTGATTGATTTGTCCTAATACTTCTGCCAAGTCGGTTTGAATGACTGGATTATCCACTTTTGATATACTCCTATTATGTTTGTTTTTGACTTGGGAAGCTTCTAGATTTGCCGTCGGGAAGCTTCCTTATTATTTATTGTCTCATCATCATTGGTAGGTTTATCCCACAACGATGACAAACTTACCCAGCTTCCAGGTTTGCTGCCAGAGCTTTGGCTGGAATGAGAGATTAAGCTAAAATCAACTCCAATATTTACCAATTTTGAGGTCTATAACAACAGGAACTGGATACAACAATTTTCGTCCCGCCTCAATCATGAGCCGTTCTAAAGTCTCGGCAACAGAGTTAGCCTGTTCCTTTTTGGCTTCAATCACCAACTGATCGTAAGCAGTTAAAACTAAATGGGCATCGAGATGAAGACGAATTGATTTTAGATACCAACTGGCAATAGCCCGTTTTAAGATATCAGCACAATCAGCCTGAATGGGATAGTTAATAATCTGATTGAGTTTGGGACTTTTACTCGACCAGATATTGATTCTCCCCAAAGTTGAGCGAGCCTGTTGTTGTCCTTGTTGCCACTTGCGCCTACAGTTTTGGTGGTATTCCTCAATTTCAGGATAGAGAGAGAAAAACAGCTCTCGTAATTCCTTAGCTCTTGCTAAACTCAAGTAAACACTAAACTTTTTAGCAGCATTGAGGCGAAACTTTTCTGCGCCCATGCCATAAATCAAGCCTAAGTTGAGAATTTTACCTAATTTACGCTGTTCTGATGTTAAGTCATCTATCTGACAGTCATAGATAAAAGAACCAGTTAAAGCATGAATATCCTGCCCTTGAGTAAATGCTTCAATTAAGGTGGGAACATTCATTCTTTTAGCAGCCAACCTCAACTCGATTTGAGAATAGTCGGCATCTACTAGCAAATAGCCATCGGCAGCAGCAAAGCAGGCTCTAATCTTAGGTATTTTGGGAATGTTGCTTAAATTTGGTTCTTGACAGCTAGTTCTACCCGTTCTCGTACCAATCTGCCACCAATTACCCCTGAGCCTACCATCCTCTTGAATATATGACTCAAATCCTTTGAGAAAAGTATTGATAATCGTATTGAGACTGCGATATTTAATTATTTTAGCTATTATCGGATATTCTTTAGCCTGTTCTATTAGTACATTGCTATTAGTCGATTGGAGTTCGATGCCATAAGCCCTCAACACTTCCAGTAGTTGTGGAGATGAAGCAATGTTAAACCTGGTTCCTAATTCTTGAAATATCTTATCTCCTAAGTCATCGCGTTGTTGTTCGTACTCTTTTCTGACTTTTCCCCAGCGATCGCGGTCGAGATAAATTCCCCGACTTTGCATATTAATTATGGGGGGCAAACAACAGTATTCAAGCAGAGCTATTTTCATTTCTCCAGTTTCTTCTAGTCTTTGCTGGAGTCTTGTGAAGATCTCAATTAAAATTCCCGCATCATTAGCAGCATACTGAAGTTGAGTAGAAGACAGTTTTCCACTCCAGTCCGAATTCTGTTCGGCTTTATCTAGTTTGAGATTGAGTAAATTACGAGCAGTAAACTGTAGGCTTGCTTGTCTAGTAGCTCCAGCCTTGAGTACCTCGATTCCTAGCATGGTACAAGCCAGGGGAGGTTTAACCTCAATCCCTTCTGCCTCTAGCATCAGAACATCAAACTTAAGATGATGTCCTACTTTCAATAGTCGAGTATTTGCCATCAATCTTTTTAAGCTAGTTCTATTCTTAATTTCAGGCAATTTGATGATTAAAACTGGAACATCTTCGCTATAGGCAATTTGGATTGTCTTAACCATACCAGGTGCAGGGACAAGTCCAACTGTTTCGGTATCCAAAGCAATAAAACAGCTCTCTGTTTCTATTTTGGCTATCCACTTATCTAAATCGCGCTCTTTCTCGATAATTGTATAGTCAAAATTTGGTTCTTGTTGGGCTTGTAGTCGTCCAATTAAAGCAATACTTTGTTGGCGACTGTAAAAGCTAAATCTTTGGTTCGGCATTAAATCTAAAAAGTTAAATATTATCTAGTACTAAAGAGCGAGGCAAAATATAGCAAAGCTGAGGGTAATCAAAAAAACCCACGGTTAACTTAGTCAAGAATACGTTTTATTTAATTCAAACTAGTCATGTCTCGAAATACAGTTACTCCCAAAATATTTATGCTGTTGATGGCGATAGCCATGTTCTTATCCAGTTGGGTACTGCCTACTTGGTTGTGGCAATTTAGTTTTTTGCCTCAAATATTCATCTAAAGTCATGGCTAATTATTTTCCTCCTACCATCGCTCAAGCCAGAACCCAGAGTACTCAGGTATCAGTTACCGCCACACCTCAATCTCAGCCCAAGCTATGGGAAACCGAACTCTTTCAACTCTCAGCCATGGGTGCAGTTGTGGCATTGTTGATGTTATGGGCTTCTATAAGCAAAAAACAGCCTAAGCTGACCACGGCTCGGATGGCTAATCGTTGGGATAAACTTAATGCTACTAACCTAACCTTCAAGCACCTGCAAGTTACGGCTAGTGGCAAATGTAATCCCAGTGCGGGATGGTGCGGTACGCCTCAATACAAGTACAAGTTTTTAGGGGAGCAACGCGATTTAGTTGGTTTTTTTCAAGAAGCGATCGCTAAGCTCACATCCAAGCCAGAGAAAAATTTAAGTTTCAAGATGTCTTGCCTTTAAAAATAGTAGTA
>JAAUYG010208739.1_pt1 | contig 14343 bp, 3 predicted proteins | sample 7278091 | NCBI WGS metagenome assembly JAAUYG01 (sample SAMN14350201, study PRJNA611818) | marine sediment metagenome | isolation source: surface marine sediment (0.6m) | place: French Polynesia: Moorea | collected 2018-08
AGGTATATTGTTCCAGCACACGCTAAAACCTCGCATGAATATGCCAAATTTTAAGCTTATTTCGATAGATATCTAACGCACTTGATGCATTGTGAGTTGTTGATTTTGACTTTCCAAGGTCAATGAAATTAAGGTAATAAATCTCACAGGCAATCTTCCATTGGTGTGTTATATACATGAAGTGATACGATTCTATATTAAGAAAGTGCAGAATATTGCATTTTTACTTTCTCATACTGAGCCCAATACTAAACAATGGTTTAGTTTCAAACATATTCGAAACTTGAAAGTGATGGCCACCGAGTGACGTTTTGAATATGTGCTCTTCATATGGGTCAATTGTAATGGAAAAAGGCAATGGAGATGGGTGTACATTTGTAGTGGCTAATGCTGTTCCGTTGGTTTACTTTTTTCTGTTGTCTCTATTGAAAGTATTTTTGATCGCCTTCCCTTTTGTGTATACTGTAGGGTTCGTATAAGTTAATTTTAAGGTCGTTGTGATGGATTATCTTTCGTGTGGTTGGCTGGAATCTTTCCTTCTGACACAAGGCAGAGATGACTTGACTTTAAAAAATCGCCATGGGTAAAAGTTCCAGTACAGGATGGGTGGATAAGACTTTGACTCCATGAGAAAAGATAAGAGAAATATTTTTTAGGCAGCGATAACATTATGCGGAAGATAGGCATGAGGTAAATATTGGATACTAATATGAAGTCATATATGAGAAGTGCAACTGCACAACTGCATTTAATCTTAAATGACCTTAACACAAATTCAAGGTGACTGGCCTTCAAAGACTTATAATGTGGGCTTACATTATTATAATATATAGCAGGTCAAATATGTTCAGTCCACCTGCATTAGTCTTTTAGATTTAACTGAATAACCTTAGACAGGCTGCCCAGAGTTTGTAAGGTTACATTTGGTAATGGAACCCAGAGTCTGTATTACTGTTATACATTAATAATATGGCATGTATGGGAGGTCTAAATGAATCATTGTGGTTGATATTGAGTGACACTGAAGGATCAGATTCAGTGTAAGATCTTAAGCTATCGCTTATACTTGGTAAAGGAACCAAGTTACTGTTAAATACATTCAATTAGAATACCAAGTGGCATACATGGAAAGGTAATTTCATTAATCTTGAAAGTATAGCTCAACTTCTCCTATATTTCACATTGGCAAGTCAAAAAAAAAAAAAGACTTACCCATAGAAATAGTCCTTATCTTATTCCTCATAATACAGTAATGTGTATAATAGAGCAGAACTAATTTCCAAGTTTATTATTATTATTATTGTTATTGGTATTGTTATTATTATTATTATTATTATTATTATTATTATTATTAATTATTATTATTATTATTATTATTATTATTATTATTATTATTATTATTATTATTACTATTATTGTTAATGAAATATTTCTCTCTGAATTTATTTTCAGTACACAATGCGAAAATACCAAATAACATAACCCACGAACATTTCATGCTGGTAATTTTATTAAATGAAACAGCGGCACATTCCAGTAGACTCCGGTAATTATGCCTGACCCATGACCTCTCCCAACTTCCGATATAATGATCTGTTTACTTGTAGGGTTATGTAACAGAAGTTGCTCACAAGCCTAATGCACACGATCCTGCAAGTCAAACAAAAAATACACAGAAAAGATTAAGATTTATAGATTTTTCGTGGTATTTTATTTTTTATTACGTATGAAATAGCTAGTACCGTACTAATTCTACTACTGCTGCTACTACATGTACTTGTGGTAGCTCTGCTTGACTTTGTCAGCAGAGCTACTGTCGTGGCTCAGGCATCCGTCGTCCGTCTGTCGTCCCTTAACTCAGATTTTTAGGAAACTGTTGCATGGATCCAGGCCAAGTTTTATGGGCAGCAGCTTATCCACCATATATCCAGATCAATTTTTTTTTCTCTTTTTTATTCATTTTTTTTTTTTACATTTTTTTTTGTTTTGTTAACATGGGACCCTATGGGAGCAAAAATGTCAAAACGCTACTCTTCCCCCAGTTTCATCCGATCTGAGTCAAATCTTTATGATACATAAGGTAGTGATGAGGGAATATATATAAAGTTATAAATGTTTTGGTGATCTGCCAAAAATTAAAAATTTATGGCACTTTGTTAGCACACGGACATATAGGGTGGATATTTCAAATGCTACTCCTCCTTCAGTTGTCATTCGACCTCAGTCAAGCTTTATGATAAAAAGCCAGTTCACAGAATATAAGGAGTTAGTTATAAATTTCTGCGCGATCTGCCAAAAGTTAAACATTTTGTGGCACATTGAAATTACAGCATCGGAGTCAATGAGAAAAATCCTTAAAATTGCCATATCTTGAAACCTCAGCTGATCGCAGAGCAAAACGAATAAAAATTTGGGACTCGCTGTAGCAAGAAGTGCACATGTAGGCATGTCAGATTCTTTGAGTTCATGTTGTTATGTTGGGGTCATTCAGTGCACCTTAGACAATGTTGATGTCAGTTTCAAAAGGCTACTGTTTCCCAGTTTTCATTCTATCTCAACCAAACTTTATGGAAAGTACATTATATAATAATCAGGGCAGAATACAGGCTGTTACTTTTTTCTTGGCAAACTGCAAAATCATCGTCATCCGATCCCAAGCAAACGTTATGAGAACCTTGGCTACCATGGTGGAATACAGGTTACTCTTTTATTGGCATCCGGTTAAGTTTTAAACATGTTTGTGCAGTTTGAAATGTTAACATTGGAGTCAATGGGAAAATCCTAAAATGTGCAATATTTTGAAAACGCCTGATCGTAGAGTGAAACGGGTGAAATTTGTGACTTGCTGTTCTATGAATTGCATTATGTAAAATACTTTTCATGTCTGATTCTTTGAGTTCAAATTGGGCGTAAGTTTGTGCACGTTGCCAAATTTCGGATATAAAGATTTTTCAAAGGCTACAGCTTCCACAGTTTTTATTCAATTTCAATCAAACTTTATGAAAAGTATGATAATCTGAGGGGAATACAGGCTATTACCTTTTGCTGATCGAGCCAATTTTTAAAAAATCTTATGGGAGTTTGAAATGTTTGTGAATACAGGACCATTTGGTGCTGGGGATTTCAATATGCTACTCGTCCTACGCTTTTCATCTGATCTCACCCAAACGTTATGAGGACATTGGCTACTATAGTGGAATACAGGCTGTTACGTTTCTTGGTAATCGAGAAAGTTTGAAAAATTTTATGGCACTTTTAAATTTTACCATGGGAGTCATGGGAGCCATGAAAGTCCTAAAATGTGCAATATCTTGAGAAGAGCTGAATATAGAGTGAAACGGATGACAATTTGAGACTCGCGGTACTAGGAAGTGCACATGTAGGGTACTTTTCATGTCCAAATCGTTGGGTTCATATTGGGGTCATTCGGTGCACCTTGGACAATCGTGATGTTAGTTTCAAAAGGCTACTGTTCCCACCGTTTTTTATTCAATTTCACCTAAACTTTATGGAAAGTATAGTAACCAGGGGAAAAATACAGGCTGTTACTTTTCTTGGCAATCTGCGAAATTTATTTTTTTATGAAAGTTTGAAATAATATGACCATATAGTGTGCAGGAAATTTCGAAAGGCTACTACACCTACAGTTGTCGTCCCATTTCAACCAAACGTTATAAGGACCTTGGCTACCATGGTGAAATACAGGTTATTTTTCTTGGCAATCGGTCAATTTTGTAATATTTTGTGCACTTTGAAATGTTAACATGGGAGTGAATAGGTAAATCACAAAATGTGCAATATTTTGAAACTGGCTAATCGTAGAGCGAAACATGCGACAATTTGTGACTCGCTGTTCTATGAACTTCATATGTGGGGTACTTTCGGGTCTGATTCTTTGATTTCAAATTGGGCCATTTTGTGCACCTTACCAAGTTTCCGATGGTAAGCTATTCGGAAGGCTACTCCTCCCACTGTTTTAATTCAATTTCAACCAAACTTTATGAGAAATATAGCTAATCATATGCTAATCATAGGGGGAATATAGGCTGTTACTTTGTTTGGAGATCTGCTAAACATTAATAAAATATGACACTTTGAAATTTTTGTTAACACACGAAAATAAGGGGCTGGAAATTTCAAAATAATACTCCTCCTACACTTTTCATCATATCTCACCCAAACATTATGAGGACATTGGCTACCATGGTGGAATACAGGCTGTTACCTTTCTTGGCAATCGGTCAAGTTTTACAATTTTGTGGCATTTTGAATTTTCACATGTGACTGAATAGGAAATTTGTAAAATGTACTGCTGGAAAACGGCTGATCGTAGAGCGAAACGGATGAAAAGTAGAAACCTAGGAAGTGCATATGTAGGGTACTTTTCCTGTCCCATTCTTTGAGTTCAGTTTTGGGCTTATCGGTGCATTTTGCTAAGATGTTAATAAGACTATTCAAGAGTCTACTGCCCCCACAGTTTTTATACAGCTTCATCCAAACTTGTAGAAATCATGCAATTGGGGGAAATACAGGCTGTTACTTTTTCTGGCCAAATTCTGCCAAATTTTAAGTATACATGGTACTTTGAAGATAAGTTACCTCAGTTGCATTGGCATTATCCATAAAGCTTTGTTGGCTTCTTCTGGCAAACGGTCAAGCAGAGTTTCAAGGCCCCTGGGCCTCTTGTTCCAAGCTGTTCATTGTTCATTTAAATCCGTAAGTATTATTTCAATACGAAAAGGCCTCGATTTTCCCCCGGGATTTTCCAATACTGTCATTCCAGCCGATCAAAGTTGTTGGCATCCGTTGCTGTATTAGGCTGCGGTATACAGCAGCAGCGTAGCGTATATTTCCGCCTGTGGAGCAACGGAGGACGGAAAACGTAGTTAAATATTGTTTGAGAGGGATTCGAACCCATGTTCTGAGATGTTCTGAGAAAAAATGCTTTAACGGCAAGGGTGTATGGAGATATAACACTGTAGCCCAACATGCTACCTACTAGGCTGTTGGGGCGGCTGGTAAAGTGATTGTTCTAGTGATGTGAACCACGCGTGTAAGGTGGCACCCTAACATTTTTTCCCACTTATTGCTCCACTGGCGGGAATATACCGCACGGTGCCACGATATACCGTAATGTATATTGCTCCAGTGAGAGCCAAACTTGCAAAAACCCATTACCGCATTGGGTGGAAAAGTTAGAATGGGTAGTCTTTCACACACCAACGTAAAGTAAAACCTGTCTTAATGACCACCTGACAAATAGAGACAACCTGGGAATTAAGGACAGCTACTCGAGTTCCTAGGCGTATTCGGTACACGGAGATGAACCTGAGAAGTACGACCACCTGGGAATTGAGGACAGTTTTTTACAGTCCCTTGGGTGTCCCTAATTCCCAGGTTCGACTGTAGTTACATTATTACGTGTCATCCAATTACACACATCCCCGGGGATAGTCTTACTTTGGGTGTTCCGAAGTCTGGTGGTGATCGTGTCAGTGGTGTTGCAGACGGCCGAGCAGCACAGGAAGCAGTGTCTGCAGTCTGGCCTGCATGACGTGTATCCATCCGGCCTGCCAGAGCACTGAGAGCAGCCGGACGCAGCGATAGCCGTCCGCTCCATGCACATCTCGTAGTAGCAAAGATCGGCCGTGCAGGTGTTCCTGGTACAGCTGTCTGGGACGCAGAATTCGCAGGGTGAGGAGTCGCACGAAGGGCATTGAACTAGAAATAAAAACATATCAAGCAACCCATCCCGCAGGGAATAGTTATAACAGTGTATTCTTTATACTATTATTAATAACGAGCGATAGTACCTCTGGCCCAGATACAAGTCACATAATCCGTGACATTATCGATGACAGAAGGCACTCTGAAAAGTAAAAAATGACAGGCGAAATATGCCTCATCCAATAATCGAATAAATAGTTTAATGACTCGACGGAAATCTTAATATATTAGCAATTAAGTTTTGGAAAAAAACGGAAATAATTAGAATGCATATTCTTTCTAAAAGGCGAATACACTGTATTATGACACCCCCACCAGCACTTTCAGGCGCGCCACATCTTTCTGATAATTTAACAGTTTACACAAATAGATCGACTAGAAACCCAGAAGCTGCTTTTTCTAGTAAAATATCGTGCTGCCTTTTTAGAAACGGCACATGAAAGTACATAGGTTAAAATAAAATCTGAAGTGTCTATATTAAAAGTGTTATGTACTAATGTGCTAGATAGCGGTTATTTCACGTAGCACAAATTTATGTTTATCACATGTCCTTACCAGCCAAAGAGAGTCTCACAACAACGCCAATCAAGCATACGAAGTTGACGGCAAGCATTTTAGCTGTTCAGTTTCCAAATTATAAGTATTCCGTGGCAGATGATTCGGTTTCGGTGTTAATCCAATGATTATGAACACGCTATTTCAATGATAAAGTATGTTCCTCGCCTTAGCCATAGGGGCAGCGGCCTAAGAATATAAATGCAAGGCAAACAACGTCTGCCATAAAATCGATGGATACATATATATATGCAAAACAACAACACTGTCCAGGGAAAACACTGAACCGACGACACTAATCGTCTATAGGGGTAACACCTTAGCATCGATTTCAGTGCATCTGTTTTAGAATACATTACTGCAATATGGCACCGGGAAATGCGAATGTACGCACGCATGTGCGCACATGCGAAAAGATGTGGGTGGGCGGGTTTAGTTTTATTTCAGAATATGGCATACTTTTGTGACGCATTAACACAATGAACCTAGAGGTGCCTGGCGAACTGAAATAGTGCCTGGAATCACATGTGCAGCTACTGCCAGGCTCCGGTAATGTTTGTCACATGCCAGGGCTTACAGAAGTTTGAAGCACATTCAGTTAGTTCCTAGGCGTAATCTGTTGCAAAGACAATGAGATTAACAAAACAGCGATTTTTTTTTTTCGCATCAGCGAATGGGACTGCCAAGCACAGAAGCGTGGGTTGAAGTTCAGCGTCAGTGAGCACATGGAGCGAGCTCCACAAAACTCCTAATTAACAATACTAACAATTATATCCTGCAAAAAGTAATTCTTTGTTTTCAAAAAAATAAATATATGACACTAACATTTCGATCGCCAGCACGGCCATCTGCAAATCAAAGGTACTTTATGGCATGAAAGCTTCGACCTGCCGAATGTGTTCTTGCTATGAAGATCGAATTCATGCCTGTCAGCCATCTGTGGTTGTATTGACTGATGGCGTGCTGTACCGAAAGGGGTTTGGCGAGGACACTAAATCCAATCAATTGAATTCTTTCGGGCCGTGGCCATACTGAAACAACGGCGAGATTTGGGGGCATAAACTATAGCATTACCAAACTGTCACTCACATGAAAGTATCGATGTATCGATACATATTTTAATGTTGAACATAAAATGGGATTTACTTATATAACCTTCAGTCTCAAACGGTATGGATTTTTCATATTCAATTTTTGTATGAGGAAAAAAAACATTGCGGATATGTCCAAATGTAATATCTGATTGTTGTGTTTCTGTTGTGGATGGTACTCAGTTCCAACATAATTATTGCGTGTCTCCAGTCATCCGGACAAAGCTGGTGTTTTGTTAGAGCCATCAGCTCTGGCATTAAAACCTCAGCTGGAGCAATGGTGACAATTTAGTAAGCAATCACACTATTACATTACAGCACTTCAGCGTACACTACATTAATAGACAGCTGAGGATATGGTTTCACCCCTAAAAAACTGCTACAAAAGGTTGGATTCCTAGACCCCCAAAACATAGGGTTATGCACCAAAATTACTCTTCCAGTATCCATATTAAGGAAGTTAGTCGTATTTTACTGATTCGGTGGCCATCTTGGACGCCTTCTTGAAAAATACTCATTTCCGGTTTTCCGATTTTGGTAGACTTTCAGTATATTTTAAGGGTAAGGTGGTATTTTTTCATAAAAAAATGCAGCCGCCTATAAGCTTTCAAAATGGCAAAGACTACTAAATAATACGTTTGATAATTTTGAAAATAACACATATTCCACCAGGTCCGTAGCTTTTATCAACGCACATGTGCATGAAACTTTGCAACAGACTCAAAGTGTAATTCATATTGACACTCGTAGTGTATTTGAATCTACGGCGGCCCGCAAGTGCTATGTGGAGAAAAATATATATGTAAGTCTAGTCAAGCTGAGCACTTTAATTAAATAAGGAGATCAAACGATGCATGTTATATGACAAAAATACACATCAAAGCTACACACTTATGGACACATTTTATTGGTTAGGATGTTTTAAGAATAATTTAAAATATTATTAAAATACAATGTGTATACAATTCGCAGGCAATAATTGAACGTCTGGAGATTTCTTTTAGATGATAACAGTTACATGCACCTGGGGAATGGTTGATAGGTACTTGCATACACTTTGGTTTTCATGCATGCAGCGGTATCAGAGAAAACTGAATTAAAACAACAATTTAAAAATAGCAGCACAAGTAACAAAATACGACCTTATGTAAAGGTACCTGTGAAACGTTACTCTCGCAAAATTATTGGATCCAAGTCAGTAAAGGTAATATTGTCACCAAACTCCGATGTATTAATGTAATAACATGATATTTTATAATGAACATACACTTTCTGCTTTACATACCTTTTATTCTTTATAAAGAAACAATAATCCCCTTGTTTTTGCTTTGCTAATAATTATGTCGACAGACAAAAGAGAGGATTTGCATATTGGAGACTACATGTGTATTGTGTAGTGACCAGTCTATACATATTTTGTCGATCTGTATTGATTCAGAAGTATTGATAGATGACAGAAGAGATGTACTGGACATACTAGAATCTTCAACATGATGTTACCATGAGCCTGAAGTATGTAGTCATCGTTTGTCTCATATTTTCTCTATAACTACTTACTTTCACAATTAGTAATTAATGTTTTCATATGAGAGAGAATACACTTGGAGTATCCATTTTTCTTCATCTGGTAATCTGCTGTCACTGTGGTATGTTGTATGCATGTGCCAATTCCGATCAGCATTGAAACCTTTTCTTTAATCGTAATAAAGTTATGATCGAAATCTGTGTCTTACAGCTGTGTTATGCTGTAATATGTACAAGTGAAGTCTGAGAAAAGTCTACCTAAAAAAACCAACAAAATCGCATCACCGTCTCAGTTAGAAAACATGCCAAGGACAAGAAGCAGAATAGCTTTTAGGTCTTACTACCCGACAGTATCACCCATTCAAAACAAGTAACTTCAAAATGATTCCAAACGCCACAATGTATTTAGTGTTATACTTGCTCTGTTAACTCTGGCATGTCAGTCTCCCCCTATCCATGCATTATCAGTTGAAAATATGGAATACGTCAAGAAACAGTAAAATTCGAGTGATATTCGAGGCCGTTTGGCTGCCGAACATGGGCAAATCGCCACTTCCTTCTAACAAAGGTCCATGTGATTCCTCTCACCGTATATGCGCGTATATGTCAGTGTGTTGTAGGTACCGGATAACGGGCTTTATCACTGACATTTTTAGATGCCCTCCCTAGCCCATGCACTCATGCACTGCACTTCTACTAGTATGGACACAGTACTCTTTACCCTGCATGTGACAGCTTATGAGTAGCATCTGCGTGATTGTCACATGGCCTTGGTCACTTTCTTTTTGCTTCTGACAAATTTATATATTGCGAGAACAATGAGTATACATGTTCATTGATCTAAATTCGACCACTAATGTGATCTAAATCGTGACTGGCCAAGCTGTTTTTACTTAACATAAGTACACATTTATGACTAATGATTGTAATGTCGGCATTTTCATGAAGAAATACAGTATATATAGTTTATATAATAGATTAAACGTTCATATGCTGCATAGTGCTGTATTTTTAAGAGCGGCACAGAGACACAAAAAGCAACAGAACTTAGGGCATGACTACATAGAAAACTACATACAAAGCAAAAGAACAAGTCAACAAAGATACCTTATTCCACCAAGATGTTTTTTATAAAAGAGTGACTGACCATTTTCTAAAAATAATCAACTACAAAAAGTATGTCCAATTACTTCTAACAATAAATACAGAAATTAAAAATAAAAATTTAGTTGTTAGAATATGTTCTTGTTAAAAAGAAACATTCTGCATGGTGTCCGTTTTGGATGTGTTGAACACTGGCTGTACAGTGTAAATGTTTGAAGGGTGTTGTATATCAGGGTGTTAGTATACCTACAGATGTGTCCCCGCCTTTTTTAGTAGGAAAGATATGAAAGGTGGGGATGCAATTACGTGAAGTAGAACATTAGTAATACACTGTAGAAGGATTGTCAGTGTAGCAGTTCCTATCACTGCATCAGCAGAAATATTTACCCCTATAGCAGAGATGATATGGACAGCCAACAGAGGAATGTGACTACAAACGGAAACTATCAGTGCTACGATACATCGTATAATAGGTCGTCTTCTCTTTCGCAATAGAATGGAGATGGTTAGTTCCTCTATCTGGGAGTGAAGTATAGCATGCACAGCTGCGATTTGGCAAAAGGAAAATACCACCAACATGATGATGATAGGTAAGACCACAACTACTGACTTCCAAACAAAAGGACCCTTCCTCGTTATTGGCAAAACCAAGCCAAAACAGAGACCTGTCTCTGACTGACTAGATAATGGACCTAGCACTGTGCTATACGGTAGGTAACCACATATAAAGGTGAAAACAAACCAGGTTGTAGTTGCTATCAAAAGACGTTTTAGAGAAATGCTCTTAGCTCGGAGAGGATGAACTAAAGCAAGCTTGCGCACATACGAAATTAGCAGACCTGAAAATGTCGACACTTGCAGTAGTGCATATGATGAAGTATTTAAAAAGAGACATACTCCACCAGACCTCCACATTTCATCATACAGGGCATATATATTTTCATAAATTCTGTCGACCACAGCAATTGTAACAAAATGCATGCCTTGAAAAAAACTGGCTGCAAATAACATGATCGTTAGTATGTTGTTAATATTTTTGCTCCTGCATTCCCTACGAATTTCGTAGGCCAGCCAAATGACAGAAAAGATAGAAATTGTGACGAAAATACAACCAGCTGTCCAAAAATACCTGATATCAAACTTTGTCCCAACAAGGTGTTTACACGTTGAGCCAAAAAGGGCCATTTGGGGATAACAAGTGACCACTCCGGTTACAACGCAGCAGAGATATGATGGTGTTGCATTTAGAAACACTAAGCTTTGGGGTATGGTGATGTCCCTATCTATGTGAAAGATTTGATTCATACTAATGTCTAATTTCTCGATTTTGTTCCGCCATTTATTACAAAAGATATTATCTCCAAAATGGGAAAGATAATTCGTTGAGAGATTTAAAACTCGAAGGTTAAGCATAGCACCAAACGTGCATTGTTCAATTATTTCTAGCTTATTGTGATCTAACCAGAGAATTTCCACCCCGGAGGTACCCTCAAAATTCTGTGGGTTTATTTTGGTCAGCAAATTGTGGCCCAAATCCAGTGTAACTAAATTTGATAGAGAAAGAAAAGATTTAGGTGCAATATTTGAAATAATATTTTGTCGAAGACTGAGCTCGCTCAATGAATTTAGATCCCGAAGAGGTTTTGCTGTTATTGAGGATATATTACAGAGAGTTATTTTGACGTGAAGGACAAAGCTCAGCTCGCCATGCCATGTTATATCTTCAAAAGATATTATAGACATTCGGATTTCAAGGTAACGAACAGCTAACGAGATTTCCAGCGGATGGAGATCTGAAACGCCATCACAAAAAACTGCGTTGCCAAGGCAGACACACGGAAAAGGACACGTGACTTCCCCGAGAGACTTGTCATCCTTTGACAAGGGACATTTAAGGTGACCAGTTCTGACATCATGCGGATGGACACATGCCTGATCATCTCTACACAACAGTAAGCCTGGACAGGAAAGTGGTTGACAGCCATCTTCGTCCTCTCCATTTGGACAATCTGCAATGCCATTGCAAATGAGAAAAGTAGGGACGCAAAAAGCAGAAGGGCATTTGAAGTGAGAGGGACACGCATGAAGGTCACAGCTTTTTAATTGTCCTCCATTCCTACACGAAGGTGTTTTCCCTTTCTGTGTAAGTGCAGTCGGTGGTGTTGGGAGAGCATATGGTTCATAAACACAGTGTCTGTGTCTGGGATAACAGACGTCTTTGAAACCCTTTTCACAGGTGGCTAAATCATCTGATTCACACAACATTTTGTCCTCAAAAAAGTCCAACCTGCTGCCGTTCTTTAAAAAATCTGCGTAGAGTCTCTCATCATCTTGGGTCGGGCAATCTGGAATGAGGTCATTTACGAGTAGACGTGATATATTTGTTCCGTCCATACATTGGTAGGTGTTATTCCAAAACACCGCACTTGCGGTTGAGTTCCCATAGGTGTTTTTCACATGCAATGAACAGAATTCTTCATCTTCTGAATGTGCGCAGTCAGTCACCCCATCGCATACTCGTGACCATGGGACACAGCCTCCAAGACGACACTGGAAGTAAACGTTATGGCAAACGCATTCTGGTTCTGTGCAAGATGTAAAACAGTTAGTGTTGTTCGAAGTGGACGAACACACATGGCTGCATTCCTCCTCATCAGACAGATCTGGGCAATCCACTCTACCGTCACAGACGTAATGGCTCAATATGCAAGTCCCATCCCCACATGCAGTGTGGCCGTTAAGACAGCCAGCACCTGAAGGTTCAATACCTTGGCTGCAAACAACAACATACACTTTTCCACCTGTCAGAATATCAGATACATGGTCAAAGCTTGCGTGCTCCAAGGATGTTTCTCTAAATTTTAAAGAGTATACTTTGCCTTCTACTTTGTCTTCTGGGGAGCCGGATTCTAATTGCACTTTTTCTTCTGCCACAGGGAAAATAACTTCGTCACTGTGCTTGGGATCTTGGCCAATGACAGTTGGCCATCGCTGAGTCATGGACACAAACGCATTGACTAGAAACCTTTCCCGTTTGTTCCATGCTCCGCGCAATGACATATTCAAAGAAAATGGACTGTGTGTCCCCTGTATTTCCAGTCCCTCGGCTCTACAAACGTCTCTAGCAGAAAATTGATTTTGTGAAAGACGACTCCGAATCCAAAGGCAGGATGAATGTAAAGCCAAGTATGCAGGTGGGCATTCCAAATATGAGAGATGTATTACCCTATGAGATGTAATATTAGGCTTCCGTTTGGGTGCTTTGATTTCGCAAATGAAAGATGCATGGGGAATAGATTTGTCACAAGGCACGTTGATCCATTCCAAACCTACCCTGAACTGGGACAGAACTGCGGCGCAATGCCTATCATGCCGCACAAGTGGCTGTATATGAGTAGTGGAAAGCATACCCGATTTCAAAAGACTAAATTTAAAATTTTCGCCCAAATCCATTGAAATGTATTTGCTGATATCATTTGTAGAGACAGGCGCCAAATACCAATTCTGGAATGCATATGGCGAGTCGTCAGACCAATGAAAATCTTGAATATGCGTGGATGAAGAACTCGATATCTAAAATCAAGAACAGACGTGGATTCAATTAGCAATGTCTTACCAGAAAATTATCCCTTCAATACTTGCACTACATTAAATTAATGTGACTAGCACTATAGATTCATTTGCAACATGATTTAGACTACATCTGTTTTGCACCAAGAATAATATCCTTTGTCATAGGACTGATGAACTTGCGCCAGTGATGGGGCCATACAACGACACAATAATCCCTGTGCACCTAATGGCAGCCGATCCAAGATATTTCGTCAGTAGGCCACTGACGGAAACACGCTATTTCCGCCGGTGCTCCACTGGGCTGTGATGTATAACGGTATCACACGACACAGAACTTTAAAATCTGTCTTTGGCGTGATTCAAACTTAGGCGGGATTCGAACCTATTCGAACTCCTAAAAAGGGCATTAACGGAAAACCCATATACTGATTCAGAAACCCTACTAAGCCACCGGACAGGTTGTTTTGGAGGTGTGTCTACGTGCATCCTGTTATACAGATTCCTCGGAGCGCCACTGGCGAACAGATATCCTGTGATACCGTGATATCTCAGAACCCTGTGGAGCAATGGTGCTCAGCGCGTGTTTCCGCCACTGACGGATAATGTCACTGTTCTATTCGCACAGGCACTACTCACATTGGAAGCAGGTATGCTTGCAATGGGGGGGGGGGGGGGGGGGGGGCAAAGTCTTTTTTAAAAACGTTAAAAAAAGCAACAAAAAAAACCGATACGCCCCCCCCCCACCACAAAAAAAAATAACCAAACCAAA
>JAAUYG010005482.1_pt1 | contig 14340 bp, 11 predicted proteins | sample 7278091 | NCBI WGS metagenome assembly JAAUYG01 (sample SAMN14350201, study PRJNA611818) | marine sediment metagenome | isolation source: surface marine sediment (0.6m) | place: French Polynesia: Moorea | collected 2018-08
CTGAGTGACCTTGACTTTGAAATTCAAGGTCACTCAGCTTTTCAAGTCTTAAATCTTGTTAAGGAGCTGCGTTAGGCCCTATGTAACTATTAACCATTAGTAGGAAACCATATAAAGGGAATCTAATGATACCATCACATTTTACATTGAGTGACCTTGAAAGGTCAAAGTCAAGGTCACTTACATTTTGAGTGGTAAGAAAACTATTCATTGGATGTGGGTAGCTTAAGCTGTATGTCACATAAGAAAATTTGTGGTTGGGCTGGGTTTTCCGCTGTGCCCAGTGGTCTTCTTGTTTCAGTCCAATCTTGGTTCACCTCATATTAACAAAGCCCAACATATATTCTCCGCTCTCTGGCAACAAACAAAAACAAACTGGAAGTAATATACTGCGATCGGCTGAGGTCAAACTAAAGACATTCATGCAATGATATTATTAGACACATAATAATAATTAATAATAATAATACATACTGTAGTAGTAGTATTACATATGGATACTGATAGAAATAGATATCTACTGGAGTAGTAAAGCTGAAAATTGAAGTAAAACTTAATATGGGAATGCCTTCATATGATATTAGAAAGACAGGCATCAATGTACTGAGAAGAGCTGAGGTCACTGCACACTACTAAGATGGGCCTAACTTATATAGGGAGTCCTAGAGTGGTCGAGCCATTGACCAGGATTAAAGAAATCCCTGTAGCCAGGACAGTGCCACATTATTCAGATCTTGAACACGGGCTACAACACTTACCCAGGGAATGGTCTACCCCATGAGGTTAGGGATAAAGTTTAGAAACTATAAAATAATGTGACCTGTTAAGCTAGATAGCTTAGCAAAGGCATGCAAGTACTGCAAACCCTGCAGGTAGGAAACATGAGGGATATAGTAATCATGCTAAAACAGGTAACCCTGTAATGGTTGCTTTGGGATCATTTGGTGCGCTTGTATTAAAATTAGTCTGAAACTTGAAAGTAGTTGGCCGTAGAACGAGGCGTATTGAAATTTAGGATTCGTGGACACTGTTTTTAATAGAAATTATTTAGGAGGGATGAGCATTTTCCAGATTGCCTTGGTGATGAAAGGAGACTGGGTGTCTTTCTTTTGAGGTACTCTTACGATATTTACGACCAATTATATGCGATCTTGTATATTCTTACGATATTTACGACCATTTACATGCGATCTTGTATATTCTTATGATATTTACGACCATTTACATGCGATCTTGCATACACACGTAAACTGAACTTTCGCCATCCCCCAGGGGAAGCTTCTGGCTGTTGTTTGAGGTGTGGGAGGCATCTACCTGCTCCAACGACCATGTTATTTATTAGTTGTATATACTACTCAGCCTCGGTGTTGCTGTTCTTTACTGGTCTTTTGGGTGAGGTACGTAGCTTAACCCCCGAAAAGTGAAGCAAAAAGAACTCTCATTGAAATCACAGTACTGTTTATAAAATAATGCTACATGCTACATTACGCGGGATTGGTGGATGTTTCTTTCATTGTTTACAAATGATAGTCGATTGTCATTAGCGATCATGTCCCTGCCTGTAATGTCAGTCGTTTTCACCACTGTCTATCGTAGCACCCAGTTTTATTTGCGGCTAGTTAAATAATGTAGTGGGAATGGAGCCACCTCACGCCGTGTCAGAACTTTACCGCTGGGTTCTGATTTGTTGGAAAGGGTTCCGTTATGACTATTCACGTTCTGCACATCGTAATAATTCTATCGTTCCTTACTTGGCGCATGTGTGTTTCGGTACGGTAACCAGGAGCGATACTCAACGGATTAACCATAGTCATCTGCTTTAAATGGAAAATGCCATGGGTCTTATGAGCGACGGACCGGTCGCCGGGCTTAAAGAAAGAACATGATCCTTTACTTAATTTGTTCTTCTTGACCTTTAGCTATTTAGAAGTCAAACGGTATGTGGTCATGATTCATGATTTAGCACATCTCAGTGTAAGTCGTAATATGTATAACGCAAATTCAGAATTTGATTTTTAAAAGTTTTGCTTACACAAAAACTTTTTTTTTGTATTCAAAAATTTTCAATTTATAGTTCTGCCTTGTGTCACTGCATAATAGTGCTGCTGTCGTGGCTGGTATCCCTCTGTCCGTCCGTTAAACGAGTTTTCCCGGAAACCGTCACGCGGATTGACGCCAAATTTTGTGGAAATGTCTTTATGCATAATATATTCAGACCATTTTATTGTTGTTTTTGACAATGTTAAATTTGTTTGTTTTTTATATTTTTTTCGTTTTCGCTGACATGGTAATATATAGGAGAAACAAGTGTCACTCCCCAACATTTGTGTATTCGTAAGTTTGGTAAGATAGTAAAAGAATTGTGAATTTTTTTTTATCTTTTGTCCTTTTATTGTTTGTTCTGTTTTTGTTGTTTAACATGCTAGTCAAAGGGGAATTATAAAATGTCAAATATCTCGAAATAGGGTGGTCATAAAGGACGAATATTTGGACCTCGGTGGTATGTATTTAGGGCACACAGATTACTTTTGACTGATAAGTGTGCAAGGTCTTTCTGAAGTCAATCGGTACATTGGCGATTTTCGGCATCTTCACATGTAAAAACGGGTGGTCGTAGAATAAAACGATAACACATGTATCACATGTATGAGATAACTTTGACCTTGTGGAGTTCAAGGTCATTTTTTAACTCCGTGCCCTTATCTCAATGTGGCCTTTAACTCGAAAACGCCTGATGGCGCAGTAAAAAGGATTGAAACTTGGAACCCAGCAACACTAGTGCAACGTATATTGGGTACCTTAAGTTTGTGCCTTGAGTGCAAGCACATACGGTCCATTTACTTGAGTCCTTCAAATACCAAAACTAAGATTAATCACTTCAGCTACATCTTTTTAAGCATATATCTAACTTGCTCCCATGTGGCAAGTGGCCAAGCAGAGGGTCAAGAGCCCTTGGCCTCTTGTTGAACATTTATGATTTTAGCTCAGACGGTAGTATGGCTGACATAGTGATGCGAGGGCTTGTCCGCCGTCCATGTGTCTTCCGTCGCGTGTAGAGTAAATTTTCTCTCAAGCCATTGGTCAGATTTAGTTACAATTTTGTGCGTGGATTAGTCTGGTGAAAATGTCCGTTTTTTTTAAATTATGTTTTCATGCCCAGATTGGGTTGGGATCAGCTGAGGTCATTCGGTGCACATTACAAAATATCCGATCTTTACAAAATTTCGAAGGTTTTGCTAAATGTTAAAACGATATGCGATATGATTTTTAGCGATCCTTGTGCACAGAAACAATTTAAAATATATTGACCCACAGCCCTGACAAAATAACTCAAGTCAGCGGTCAGCTGAGCTCTGAGATTGACTGGGTGGCACTTGATTTGTTTAGGAGTTACCTGTCATCCAGAAAACAATTTGGTGAATATAACAAAGTGAAATTGAACATCAAACTAGTAACATGTGGAGTCCCACAAGGATCAAACCTTCGATCTTTATTATTCTGATTTACATTAATTCGTTAGACATCTTTAAAGGAATACTTTTACTTTGCAAATGATTCTGTGTACGCATCGGGCGCGTCCATCGTAAGTCCACTGGGTGACCCAAAATTCCACCCTGTGTAAGTACTGCAACTAGCCAACGAGTCCCAAAGTTTAATCTGTTTTGTTCTACCGCTAGGTTGCTTTAGAGTTACAGGGCATTTTGAGACAGGTACACTGAAGAGCCATAAAATGCCCTTGAACACTATGACGTCAAAGGTACCACCTATACATTCCATTAGTCTTAATGAATCCGTCCCAATTCCATTCCCTTTCGTTTTATGATAAGCAATTTCCGAGATATTTGCAATATTCATTTCCTATTAGGCCACAATGTTGAATTTTAAATGTTTTTTTTTTTCATTTTAGCTCTCCTTGCCTATGTCAGCAGAGCACATGAAATCGAATTAGTCCGTCGTCCGTCCGTGTCGCCATTATCTCTGTACTTAATGAACGGATTTCTTTCAAATTTTAGGTGTTGCTTTCGTTGGGCAATACGCTCGGATTTTTTTTTTTTTTTGATTTTTTTTGACAATTGTTTGCGATATTTTGTTTTCGTTAACATGGGACACTATGGGAGCAAAAAAGTCAAAACGATGCCTCCCCTACAAATCACAGTCTAAAGGTTTCAAACTTTCCGAATTTTTTCTCAATGGTGCTCACGAAACTATATTTGGATTTTAGACATTTTGAAATTTAAATTATAATGAATTCTTCTCGTTTTCGTTAATATGAGACTTAATAAGGGGAGTGAAAATGTCAAACGCTACCCCCCCCCCCCAGAAATCGTAGTCAAAAGTTTTCAAATTTGTCCTGAATTTTCGTCAATCGTCCTCTCCAAGCTATTGTTTTGCGGTTTTTAAAAATTTTTGACGAGAAGTTTGAATTCACCATTGTGCCAGAAGGAGAAACCAAAAAAGGTCAATTATCCGGGAAGCGAGCGATTGTAGACCAAAACGGGGGTGAAATCTGGGACTCGCAGGCAGTACTTTAACATGTATACGGTACCTTTGGCTTTGTAGCATTGAAGGCCATTTGGGGTTCTTCGCTGTACTTGCGATTTTTCCGAAAATATTTTTCGCAAAACACTGCTTCTTCTACACATCTGATTCTTTTACAGCCAAAGTTTTTGTAGCTGTTCCGTATGACAGTTCACCCAAAAGTAAAATTTTGACATTTAACTATCAAGAGTACTTTTGAAATTTAAAACACTTGAACAAAAGATTAAAATTTAAACATTGTGGCCAATGGGACTTGACAAATTGCAAATATCTTGGAAATTACTAATTGTATAGCAAAGCGGAGTGAAATTTGGGACTCGCGTTGAAGTGGAAAATATTTGGGATACATTTGACCTTTCGTGCACAAGGTCATTTTGGGGTCATTTGGTGACCTTGCCATTTTTCTGAAAATACAATTTTCAAAATGCTGTTTCTTCTACATTTATGACTCTTTTACAGCGAAACTTTTCACATGTGTTCCCCTGTAACGGCACGTACAAAAGTTATTTCTGGGATTTTGAAATTTAAAAGATTTCATATTTCGAAGATATTTGCTGTTTTTGTTGTCATTTTCGCATGGGCCACAATGTTCCCTGTGACAGTCCACACAAAGGTGTCGTCTTAGAATTTTGAAATTTAAAACTTTAATGGGGAAATACAAAATTGTTCAGATACTTTGGAAATGGCTAATCGTAGAGCGGAGCAAAATTTGGGACTTGGGAGTTGGAAGTTCCAGTACAATATAAATGGGGTATGTTTGGCCTGATGGTGTTCAAGGTCATTTTGAGTCACTGGGTTCGGTTATTTCAAAATGGCCGGTAGCTCAAAACGGCTGGCCATAGGGTGAAACGGGTTGAAGTTTGGGACTCGGGGATCGTTGTAGTACATATACGGAGTGGCGTTTACCTTGTAGTTTTCAAGGTTATTTTGGGACCATTCAGTGCATTTGTCTCAAACTTGATATTAAGTAACATCTGTTCAAACTTTACAAGTGGTACTCGTACTGCTGTTGTCAGGCCGAGCACAAAAGTCTACGACCTCCCGTTTGGTTTCTCCATAGGGTACAATGGTGAATATGAATGTTTTTTAAAAAATCATTACAAAACAGAAACCCAACATATCAAAAATCCCCAGTGTATTTTTGTGAGGAAAAATTCAGGAAAAGTTTGGAAACCTTTGCGTGCGATTTACAGGATTACGTGTTGAAATTTTCACTTCCATTTTGTCACATGTTAACGAAAGCAAAAAAAAAAAAAAAAAAAAAAACGGGAAAATTTTGATTTTCTAAATTTAAGAAATTCCAAATGTAGCTTTATGAGGACCATTGAGAAGAAAATTGAGAACGTTTGGCTGCCATTTGTCGGAGGAGTTGCGCGTTTTGAAATTTTGCTCCCATGGGGTCCCATGTTAATGAAAAAGGAAAATCGTGAAAAATGGGAAAAGGCTTTTTTTGTTTCAAAATTCAAAAATTTCCCCATGTGTATGGCCCAAGGCAGCCATTAACTAAATTTTGAAAGAAAGCCGTGTAATAAGTTTCAGAAATAATTGCGATACAGACGGGCCGACGACGGATCAATTTCGGCTTCATGAACTGTGCTGTGCAAAACAAATGCCATGCAGTGTTTTTAATTTTGGACCAAAGTTTGGACGTTAATAAATTATTGAAAAATATCTCTCAAACCACAGCAATTCAGCTTTTAATTTCATGATGTCATTCCATCGGAACCGGATTCAATAAAGTGTTGATCGATTGTAAATGAAAATTTCTGTGGCAGAGAAAACGTATGCAATAAATAAATAAATAAATAAAAAACATTTATAATCTCGTTGTATGAGCAGTGTGAAAATAAAGTTACTCTGCTTTAGACAGATTTTTTTTTCAGACAATCCAACGATGGGAAAATCGTATATTTCACATTTAATCATCTATACAGACTGATATAAAGGTTAGTAACTTAGATAATTTCCAGTATTGTGGTCACGTGGTAACATTCGGCTCTTGTCCACGTGTCAACAAGTGCACACGGTTTACGTCAGGTATGTATACTCTTCAAAGGGTTGACCGCTGAAGGAAAACCAAATTCACACAGTCGCCCGGAAGTGTCTTTGTACCATCGTATTATTCCACGCAAGCACGATGTGACATCCTACGCAATGGATAGCGGATGCACGATTCAATAGGAGACACCGACTGAGAGTCATAAAACGTGGAAATGTCAAAAGGATTGATTACATAGAGCTGACATATGATAGTCGAGAATTCAAGAGTATGTACATCAAACTATTATACGTAAATTAGCACCGAGAGTCAGGCATAATAGATGGATCGGATTTTGTGAAGATTTAATATTAAATTAACATAGGCCTACTTCTACTCGCCTTTTCACAGTAATTGCAAAGAAGCATGAGCAGTAATTGACACAGCTTTATCTAGCCGCACCTTGTAGATGACGTCGGATGATCAGCATAGTGCAATAGCGTGACCCCCTCCTCCCCCCAAGCCGATAAGCCGATTAGGGGTACAGAAGGCAAAACCTACCGGAAATACAAAAACAAAATTCCTTAGCTTGAAATGTGTGGGAACGTATTTAAATAGCAATCGAGATCGAGTATCGAGATCTTTCATTTAAAATTTGCAAACGAACATAATACGTAGCTTAATATCAGCCATCGCTGATTGCATTACATCGCGTAATAATAGCTGTGTCAAGTATTTGTAGTCGCCTCAAGATACATGTATTTAATATTCTTTAATTTAATCTATTCAATGAACAGATTAGGCCATTTACCACTTTTATCGAGGGGTTTCTTTTACTTTATTTTTTTAAACTTTCATTTATATGTGTGAGAACGCCGGTCCGTATATGAATACTATTTCAGTAAATATTTTGCCGATCAATTTTAGTTTATTAGAGACTTTACTGCGACACAGGGAAATGGACACAGCGACTTAATTTTAAAAAGAAATCTGCCTAATATGTAGTTGGTACACAGTACCGACCTTCATATCTCAGAAAGATGGAACGTTTTAGAGTTACGGCATGTGTTGCCATTGAGTGACCTTGATTGGTCAAGTTCAAGATCACCCCTAGTTTCGTCTCAGCGCTTATATTTCAGAAAGGAGTACACATGTAACTGATTCGAGTTGCAGCATTATGCATTTTGACTGGTCATCGCCATGTATCCGCATTATTTACAACTCTACGTGGTGTGCACATGAGTGGCTATGGTTTACTATATATTTCCATTGAGCATTAACAGGAACTCATATACACACGTATGACGTACAATGGCACAGTTAGATTTTGTCTTGAAATTTCAGATGCAAGGTTAACTCTTATGTTAGTGCTGGATATGGATACATGTAGGTGTTAAGTAAAGGTGTTAGTGGGAGTTTGTGCTGCCCAAACGACCTTTCTTGCCTAAAAATAATAGTTCAACCTGGAAAACGATTTACGTTTAAGATATATGGCAAATGCTGTCCTATAAATATAGCATGTATAGCTTTTATGGTAAGGTAATACGCTTTATAAACATACTTCTGCTTGTTTTCTATTCTAACGCTGTTCAGAAATCCAATATCATCCAGATGTTCCTGGGCACGATTGGATAGATTTGTTTTCACACATTGTTTTAAATTTACAGCGATTTGCTTAAATCCGCAACTATTGTATTATTATTAAGCACATGCAATTTGCCATTTAGACACTTTAGTGCTAATGTAATAAGCGATTGGCTTGAATCCACAACTGTTGTATTATTATTGAACACATGTGTCTTGCGATTTAGTGACTTTGGTGATAATGTAATGCATCTAATAAATAATCATACGTCCGCATAAAATGACACTCGTGCTGCCCATGTTGCAATGTCTGGACAACACGATCATCTATCCGGGACAACCAACTCTAATAGTGCTTCAGCAAACAAAATTAATTTAAAAGCCGTTATTTTTGTATTAGCATTAGGGAGGCTCAGTAAGGGTGGTCATTCTCTGATACCAAACACCACTATTATAGCTCGCCTTTGTGGTCAGCCAGCAAGCCGTGTGAGGTAGTACGTTATGGGCGAGGCCGACTGGGAACGGCGGAGTAAATGCCACACACGGTTCGTTCCTGGTGTCGTACAATACCAGGTGGTTGACAAAATGTCAAGGCATCACGGGACGATGAGATATCTCACTCACGCGTGGCGTCCCACCCGTGTAGTAAGCGCGATCGTAGAGTGGACTCCGCCCAGTGTGCGTACTGAAATGTCATTCATGATTGTACGGTGTGCCCCACCTCCAAGGAAGACGCCACCCGCCCAAAGTACAGCGGTCACATGCACTCAGTACCAGAGAGCACTCTCTGGGGGACAAACTGAGGCGTCTTTACAATGTACAGATTCACTTTAGGACGCCTAGGTTATTGGGGCAGTCCACGACCAAAGGGTATTACGCAGTCCGTAATATGGTGGCTCAAAGGGGCCATCGTCCCTGTCTGTCGTATTGTCGCCCCCTGACAATACGAAAATGCGATAATACGACAATACGATCATACGATAGATGGTCACTGTCGTGTTGTCATATTGTTTGGGGCGACAATACGATAACACGATTATCATAATACGACAGATGCACAATGTCGTGATGGCGTATTATCGTATTGTCGCCCCCGAATTTGATTGCACAAGTAATGTTTCAGATATTTTAAGATACATTTTCTTAAGAGACATTTTCATAATGTAATTCCAACAAAGAAAGCCCTGTGAAACAGCGTAAAGCCCCCCCCCCCCGCCCACAAACCCCATATAATATATAATATACATATGATATTGGCAGGAAATATGGGATTAGAGACATATCTATATAGCACTCATATTAGAGACACATAAGTGACACCTTGACTTTGACATTTCAATGCCATTCAAGACGCCACCGACGCCATGTGACGGTTTCGTTAGACTAGCCACATGCGGTTTGCTATTAAAGTTTAATAGTAACATATTGAGTCATTCTGCTCCTTTACGCATTATATATGTGCAATACATATTTCTCCATGGTCTTTGGTACATCAACACTGTGCTGTCGACCTTGTTTACAGAAAGTTGGCTAACGTGTGGAATTATTGCCCATGCGCGATGACAAAAAAAAAAAGCTAAGGCGCGCTTGGTGTACACCTGTCGTAAATCGTATGTGTCGAATTGCGGCATTTTCGAATTATCGTTTTGTCGTATTCCACCGCTGCACCGGCAGCATCTTTCCTGCACACTGTCCCCGTAAAACTGTAAGGTGCAACACGCAACGGCACATTCGTCACGCGTGTTGTTATTGATGCGACTTTGCGTACATATTCATTTTGGGGCAATAGAAAAATCTGTTCTCTGCATGAACTCCTGCACTCCAGTGGAATGTCTAGTCGTTTAGCTGTAAATGAAGTGCTCGGAAAATCTTTTAATGGAAATTAAGAAATACCACAACCCCTCTGGCTTTCCCAGGGTGCATCTAGCAAATAAGGTGTATGCAGAAGACTTGATAGTGCGCTTTTAAGCATAAATATAGTATCAGAACTTAGGTGTCAAGTGCGCAGCTCGAAAAATCTTCTAACATATGTCTGTTTGATGCCAATGTTGTTCCGGAATATATTGTAATTGCGACACCAGTTCGATGTTTTCCTTAACACTGTGGCATATAATGTGATAACGCGTAGAGGTTGACTTTATGCACTGCTTTGGCCCCATGGCTATGCACTAGGCTATATCATATGCAGGTTTATTTTCTTACCAAGACCATCACAATCTGACCAGCATGCTATAGTCATTGTGACAAATCGAGTTCTATAAGCCCAGCACTTTCATTGAGCAGGCCATTTCCGAGGGACAGTTTTAGAGCTCTACTGACAGAAAATGTAATTTAAAAAAAAACTGATTAATATTCCGGGATAAATAAATAAGTTAAATATACAAATTAAAACCAGTCGAAAGCTTACACCACCGCATTGGCATTTGGCGTCTAAACGACGGCTATGGTATGTATACATGTGCACAAATCCAGAAAAAATCTCACCAATACCCTTTAGCCCCAGGGGTTCACATAGCGGAATACATTTCAGAAATAGCAGAAATAACCGAGAGGTTTTTTTTCTTCCAAACTAGGTAAGGGCTTGACTGTGCTTTGATTGGGGTCTCTGTTCAGGTTGTCTAATAAAGAGTAGTGATGACCATCCCCAGCTTCATATGTCACCCCCAAACCTCACCCCAAAACATATTACAAACAGAAAAGTATCATAAACCCGGAATACTGCTATTTGTCAACAGCCCGTTGGTATTGTTGCCCGCACTTTTCATGCTTTGAGACAAGAAACAATGGCTCTCATGCAGCGTCGCATACCTTAAAATACTAATCCAAATGCTTTAATAGTTGAATGCCATCGGGTTGATTATATTCCCATGCACTCTATGCGCGACATATATTTCTTTGCAAAAGCCCCAGTCTCGACTGTACTCTCGACCGGTAGCAAAACTTTAAAAAAAATCTAATAAAATTCTCTATAAAAATGAGAAAAAAAAACTCGAAGTGAAGCAGATGAAGAATAAGGGGCGTTGCCTCGGTTATCTTCGGCGTGGAATTCCTGGCGCGTGTCTCAATGAAGTTTGAGGTGGCTAGTTGTGATGTATTTGGCAAACAGAGGCGCTCTGATCCCCAGTCCCGAGAGCGACTGATCGCTCCTGCCGGTATGTGCCTACCCTTTGCCCCGATCAATTAGAACCAATACATTGATAGACAAGCGATGTCTGCGGCCGTTGGCGTTTCTTTTCGACCCGTTTCAGCAACAGGTTAGCGAACCAAGCCGACACTCGACCCGGGCCGATTACCAAGAATGCACAAGGTATCGCAAATTTATGCCCCCTCCTCGATTGTCAAAATGACAAATGCCGTTTCCGGCAGACGTCCAGGCAGCGGTCCCGTTTCACCATCAAAAGCCAGAGGTGCGCGGATTGACGAATTTAACTCGCCGATGAAGGCGGGTTATGAATTAGTGGCGGCATTAGTGGAGCTGATAATTTAGTGGTAAAGGACAGTCGGAAATCGCGCGAGAATACATTATGAGATGATCTGTTTGGGGCCCTTTTTCCGCACAAGTGAAGGATCACGCTGGCATACCGCGTGAAAGAGGAAAATGCTGCAGATCATTTGATTCGAACTGCCATCACATCAATCTGAAGCCGAGTGTCTTGCCTTCCGCTCCATGCAGTTCCCAGCATCAGTACTTAGCATGGTGTATCTGACGTGAACGGAAATACCTGATCTCCTGCCCTTTCGGTCTTTTGCCAGCATTCTCACTGCTGACAATAAGTTTCCCGAAATCTATATATCTGTTTCTAATACTATAGTAGCCATCTGAATAGTATTTCAGAATTCAAATTAAAGAATCGCCGAATAATAATTGCCTTCTGGAAATATGTATCTTAATTATGATTCTTTTACACTTCCTTCAGACTTGAATTGTACGACCACTCATATAAGGACACCACTCCAGCACTGAGCTCGGGCCAAAAATTACTTTTTTTTTGCTTAGGTTATGAATGCTTCATGCCTCCATTAAGTTTTGTGTCCGATTGTTGCTCCAAACAGCTGTTACCAGAAATCTCCGCCAGGAGATTTTGACGGATGACAACGTTCAGAAAAGAACTGTAGCAACATTTCTGGTTTATTGATGGTGTCAAAAAGCCAAGGCATATCACCTAAGCTGTTGGTTTTCTTCGTGTGAGGCCCTATTACTATTTACAGAGGAGGAACAAAGGTATTATTCGGCATAGAACGGATTCGCGTGAAATGTGCCCACGGCAGGAGGGTAAAGAACAAACAAGCAGCCGACTGGCAGACAGTGAAGTCTATGGGCGATAATTGGACGTACATGATATAGAGAACCGGAAATGAAACCAAGAAGTTACCTGCAAGAAATGGATGTTCGCTGCCAATGAAATCCCGCCGTTATTATTTGCCGCATCCAGAACATCGCCAGCTGCAACAAGGGAGAAATAGAAAAGCGAATTGGCACTTGAAAGCGTCTTGATTCAATAACACATTTAGTACGTTCTCTACTAAGACGCCGTTATCCATATCGGTATGAACCGCGGCAATCCGTCCACTCACTTTCAGATGGTGCTGGGGCTATATATAAAATTAGTCTACCATATGTAGTAGGAGAAAAAAAAAAAACTAATCCCATCCCAACGTTCCAGTGGATTTCTCACGGAGAAAAACAAAAGAATCCTATCCCAATGGTCCAATGGATTTCTCAAACTCAAATGTGAATCATAATACTTGCGCCATTGTCCTGCCTAGTTTTCTTTTGTATTTTTTACAGTATGGGTTATATAGAAAAGAATTTCTCAAAACTATACTAATTTTTTTGTGAACACAAGTTACACCCTTAATCTTATTTATAAAATAGCCCTTTCCCATTATAGCCCTAATACAACCTCGACAGGTATGCTGGGTGTGTTGGAACACCTATCAGACACTCGAACCTTTTGAACACTTGAAATATTAGTTAGAATATAAGTTAATATTCATACGTATAACAAAAACTAAACCTTTTTCTGTGAACTTATAAGAGATTGTGTCAGCAAACGGAGCTAGAAACATACAGCTCTAGGTCTAGAGCGGTACGGCTTTTAAAATCTTATCTTGCGCATTCGGCAGGCCCGTATAATAAGGGGATAATGTACAAAATGTGTACACGTATTCTGGGGGCGCCTAATATTAACCAGTCTCTCTAAAAGTCAATGTACTCGGTGCACGATGAAGCATAGTAACGGTGGGGAAGCATGGTCATTTATTAGTTATCGAACGATTTCAAGAATTATTATTGTGGTATGGACAATTAACTACAACTCACTCTCACAGGACTCTTTCGTGTCAGTGACAACGTTATTCCTCAAATTTTAGATGAGATCAGTTTATAATTATTACTACTATCCCATTTTGACATACTGAGAATAACTCTCAGGGTAGCGCCGTCGAAAATACTCTCTGTGTTTACGCTGAACACGTGTTTAGTTATTGCAAGGAGTTAAGAGCCTTGGCAACGCAGCACATCTGTCAACAAGAGGCCCAGGGACCCTTACTATCTCCTTGGTCACTTGCCAGATAAGAGGAAGTCAGGTTTATACCTAAAACTCATGCAGCTACTTGCTAGTAGCTATGTAGGTGAAGTGACTAATGTATGTAATCCTGTCGCAAATCATAATTATATGCATTGAATGACCTTAGACCGACCTTGAACACTTAATAGTCAAAAGTAACCAATCGGAAATGCACCAAATGACCTCAGATTCACTTTGGACAGTTAATGGTCAAAAATATTCTATAATATCTACCCAGAATTCCAAATCTTGGTCCATTTGACACCAGCCGTTTTCTAGATACAAGGTTGTCGAAAATCGGAAATAATAAATCGGAAATGAATAACCTCAGAATGAATGTAAACATTTAAATGTTAAAAGTACCCTATACACCAAGAACTTGGCATCGAGACACAAAGTTTGGTCAGTTTCAATCTGTGGCCATCCATTTTCGAGATACAAGGTTGTCCAAAATGGGAGAAATAAAAAAAATGCACCAAATGGCCTCAGATTTGCATTGGATACTTAACGGTAAAAAATATTCTATATACACTAAGTCTCTACCCTCGAATTCCAAATTTTGGTCCATTTGACACCAGCCCTTTTCTAGACACAAGGTTGTCAAAAATCGGAAATGCACCGAATAACTTCAGAATGAATTTAAACATTTAAATGTCAAAAGTACCCTTA
>JAAUYG010072854.1_pt1 | contig 14339 bp, 18 predicted proteins | sample 7278091 | NCBI WGS metagenome assembly JAAUYG01 (sample SAMN14350201, study PRJNA611818) | marine sediment metagenome | isolation source: surface marine sediment (0.6m) | place: French Polynesia: Moorea | collected 2018-08
CACCTCTCACTCTCTTTCGGGAGCACTTGACAAATGTTTGCCAACTTGTTGTTGGTATTCTGGTCTCGTAGAACTCTTTGAATTAGTCGGGATTAGGGTGCTTCTGTATTGCACCAAGGCAACTTTTATTCATTCACCTTATGACATGTAGATTGTCACTGCTGGGCGTTCATAGCTCAGCGTGGCCTTCGCAGCATTGACATTCAGCGCTCCAGAATGTCCTGCCTTCAGAAGCTCTTTGGGAATGTTGTTTGCGAAGACTTATTCAGAATCAAGATCAGCCTTTCTTCAGTCTAGAAAGCTACAAAACATGTCAAAATTATTGTTGACAACGTTGAACAAACAAAACGAAGAGTCAAATAAAAAACAGCATGAATAGGATTGAAAGCCAAAAGGACGAGCAGTCTGTTTCAGATTTGTCAACTTGGTCATCAGAGACGTTGCACTGCAAAGAGCTCAAGAATCTGTTCTCAATGCTTGCTCATGTTCGTGGACAAATTAATTTGCCATGGATGTGTGGTGCATGATTAGTCAGTGTGGTGCAAGTGTCTGGGCGCAAGTATCCAAACAGAAGGCGGTTTTTTTGTCTCCATGGAATTGCGGTCATGTGTCAGTTGTCTCAGAGACTTTTCAGCTTCTCGTCCTGAGCATGTGCTGTTTTGCTGAAGGATTTTGTTCTTCTATTTCCTGGAAATCAATTTTCACTTTCAAAGCTCTGAAATCCGCAGAACCATCCCCGCTGTGGAGAAACTTGATGCAAGTTCAATATTTGAAGAGACGAATGGGACAATTGATGTCACATCGTCGCAATTAGGTTGGTTGTGCTCTCAAGACGAACAAGTGGATACAAATCTGAATGTGCCACCATTCGTGTTTACTCTCCTCCTCTCTGTCATTCTGTTTTTCTCTTTCCTGTCCTTCAACAATGAAAACGAAAATTACAATACTTCCTTTTCTTGATCTGACAAAAAAAAAACTGCACTGACCACATTTTGGTGAAGTTTAACTGGAAGAGAGAGAATAGTTTTGTTTAACTGGAAGAAGAATAGTTTTGTGTTGGAACAAAGATAATTCTTCACATTCAAGGGGCCGATTCCTTCAAACTTTAGGAAGATAAATTGTAAAAGATGCCAATGTCTTTTGAATATCTTCAATTTTTGTGACTTGCCTGGAGCCTTCACAGACAGGTGAACTCTCTGCTCCTTCATTGAGGTATTTGAGGAAACCGGCCCTGAAGCTTATTCCCTTCCTGTCTGAAAGAAATAAACAGTTGTGCTGTGGAAGCAAATGGTTTTCTGTCCTTTGCCTGCAATCACATTTGCATAACATGATCAACTGACATGCATCAGGGGGAAAATTGCGTTAGCCACAAACTGCTACAGTGTGGGACCCTAATAAAGTGAGAATAGATTGCAAAAGCGAGTCTCTAGAGAAATGCAAGCAGAAGAGTGCAATCTGCTGAACAAGAAAACCATGTGGCGCCTCATTGCAAGAAGGAAAGTGGCATTTTTCCACTTCTGTTCTGCAATATTTTTCACCCACGTTGTGCATGGTTGCTCAATTGTTGGAACTGTTTTTTTTTTGTATTTTCATTTACTTGCACAGCTTTGTTTGGGAGTGCAAAATGGGAAACCATCAAAGGGTACACGAACGAGCTAAATTAAATCCGGACAGCTGGGCGTTCAGCAAAACTTCTCTTGAGTCATGAATGCCGCTTCCCTGAGAGTATAAGTTTCAGTTTCACCTGACAAGGGCAGCATTGCCTTCCGAAGTCTGGCCATTTCTAAGGTTTCACTAATTTGATCAGAGGCACAATTTCTGCAACATCTCGCTCAAAACCAAGCTGAGCTTGACACACCTCATGCAAAATCAGTGCTCAACCGTTGTGCTGTTGGCAAGACTCCCTTCCAGCCTTGCACAAAGGGTTCAAACTGCAAATGACAAAAGAACCTGTAGAGCATCAGAGAACAAGAAAATTTGCTGTGGCACCTGCCGTGAGAAAGGAAATGTTCTCAAAGGGTAAAATGCACTTGGGCAATTGCAGCAGCCGACAAAACAATTCAGACAATGCTGAAAACAAGTAAAGATGTGGCCAAGGAACGAAGACGATGCCCACGCCTGAGTGACCTGTTACAGTTTATCTGGGCTTGTATCTCAGCACTGCTCATGCACAAAATCTGGTGGGTCAACACAATCACCAAATAGCTGTCTCGGGGGCCAATTGCCTTATTGATCACTAATGGCAGAGCAGAGCTGTTAGAGCTTCACTCTTCAGTCGACTTCATAAGCTGAGTGATTTTACACTGAAGCTGTTGCGGATTTCCCCTGTTCTTAAGTGTTTCCTTGTAACGGGATAATTGCATTATTCCCCCTGTGTACCAAGGACTTGCAGAGATTCGCGACAAGAATTGAAGTTTTGCTTTCTTTTTCCTGCAGTTGATTCTCGTTTCCTGTTTGTGCAGAAAATGACTGTCTTGTGTATGTGCGCGATTCTGATTCTGTGGCCTGTTGCGGTTTGGCCGCTTCACGGTGAAAAAAGGATGAGAATCCCAGCACGAGATGATGCCACTTGGGAGACACTTCTTCGCAAAAAAGGCCTGCATTCTGTTGGGCAATTATGCAGGTGTAATCAGCGTTTGTTGACCTCAGGTCGACCAGCAGAGAAAGCCAATCAACAGCTCGTGTTCGTCAGGAAGAGTCTTTAAGACCAGTGATGACATTAGTTTCCTTTCGCGAGTGAATTATGACTGCAAGAAAGTTAATTTGGAGAGTTGTTTGTCTTCAGGTTGGAACTGCCAAGAAAACAATTTTGTTTGCTTGTGTTTTTTTGTGTCTTTTTCTCAGCACAAAGACGCAAGACGCAAAAGTTGAAAAAGAAAGAGAATCCAGCCAGATCAGTTTTCATCACATTGGGCATTGGGTTATCTTGTTGTTGGTTGCACATGAAACGAAAGGGGAAAGTATTCAAAAATATTCAGAGAAAGTACTCATAACGAAGCCATGAACCTACAATCAACCCGAATGAGTACAACATGCATGGACATAACCTGGATGTAATCGAATAATTATCTCAAATCAATTCCCTCAGTAATTGTACAAATATTCAGGCTAGACATACAAACGAATTTGGTGTCATTTTTGCATTGCGGCTAATTTAGGAAAACATTTGTTCCAGGGGTAATGACCGCTAAAAGCTGCCAATTCCCTTGTTCCAGCAGTTGCGTACAAAATGTCAATGCCTTTTGTACTTTTCCAGAGTCACAAATGCGTTCAAACGAATCTTGTTCTCAAAACACTTGAATTCTTGGACCTGAAGAGGGAATCAATTTCACTTTGGTGATTCTGAGCAAATTTCTGTCTTCCAACCTTCCCCAATTTCTGTCTCCATTCCCCAGCTTCCTGCAGGCCTTCAGAAGGCCATTTGTTTTCATCCAGACGAGCTGGAGCCCCAATCGCTGTTGCAAAGATAACCCCTGCAAGGCCTTCAGAGGCAATAGTTGCACCTCAGATGGGAGCAAGGTGGATGTAAATTTCTTTTTTGGGTCATTTTTAGGGCATTTTTTGCAACATCTGTAATTCGAAACAGTCCAGCTCAAGAGCAGAGTGCAGGTAATAGCTGTTCTCTTGGGTATTTTTTTGTGTTGGTGGCAAGCCACCAAAAGAAGAAATGGGAATACTTGCATTTTAATGACTAAAAGCCTCTGCATCCTGGAGAAAACAGGAGACGGGAACCTTTTTGTTGGCTCATTGTACAACAGTGGCAATCAGTTTGACCCATGCAACAAAGAAACTGACAAATTCTTTCTTCGTTTTCGAAATAGCTTGATCGCTTGTCCTACACATGTTTTGCCAAACAGATTTTTTAATGTTTCACGAAGCCAAAGATATCAGTCAAAAATACTTTACTGGTTTACCAAATCAGGAGCTTGCGTCCCTTCATACCATGGTATCTGGAACAATTCTTCGGATGGGATATCTGGTCGTACAGCCATTTTTAATCTGCCAGGAAACGATCCTTGTGTGTTCAGAAAAACAAGCATGGCATCCCACCATTAACGAATTCAGTCATTGTTTTACTTCAATTGATCTTCCTCTGGAAGATCCTCAAGAGGTGCTTCTCCACGATCAAGGCGAGATTTTTTTTTTCCTGTATGCTGTCTCTGAGTCGCACCCGCTCATTCCGTACTTCGTAAGAGACAGTGGATTATCTCGAAGGTGGCAATATCATGATTTAATCAGGAGTTTCTGCTGCAGGCAATTTCCTCTTCGCAACAGAACACAGAGATTGCATCTTTATTGTACAATCACCTTACACGGCCCATGCTTCTCATAATTCAGTCTGTTCTCGTGTCTTCTTACGGAGCAATTGAATAGGAAACAAGTTTGTCTTTGATGCCAGATACATGTGTCTGCAAGTTTGCAAACAGGTTCAGCCTCTCCCTGATTTCCCACAGACATCACGGACATGACATTGATTTGCCCATTTGTTCACACTGGCGCAGCTTGTTCACAGTGGTGCAGCTTGTTCACACTGGCGCAGGATACGCCGTCTAAAAGTTCGGGATGAAGACAGGACAAAGGCGGGACAAATTTCTGGAGGTGTCTGCATGAATTGCTCTCTGACACAACTGATGCTGCCGGGGGGTTTTCTCTGGATTCTCCTTTCTTCTTCTGCAAGGACGTCTCCAGTCCAATTGCCCTACCATTCAGGGAGATCTTGATTCTGGACTTATCAGATGGTTGAGTTTGATCGAAGTCAAGAAGCCATATACTGTTTTCGCCGTCCACAAATGACCCCCCCCCCAGGAAAAAGGACTAGTTGGGGTTATTTTTTGCAAAAATGAATCCAGAAACGAATCTAAAATCATCACTGTGCGACCTTGTTGGGAACAGATTGTCACGAATTCCAGAATCTGCAACTCTTGAGACGAGCCGTTGAATCAACTTACATGTACAAGTTATTTGCAAGTGTTGCTGCTGGTTTGTGATCGCACTCTCAAACTAGAAGCGACTAAATTTGTCGGTCAATTGACTGAAAGGATGCTCACCAAGGGACACATTTCATTTCCATTTCTTCATTCCTCATCACGCAAAAAGCATGTAGAGCAAACACCAGGAGCATAAAGCTAATTGTCCTATGAATTCCAGGGTTCCCCAGTTGCCATGTTGCCTTCCACTTCCACTTGTTGTTGAGGAATAATTGTCCTGATACTCCAGATACATTGGCAACAGCGAGCGCCAACACCTTTGTGCATGTTTTGAGCAGATGAAATAGCAGTTGCAACATTTGAGTGGAATCAACATCTGAACATCACCTGGTGCAAGTCTCACTCTCCCGCTCCACCACACCCCCCCCCAAGCCGCAGATTGAAACGTGGATTTTACATGTTCCGTCTGGAATGGTCACAAAAACGTGATCAACAAACTTTGCTCTTCCTCTGATCTTTTGTGAGATCTCTTGTCATCCTTTGATTTGCTTCACGAACGACAGTTTCTTCCATGATAAGTGAATTACCTTTTTCCTGGAATCGCATTCTTCCACACCATTATCCGCGAAAAAAGAGCAAATATTTGAACAGTTCCAAGTGATAAATTTTAAAGAAAACCTGGAAGTGTGGGGGAGGCTTTGCTCGTGCGAATTGCCGTTTCAGTGTTTGCATTTGAAAACTTTTACTAGGACAGCAACCTCCGCTTTGTGAATAGGGCCAAACACAACTGATGAAATGTCAAGAGCTATTGGTACACGGAAAATATTCCCTCACCGCTGGCCCGCGGACTGTTTCCTGAACATGCACTGTGCCAATTGCACACGCAGACAAATGCGAATGGGAAAGATTTCCCCTTACTCCATTCCCTCTTCAGGTTGTGCGCATTATCCTGGAAACAGTTTCCCGAAATTCTGGTGCACCTTTTTCACATGGAATCATAAAAACGAATAAAGAAGATGTCCACAACAGAAAAAAACGCCCTGTCTTTATGTTTTAAAGTACGTCCACTTTCTCTGCATGGTCACAACCAAGGCGCTGTGCCATCTTGTCTGACCTGCTTTTCCTTGCTCACTGAAACTGCAGTCTGAAATTGCTATTTCACAAAGTTTCAAACTCTTACAGATACTTTTAGAAACAAGTTTGAGCCTCCAGTGAAACCCCTCAGCTGTGTCAGAGATCCACATTTTTTTCTGTGGGCTGAAGGACACAATACGTTGTGAAAACATACAAAGTATCGCATGACGTGCTTCTTTTTCTTACCGTGGGGGACTTTTTGTCCTCTTGGAGGTGCTTACTTCTCTGTTTGTGAAACTCAACAAGGGAACACTTCAACCAACACTGATAAACAAAGTAGCTACCTGTTGAACGCAATTAACACCAGAGGATTCATGTCAGCACTGGCACAACGACCGGACGAAAAGCAGACCTCTGCAACAACATTCTCAGAAATAAATTGGCGCTTGGACAGACGGGAATCAAGCACCAGTGCTTGAACCTGAGGCTGGGAAAATATTCTGTAACATCTTGGCGTTTGGCTGCGTGCATGGGCACAGCGATTTGGGGAGGTACTGAAGCAGGGTCCACTTCATTTGTCCCTGATTCCTCGTTGGGACAAATGTTGAACGTGCAGCATTTCACATTTTCCCTGCGCGTCCGGTGTATATTTTTCTGAGCATTTCAATTTTGGAGTGATTCAAATTTCCTGTCTGCTGCTCACAACCTGCTCTGACCTCCAGTCGTTCTGCCCATCATGCCACGTGCGACGATCCAGACCATGAGAATGTGCAAACACTATGGATTGGTGTGGCCAGACTCTTTACCTCTGCAAGTTCAGCTGTGTGATTTCTTTGACCACATGAACTGACTGCATGGAAAGATATCCCAGCACTGGGAAAGCAAAATAGCCAGGAGATGTCTGGGGATGTAAAAGAGCAATTTTGACAGATTGCGGAGCATGTTTTTCTTCAGGCTCTCCCATGAAGGCGAACATTAGCGCAGAACACTGCGTGAACTGACTGAAGACTGCTGCATTAGTTTTGTAAGGTGCGGCTGACCAAACAAAGGAATGATTTCAGCCTTACGCAGAATCTGAAAGAGAAAACTTTTCTTTCTAAATTGCGTCTGGGTTGGACAAAGGTGTCCCAGATCAGATGTTAAGTCCACATATGTTGATTTTTGCATCCCGATTGCAAAGATTTCTTGTCCCACAACCTGAGATGTTGACGCTTTTCAGAAGAGCAATGCCATGGCACTCCAGATTGAGTAAAACAGGCTCCAGCTACGGTGTTGGTCTTTCCAACTCCTTTTCCGAAGAAAAAACAAAAGCCATTTGACTTTGTGTCCTGTCAAACCTGAAAACGCCTCCATGACTCCAGAGGTCAGATGTTAAACCTCGTCAGTTCTTTCTTCTACAATTTAAATGGATCATCTTTTGCAGAAATGTCGCCTTTAACCTTGATCTGGACAAATAATTCTGCGTTTGCATGCATGGTGTTTCACAAAAATGGTGATTCTTCGTTCTTTTTTCTCAGATCTCCAACGAATATCTTTTCTCGACTGTTCATCTCTGCAGCTGAAATAACCTGCTCCGGTGCAAGAGGGTGATGAAACTGTTGTTCTCCAATGGTTCAGAGTTGTTGTGAAAACAGTAACTTCCTGACGCTCAGAATCAATCTGTTTTCTTTCGCAATGCAGTCCATGGAATTCTTCCCTGAATTTTCAGTCATTTACTGGGTCAAATTAATTGTCTCAACACGGACGTTTGCCATGATTTGCAGTATTCAACCAAAAAGAACCAGAACGCCTTTTGATGTTCTTTTTGGAGTGTGTTCTTAGTCAAACGTTACAAGAGAAAACTTATCTGCAGCCAAACACACCGCTGTCTCCTTGCCACCACTGCTCTTTTCTTTACTTCAGAGTCCTTTGGAAACGGAAAATTTTTGCTTTTTAGCTGCTGATCTACCTTTTCTGCGGTTGAAAGCTTCCAATCAATCAAATGTCAGATTGCGTAACAAAAAAGAAAGATGGAAAAGACAGTGATGAGGCTGCGGTGAGTACTGCTGTGCTCACTGTTGTACAACAAGGCGAACATGATTGTTATTGAGTTTTGACGCCAGGATCTGTGATCTATTCCCAGGTATGCGTCCATCCTCTTGCTAACAGCCGTCAATCAACTTTCCAATGGGAAAAGACCAATTATCAAAAACATCATAAACACACAGCAGACGTAGGTAACTGGATCTAAAGCTCGACTGGTTGTTTGCTAAACATCACAAGATCGTTGTTTCTTTGCAAATGATAACAGCTCTAGGTAAAGGGAAAGAAGACACCACAAGTCTCCAACTGGCACAGCTGGGATTCTGCCGAACGGAGCAGCTGAGTTGCAACACTAGAAGGAAAGGCCAACAAAATAAAATGCAGTTGAAGCGAAACTATATGTATCGTCCTGAAGTCCTGAATATCTTCCAAAGCTATCGTTTCCTGAGGCGAGGTGTGAGAAAATTCTAGCACTGACCATTTCTGGTGTTTGAAGGATCTGGCACAGTCTTGTCTTGTCCTCTCAGCGTTTTTGTTCTCGAACGAAATTACGTTGTTGCTACTGCTAGCAGTAAGCTACCTGCTAAAAGGAGGACAATAGAGCTTTCAAAAATTTTTGCATTTTGTCCAGCACTAACCAAGCACTGAGTTTTATTCCCAGTCTCGACTTGCTACTTTGAACGCAAAGACCCCAAAATCTATTCTTACGTTACTTGGAATCAACGGTAAGTAGAGACATATTCCTTGGGTTGTCTGGAAGACGATAGACACGGGTTGCTGGAAAACGCTCTGGTGAATTCCACACCCAATGATAACCAGCTGATCCTGTTCCAGGTACATCGTTTGTGGCGGGTGTGGTAAAGATCTCAGGATGATGAGAACAAATTGCCTGGGTAGATTGGGAGAATCCGCCTGTTGACGGCAAATTTATAACTTTATTCACAAGCAAGTGCAGGAAAAAAACATCACCAAGAATCATTCCCGAAAATGTCAGCTCCGCGTAATCTTCCGTGCAACGTGCGATCAGACAAACAAGCACGAAAGGAAGAAAAAAATACGTGCAGTTATTTCTACATTGGTGAAAAAACCGGGAGGGCAGGTTTTTACACAACCAAAGCTTCTTCCACATTTTTATAAGACCTTTTGTGCCATAAAAATTTTCTTCTCTTCATGATGTTCTTGTCTTGTGGATCTGTGCTTTCATCTTTGCGCGTTGCAATGCTTCTGTGTTGGTGAATTCAAATTCCCTCGGTGCTTTAAATTTGTTCAGTTTTCTCTGCACAACGTTTTGACAAATCCTGCCAGATTAGCCGTGCACATGCCGATTGCCCTCCATGTCGTTTGATTAAGCAAATTTAGCGCATGATTCGCCATTGACTCCGCCAATTCAGCCGCTCAGCGCAGAAGAGTAAATGGTCTGGTAAAGAGGCAATCAACTCGCAGCTTCAGGCAACACTTTTTCACAAGGAAGATACAAAACCGCGGCTTGATTTCGTGTCTCGCAGAGGCAACACTGCCTTTTTTGTCCTGCAATGTGCGAAAGTCGACTTCATTTTCTTGACTTTAGCCAAATGTACCAGGAATGCCAGGGGTGTTTTTTTATCAAAGGAGAATTCCAGAAATGTCGCCGTGGTACAAATCTTGTTGACATCGCGGGTTATGCAAATCAAATGAATTTTCTGCCTTTTTGTTTCTCCAGTTGATTTGTCAAATGTTTGGTCAAATTTATTTATATTTTACTTTTGTCCTTGCAGCTGGACAGCCAGAACAAACGCACTGCAAACTTCAAGATGGCATGATCCTAACAGACCACAACATCAGCCAATACATTCCATACAGCGAAGAGAAGGAGAAGTATGAAGCGTGCAAGATGTTCGACCCTGACAAGAGCGACAATGCCACGATGGAGTGTCCGAATGGGTACGAGCACAAGGGAGACCAGGGTCCCACCATCGTCACAGAGGTAACCGACTTTCACCTGGGAGACACAAAAATGTTTCATCAATGTCAATCTTTGTCCTAAAATTCTGCGTAAACCTTTTTCTTTCCTTTCCACGATTCCCGAGATTCAAGTCAGATGCCCTCAAAAAGCTGGGCAGGAATTTGATGCATTTCGTCATTCGGGCCTCAAACTACAGAACCATGAACTTCTGCAAATAAATCCCAACAAAATTTCCATGAGAAACAGAAAAATATTAATGTTACATGTAACCGGAATGTACAAGAAAAAGGGGAAAACACAAAAGCAGATCATTGCTGAAGATAAGATTGACACAATTTCCACGTTCGTGGCAAAACCAACATCCAAACATTTCCACACTGAGATTTCTCCGTGCCTAAGATGTGCAGCATTACGCTTATGGATGAAAGTGTCACATTCGACAAATTTGCTTTTCTTGGGAAGGATTGACCGAGCAATCAATGCTATCCAGGTCACACAAAGTCCAGGCAGGGCTTCTTCAATAAAAGTCATATCTGCAGCGCTGAAGCTGTTCTATGCATCCATTTGTAGTCTGTGCCAGTCTGCTCTGGGATCAGGGTGGATCCCTGTGTAATTTTGCAACATGAAACAGAATTCATCATCTACGACTTCCTCTTTTTGCACATATTTCATCGCCTGCCTGGAATTCCAACTTTTTGCCAAGTCTTAATTGAATGGGACTTTCCATCCAAAGAAGGATGTTGCAGTTCCTTAGGACAAGATGGTCAGAGTTCTCGTGATTCTCAATGTGAGCGGAGTTCATGTTCAAAAGGAAGTGCAGAATCACACGTTCAGCTCAAAAGGCGTTGTGGATTGTTGCCTGCACAAGAAATGCTATCATGGCGGGTTGTGTTGGATGCAGCGTTTCTGTCCTCCCTAGGGACCTGACAGTGATCCTTGATGTGTCTATAAGCCTGAGAATGAATGGCTCCCTGCAGATACAGATCACGTCTGAAGGATGCATCTCTCTCTACTCTGCGCCAATTTATGATGACCAATTTTGATGATATCACTTTGCCTTCACACCACCCTGTGTTGAAGACAACTGGGACAGAACGATAGATCGCTGCTGTTTTGGTTAGAAATCTGAAAATTGAGATTTTGTCTCCCAATCTGCACCAAAGTTGACCCAGTGCAAAGTTTTTTTTTTCGTTGGGAGTCTCTTTAGAACTAAGCCAGCAATTGAGCAGAGAGAGCGACGACTTTATCAGAATTGGTGGCCACAAAAGCACGTTTGTATCGATGAAATGTGTGAATACAAAGCAGCAGGGAAGCGGGAGTCGCTTCAAAGTAATTGGGCAATATGGGCCTGGAGGACAGCTTTGATGAATGCCGCTCTCGTGTCCTGCATTTTTTGCTGATGACAAGATATGTTGGAAAGCAAAATGCATTTGGTGCGCGACCGATGCAGTCTCTGACTCCGCAGGAAAAAGTGGCTGCGCTGACATATATAATACGCGTCTTCAGAAAAATAAGTTTCTTGTTTCACAATGGGAGTCGCATCCACTGATTGGGCAGAAATTTAATATTAGTTGGACCCTGCCTGTAACGTAAACTCCCAACAATCCGAGCCAAAAATTGAGTTGATCATTGTTGCAAACAGATCTCTCTTTCTGTGGCATTTGCTCGTGCGCTGGGGCATTTTATCCACACAAACAAAAACCACGGACAGCTATTTGGACACCAGTTCAAAATCCTTTTGTTGTATTGGATGCAAGAATTTCTCACAGTATCAAAGATTCACTTGAGCTAACAAATTGAGCCAAGACCTCAGCAAAGAGCACAGGCTCAAAGCACCTGATCCCGCAAGTCTTCAAAGTTTCATGAGAAAGCCGCGTTAATGTATAGCTCAAACATCTCAGGCCGCAGCCATGCGCTGCCTTTATCTTTCCCTGAAGTCTAATTTTCGAGCATAGTCAACGAAGGCTCCATCCCTTTTCTCGTCTCGTTGCCACGTTCGTTCGTCCCGGGTTCTCTCCAGATGCATTTTCCCTGTTGAAAGAAGCTCTCCTGCAGACACAGCTGCATGCCAGAAATTGTAGCGGTTTTACCCAACTCTTTGTTCCAACAAAGTGTGGCTGTCACCAGAAGTCATAAACTGAATCACCAACGGGAGCAAGTAATTGAGACATTAGAGGAAGCAAGTTGTTAGAGCTGCGCGACTAAACTGCCTTTTAGGAGTCACTGATTGATTGCAGTCCATTGCTATGCATTTTATTGCTGACAAGCTGGCTTTTATCCAGGATTGAAGGCACGAGCGAAGCAATTGTGCAAAGCCTTTGATTACTTGCCCCACTCAGCACAGGATATCGTTTCTTCATTTGACACAAAGGCAGGCATGGGCCATCGTTTCATCGTTTTGTGTGAGTGCAAAAGTGGAACATTCTTGCTCTGGCCAGGATTCATCAAAAATTTCGGGTCATGCACATGAAAATCCAATGGCAACAAAATTATCTCACCCTCAAAAATGTAATCTGCAGAAACATTCAACAGATTTCTGAAAATGCATGGCAGAGCTCATGGCTCTGAATTTTTCATTTCTTATGCAGATAGGACAACTGAGTGGAAAGATCCATGTGCACGCAGAACGACCTTTCCGGATTAAAATGGATGATTCCCTTGCTCGTGGCAAATACGCCTATCTCATTTTGAATCCGTGTCATCAGAAGCGTTGAGCCCCCAGCCAATGTACACTCGCTACAATGGAGAAAATTTCCAGTTTGCACCAGAGACTTGTGTTCTGGCAAGACTTTTCCTGAAAACTCCTCTCCATGGAACACCCGAAGACGCCAAAAGCACTTCCAAACACAGATGTTTTCGCACTTTCACCTGCCTGACACGTTGTCCGTCTCCGTGCAGGCTTTGAATGAACAGTGGAGCGTTCAGGAATTCAGTATTTTTTTTTCTTGCAGTGGAACCTCGTGTGTGACAAAGACGGCTTCGCAGAAACGTCGCAAACCGTGATGGTGGTGGGAGTGATGGTGAGTCCAGAATTAAATAAAATTCGACAAAAACAAAATCATTGCAAAAGAAACCCTAAGACCTGAGATGAGTGCTGGCATCTTCCTCTGTTCTGTAGGTTGGAGCGATGGGCTTCTCCCTGTTGTCGGACATGTTTGGCCGGAAGCCGGTTTTCCTCTTCTCAGAGTGGGCCATGGTCGTTGTGGGCGTCTGCACAGCTTTCGTCACCAACTTCTACGTCTTCTGCGTTCTGAGGTTCTTCGCCGGCGCTTTGCAACAGGTTTGCGTCAATGTGACGTTCAGTAAATTAAGACAACTGTGTAAAGACGTGAAGACGTGATTTCAATTCCAAGAAAAAAAAAGACACTTCAATGCAGAGGATGGAAAACGGGTTTCTGCAGACAATTCTTCTGGACCATTGTTGCATCAGTGACAATCCTTTGTTTAATCCAGGAACACAACGACATGGACTCAAACCATGGCAGGCAGTTGAGTATTTTCCCTCAAGGTTACAGAGTTGGTTGGTTTTTTTTCTTTTTTCAGGGAATTATCCTGACGGGGTTCGTCATGGCATGCGAGCTGTTTCCGGCAGACATGAGAACGTTCGCTGGACTCGCGATTGAGAACTTCTGGGCAGTCGGCATGTGCCTACTCGCACTGTTTGCTTACTTGATACGCAACTGGCATTACCTACAACTGTTCATATCAGTGCCGATGGTCGTGACAGTCATCCTCTTCTGGTGAGTTTTGTTAGTGTGTGAAGGGTTCCACACCAGAGACGAATTGGAATTCGCCATTCGTCCCGGATTGAGTGGACGAATTTCCATTGAAATGTATGGCAATTAGTTTTGCTCAATTTCGGGCGGAATGCCAATTCGTCTCTGGTGTGGATGGACTTCAGTTATTCTTTGAATCTTCAACTCAACCATTCTGATGGGCCTAATTCTCCCGGTGTCTCACAATCGTGAACTTCAAACAATTTCCAGGGAAAATTTTGGTTCTGTCGTGAAAGGCACAACTTACACTTCTGCACCTTAACTGAATGAACAGGCTACTGCCAGAGTCAATCCCGTGGTTAGCAGCGAACGACCGAGTCAAGGACGCCGAGGAGATACTGAAGAAGGCGGCTAAAGTGAACGGCGTTACGATGCCCGACAACGTGCTGTCCGGCCCGGAGTCCGATCACATGATCAGACACAACGACGCCAGCGACAACAAGAAAAAGGGCTTCTTCGCTCGCTTCAAGGTGATGCATCTTCGGATATCCCATGCACGCAAGTTCAAGGCAATACCGACAAATAGGGACTTCTGCGTTTTATTCCATAAAATACACTGAGACACTGAAACAGTAGTGTCCACAAGTTTTGGCAAAA
>JAAUYG010090905.1_pt1 | contig 14336 bp, 4 predicted proteins | sample 7278091 | NCBI WGS metagenome assembly JAAUYG01 (sample SAMN14350201, study PRJNA611818) | marine sediment metagenome | isolation source: surface marine sediment (0.6m) | place: French Polynesia: Moorea | collected 2018-08
CAATGCAACAACAGTTCTCCAGGGGCCAGGCGTTACGCCAGCGTAAATTTTAATTCAGATAACTGATCTGAATATTTTCCCAGATTAGCTACTTTGGCTGGGGGGCATTGGATTACCACGTTCACATGCACCTGAAAACCTCCGAAGTTTCGGGACTTATGACTGTGTTAAACTTTCTGCACTGAAAGGGGCCTAGGAAAGTTAAGCAACATCAGGGTTTGGTTCCATATGGTATCGGGACTTATGACTGTGTTAAACTTTCTGGTGTGAAAGTGGCCTAGGAAAGTAACCAACATCAGGGTTTGGCTCCCTCACAAGGACGATAACTTAATGTATCACATAATTAAGGGCATGTCTCTGTAATTTGTTGGCTAATTATTGAAAAAGAAAATAAATGGTAAATTACACCCAGAATTACTGGCTACTCATAATGTTGTTCATGTTGTTTGTGACCGATGGTAGCTACACATGTAGGCCACACGCTATGTTACTGTCAGCGGGTTATTTATAGTAAACCCCCTTACTGTATATATATGGAAATTATGGAATCATAAAATGATACATGTATTTGATGGGCCGATGTTGGAATAATAATTTATCATCATCTGAAATACTTCTTCCAATGCTGCTTGATACCAAAGTGTTTAATACATTGAAAAGACAAGCAAACTGGCATACAATGGTCTCTCTATTTTAAGACCATCCGTCTGATAATTGGTCCTGCAGCGGACACCAATGCCCATGGGGCCTCTTGTTTCACATACCAATAATAAAGCCGACTGGTATATATACATGTACCAATAGTTTCAGTCAATGAATTCCTGTGCACTGTACACACTAGGGTGAGTCACCTTTTGCATTAATGTGAACAGCTGCTTTATTTAAAATGTCGGTAATATATATTGATCAGTCTCTTTAGAAGGTGAAGTTTTAGTCTTGCTTGGTATTACGTTTGTGTCCTGCAGAAATTTCATGTAAATTATAATACACATGTATATACAGCCACTGTTTTGGATCAATATCATACCTGATGTCACCTTTATGTTCTCAGCCCTTTAAGACTTTACCATGTTTAAGCTCTGCAGGAAGCATACATCCCATAACTGGTTCTCTTCCTATTTATACGTTATATGCAAAATCTGAAGCTATACTTACAGAAATTTATCTGCAATATTTTATCCATGGATACTGTAACTTACCCAGTATTCCAGCACCATCTTTTCCACCTTCTGTGGCAGTTATATAAGGCAGTGTCTGAAAATTTAACCATGCAGCATCATGTAACAAAGTTATTTAAGAGCTTAATTTCTCCAGATATTCATGTGGTGCTCCTGGCAATTATATAACATAGCCCAATATGTCCTGCCAATTAACACTGATTAACCATGTGGCCTGATATGTTCTGATTTCCTGGCTTACGTCCACGCATGATAAAGTGCCCAAAATTATATGCATATATACATTAATTAATGCACGAAATGGTCTGTGTACAACGGACCCGTCTCACAAGTTTCATACTACCTTCTGATAGACATCCGGGTCACTAGAGACAAGAGTGGGACAGAATGAGGTCACTCCATGAGACAGTAGACCTTTGGCAACCTTAGCCAATCCAGCCTTGTAGTCTGGAGTTGGCAGGGAGAAGTCCACACCAAAGGCTCCTGGGGGGGTGTAAGAATAATTACATGTAACAAAATTCTGTTACCGTAATAAATCCCATCAGCTCTGCTGAAAATACAAGTACCTTTAAAAAGTAGTTAACCAGTCAACTTAACTTTTGGCGTTAGCCTTCTGTTTGACCCAAAGATGAAGTGATTCAATTTTGAGAGATATCCCCATGGGGTGAGAAAACAGTGGGTGCAAGGGGTGCTGGTGTTCCAAAATTTTGGCCCATGCAGTGATAAGAGGGGAAAAATTGTCAAGTGCCTAGAGCTAAACGATGAGAGACAGACATGTGGATATATGCCACTAGCTTTGAGCTTGGGTGACCTTGAAATGTTAAATTCAAGGTCACTCAGATTTTGAAGGCTTGTGTTTCATAAAGGAGTCCACCCAGTCAGGTCATATATATGTTATTAAACACAAATAGGAAGTCATATATGGGGAGTCCAACAGCACCATTATGTTTGACCTTGAGTAACCTTGAAAGGTTGAAGTCAAGGTCACAGATTTTGAGAGCTTGTTTCTTCTAAAGGAGTTAACTTATTATGATTAATCACTAATAGAAAGTCAAATATGGGAATCCAACTGCATCAATTAAATTTGACTTTGAGTGACATTGGAAGGTTAAAATCAAGGTCACTAAGGCTTGTATCTCGTAAAGGATTTCACTTAGGCTATATGTTTTGAAGAAATACTAATAGGAAGTCCCACAAAACTGTGACATAGTGTCAAAGATAGCACCTGGTAGCATTAATGAACTTAAAATTTTACTAAAGTTTTACTGAATCAAAACCATTGGCAGGTACCCGGTAATAAAATATGCCTGGTACATGCAGTTGGTTTACTGAAAGTGAACTACCGGTACTTCCAAGAATAATAAAGAAGCACATGCACCAGTACATATATTTATACCATTACACACTTGTACAAAAGGCTTGCTCTTACTTGAGATCATATTACAGCACATACTACATTTACATTGTGTAAATACAATAAAACATGTGTGCTCCCTGTGTTTTAAGACCACCGATTCAGCCAGGAAAGTCTTAAATTGAAGCTGCATGGTCTTAAAATGGTGATATTTACACTAAAAACATATGAATGGGGTACATGCACTAATGGATGGTATTTCTCTTAAAATGTAGAGAATTCTTGAATGGAGGGATCATAAATCACAAGGACCATCACCATAGCATATGTACCCTAATCTCCTGTCAAAATGACATAAAAGTGACCGCTTGTCATGACATTTTTTGCTGGATTTTTATATGGATGGGTGCACCCAGTGCCTTAGTCTTTAACACACCTTTATTAAGCTGTACCGGTACTCTAATTTAACATGACGTACCATTAATTTGCACCTCTATAAAGCCAGGTGCAATAATTGCATCTTTGCAGTCAACCTGGATGTCTGGTTTTTGGCGTTCGTCAAAGAATACTTTTTCTGGATTCAAAATTCTTCCATCCCGGACCCAGAAGTCTTCCCGGATGATGTCGTGGTGACGGAGCTGGCGGCAGTTACGATACTGCACCAGTGGGCCCGGCATAATGTGCCAGCTAGCAACAATAGCAGCCTCTGGGTCAGGAAGTTGATAGGCCTTTGATAATTCTGCTACCGCCCAGTGTGGCACAGCTGTAGAGCACCATCCACCTTGATCTCGGATCAGCTGCTATTTCACCCTGGAGGTACATATAGTTCAAGCACTGTTGAAGAGATATATGACCTATACCTCACAGTAATTATCTAACAATATGTAGGTCACGCACATAGTCATTATCTACAATTGTGTAGCAATGCCAATTGAAAGGACAAATTATTTTTTTATGCCAGACTGTACAGAGCTTCCAATAAACAAATCCGTATCATGTGTGATTCACTGGTCACCATACAATGTAGATACTAAATTTTATATGATGTACAAATAAACATACTGTATGTGGGTTATCAGCTAGTGCATAACATTAGTTGAGAGATTAAAATGTCATTTAAACTCTGTTGGTATTACCCTGTATATAATTCTTAATACTTTGCAGAAAATCTAGGCTATAAAAAATGTTAGAAAAGGCTTATACATAAAAGTCATTCCATAATGAAAAATATCTTTCAGCTCATATCTACAGTTTAATTAAACTTGACAAAGCAAGTGGTAAGACTCGAAACACGTACTGTAATTTACTGTAGCTATTATCATTACCTTCAGTATGCAGCTACAATTGCATGCATGTACGATGTATATGATGTAAGTTGATTATACTCTCAAAGCATAAAACAGCTGGCAACTTCTCACTGTAATGACCGTACCGAGTACACCGGTAGTCAATGGCTGTAGGTAATTTAAGGTGTAGCACTGGGTTAAAGTTCCTCCTGATAAGGGTCATTCTGAACCAGAAAGTCACCACTGGAACAGTGTAACCCCTGCCCACACAGAATATCTAGTAGAATTACCCATCCCACCCCCACCCCCGGAGAGGACATTGACCATGAATGCATTTCATGCTCCCATTCGCCAGACGACACATCACATACATGTACCTCTCTAATTCGGACAAAATTATTTGGCCGAAATGGTGTTCCTATTACGGGGATACAGTGCACTGTATAGACCTTATGATACCGTGGTCCCTCTGTTGTAGGCAACTCTCAACAGAACCCACCCTGTCTAATATGACAAATATTTGCAGCTACTACTATCAATGTATTTACTTCTCCCTCTCGCCAAAGGTCAACTCTCTAGTGTGGCCACAATTTCTTGGCAAAATATGGTGGCCTTATTTGAGAGGGACTACTGTACATGTAGTACTTTTGGAGCTTAGGCCCGAAACATGTGAAAGGTCAAGATATAATTTGAACTTTAAATGAGGTCACCAAAGGTTAAGTAAGGTTAAAGGTTAAGTAAGCATGGGGACATAGAAATATGGCACAATCAAAGGTGATAAGCATTAGCCACAATCAGCCTTATCCCAGAAATCGCAATGTGCGGAGTAAAACATGGTTATCCTTATTAAAAGTCATTGGGTAGAAAGTATTCAGAAAGCACTGATCCATCTGCTAAGGAACTTGCATGAAGTAATGGCCATTTTGACAGTCTGACCCTCTATCAAAATCAAATCTGGTGCACAGAACTTCAATTTGCTTCAAAATTCAGTTGACTTAAGCTTCATCCTGCAGTAGCCTGTACTGCTTACGATGCATGATAGTGTATGATCTTCATGATCTTGTTTCACCTGACAATACCACTAAAGTCACTACTAGTATGACCAGGACAAGCCTACATTATACACTACACAAAAAAGTTCAGGATTATCCGTAACTTTTTTGTGTAGTTCATATGGTATCTTGCTAATTGCGTGCACGTATAGCATATATGAACTGCACAAAAAAGTTCAGGATATTTAATATCCTTAACTTTTTTTGCGTAGTGTATGTATAGTACATGTCTTATTAATTATGAAGCACTAACTTTGATTTTCTGGATAAAACAACCATATGTAGCTTTTTCCTTTTTTTTTCTAACAATTTACCCGGTACAAAAGAACAGACATCAAATAATATTCCTTTGGACACTGTGAAGCTGTTAGCAATGACCAGCATTTAGTCATCACAATCCACAGGTAGTGTTGAGATACATGTACGTACGCCATCCTCCCATTCTTAATGGAGAATAACCCTACCCTCTTTCTAGTTTATACTGAACATCCAGTCATGCAACAGGGCCTTCATCAGCCATTTTCCCCTTCTGGGTGGAGAATAACTGTTATAATAACTTTCTAGTTTATCTGGTGTATTGGACAATAATAGCAATGGACATGCGGAACAGGCATGATAGGGCCTACACCAGTCATCTTTCCCCTCTTGATAGACATGACCCCTACCCTGTTTCTAGTTAATACCGAACATGAAAAGTAAGTTATCAACAGTCAATAACATGTATGCCAAGCTGAGATCATAGAAATAACACATAGAGTATCAGTTATAGTCTAAATGTCATTCTTTATTGTCTAAATAATGATCTAACACCATAAATACCGCAGTACCATTGCTTATGCCCATCAAAAATATCATACTTTTTTGCGACGGGAGACAGGTAAATTGATCAAAAACAGCAGGCGGGCTAAAACGTACGTAGCCACAGATTCACAATGATTTCATATGTGGACAAAAATAACAAGTCATTCATATGTAAATTGAATAGGCACCATTTGGTATTCGCTGGGATAGCTCAACCGTGTGAATAAGAATATCAATACCAGGGCATGTGATAGGCAATTTTTCACTGAAATTTCACGTAAAATGTTAAAATTCGTAAAATATTAAACTCCTGTATTTTGTTCTGTACATGCCCCTCTCTCACCAAACACCACTTCACTTTTATGGAAAGTTATCGCGGGATAGGGCAGTCAGAACAGATAGGATACCTCATCACTGTAGTTAGCTATTCTTTAAAAATCCAGCATTTTGTGTTCGGCACACTTCCTTTACCATGTGTACAATAAATTCAAAACGGTGCAACAGTCACATTTTTGGTTTGTGCCATAAACTACATGTTAACGTAACAAGTAAACACAGTCTACGGACACATGCCATTGTCACGTGATATTACTCAACTATACGTTGGCTATTTTTCTTTTTTTGTCATTTTTTGTAGACACAATTACATCATGACTCAACCTAACAATATAACAATTCAATTGGTAAATATATTTTTCTGCACCAATAGGACCTGCCGTTATATAGCTAACACCTGTACAGTGAACACACACAACTGGTAGTCCGTGGTTACTGTTCGATGGAAGTCGAGTCGCTCCGTTGCAATGCAGAGGAACAGCAGAATTTCAAACAGCAGACGATCAACATACTGATAAAGTTCAATTTACATTTTTTCTTTTTTCGTTTCCATTGGAAGTTCGTTTAATCAGCTGCTGATACATGTACAATGTATATTTATGCATTTATATGCATGTCAGGGATGATTTTGTGAGACTTTTCTCAGGTATTAATAGAAACCACTGACTACACAGCTGTACCATCTATTTCTTGTATTAATAGTACAATGTGTACAAACGATACACACAAAATACACTGGAGCTTCTATACATGTTATAGAATAATATTCAATCTGTACCACAACCACGAATGTCACAAGTGGCGGAACTCACTTTCTATATGTGACAGAAAGGCGCCTTGCCATGCAAGCTTTTACAACCTGGTCAGTTCCATAAACATAGCTAGCCAGTCCATGCCTTATAAAAACATAGCCTTCTGCAGGACTATAAATCTATATACATGCACAAATTGTACAACCAAGTATAGGGTAACTTTGCTAAGAATATCACATACTGTGTATACAGACATCACTGTTAGGCTAACAATCATTCTGTTATCTCTATACATTATATGCACATTTTTCAAATTTTAAATATTAGTAACATAGTTACAAATGTACATAACACCACAGCATAATGATACACGGTATACCACACACAGTTATGATGTACAAAATCCCGCATGGTGCTACTTGGACATCTGCAATATATGCCTTCATTTCCAGACCATCTTCTACAATGTTCTATTGCAACACCACTGTTTAGACTGTTTTTCATACAGTGCATCCTGTCCTCAGAGACCACTGCCACGACAGACCATCCCATCTTAGCAGACCACACAGTCCTGGCAGAAGGCCGTATTACATGCACAGTGGAACGTCATTATAACGCCACTCACTATAAGGCGCATCTGTTTATACCATGCGTTACTCATGAAACCCAAGGTCGGCAAAGAACCTGCCATAAGGCTGTTCTTCATTTCTGAGTCCATATTTTTTTTTGGACAGAAAAGGGCCGTTTCACTTGTAGCGCTCGTTAAAACCTTGGATCCCAAGAGCAGCGTTATAATGATGTTCCACTGTATTACCGGTACAACATAACTGAACCTGTTAGCTGTTGCCAGCAACCGTTTGTCTCAAGAGGTCCCTTCTTGAAGGCCAATGGGGTGGTCTTTCCTGGACGGGTTCTGCCATACAGTATAGAGGTCCATTTTATGATGATAAGGTCCATTTTATGATGATAAGGTCCATTTTATGAAGATACTTATATGGATGAATGGATGATCTGAACCATTGTGTAATAATATTACCCACTTACACGTAGCCCTGCATGTACACTAGCTGGTGTGATCTTCCCCAATAATATATACCGGTAATAATACTTCTGCCAACACATCCACAAGTAACTTGACCAGCAGATAACGCCCCATCAGGTACAGTGAAAACTGTCTTGAGAAACCACTGTCATGAGAGACCAGAGACCGCCTGTCTTGAAAGACCACACATTTTTGGCAGAAGGACCAACATTTCAATACAACTGAACCTTTCTTGAGAGACTACACTTTTTGTGGCCAATTGGGTGGTTTTCCAGACAGATTCTACTGTACCACGGTGAATGTTATGTGCTATGAAATCTGAAGTATCCCACAAAAAGTTTCCTGTGAAACTACACAGTTTTCCTAGAACATCCAATTATACTCCCCCAGTAATACGGGATAACAGCAACGCTATCACTAGAACACCAAAGCTCATCAACATGGTGTTTCAGCTTCAACAAAGGATTATTTGCAACACAACAGTATTAATTCTCCATAATTCAAACTGCTTTACTTTATACATTTTCATATTACAAAAACACTTCCCCTGCCTTCCAAGCAAACCATCAGCAGCAAAATGCAATACCACCATGTAGGAGACAGAATATGGAATAGATGTACCGGTAGATGGCAGAGACAGAAACGATTACATCCTAGTTTAAGTAGTGTAACTACAATTGTACATCTGTCTAAGTGTGCCATATGAATCTTTCCTTTGCCTGTGACCTACATGTAATCTTGAAACATTGAACTTTCACAATAGCACAATACTGAAATTACTCGATCATCTGCTTTATACCATTTTGCAGCTGTGCTCATGACTGTTCAACAGAAGCCTGGCCCCTCAGTTTAATTTATATTTTAGGACTTGCAGTGACACAGTGAACTAATGGAAAACTTGGACCAAATAATAATGGCTCATGCATGCATGTAAAGCTCCTGCATTACATATATATTACCCCCCCCAATGAAACCAATTCAATAACACTATACTGTGATCCAGATATTTAATTTGGAAATATCTTGTTCAAAGCTTCTTTAGGAGTCGCAGTGTAGACACAAATTTTGAAAGATGAGGGCAGAATTAAGGAGTTTTTAAACAAAAGTAGTTTTTGCTACATGTAAAATACCAGCAGCACCGTACAGGTGCAAAAGCAGCTTTAGAGAATAAAATATCTGGCCGAAGTGTCACCGGTTGTTGCAAGTCTGTGAAGGATGCGAAAGGACGAAGGCAATGTAGTTTTCATTACGCTCACTTTTAGTTAGTGATCCGTATTTACAATTTTGAGATGCACAATGGAATTTGCCTACACGCACACATTTCATTACACTGTTCTTGCTGATTTGTCCTGTTTTTTTTTGTTGTTGTTTATAGGCTTCAATAATAGCCAAATAATTACAACTTTAATATGCTTAAATCAGGCTAAATACACTTAACCTGGAGCATGTGGAGGGACAACTATAATACAAGGTCTGAACCACACATTATATTTAGTAAATTACTGCACAAAGACCGGACTGCATTGAAATGAATACCTGTCGCTAAAAATGATTACCCCCGGTAGTCAAATTGGCAACAAATAGATTCAGCCGAGCATTGTCATTGATGACTATTATTGACAGAAGTATTAGTATTCTGAGAGCGAAACTATCTACCAGTACCTTAATACATATCTAGTAAAAATGTTGAAAATACGTGGTTATTTTGTAGCATTTATTTTGTTTTGGTTAGTTAATTTGACTATTTGCACATGATTTACCAGTAGCTCAATATTTAATACATGTAGCCAAATCAAGAAAGTTTTAGCCTGTGGCAAATTTGGCGATCTGCAGCGGAAGCACAGATATGTAAATACCCAATTCAACAAATTTATATACGAGGTTTAATAATAATACGAGGTTTAATAATCGACATTGCCAATCAATACCCGTTTCACATCTTGCTATCAGGATGCTCCATACTGGCTATTAGGGAGAGAACTTGAAGAAGTCAATGTAAGCGCTACTCCATAGCAGAAAATCAATCAAAACTTAGCCCAACTTATGCTATTCATACACGTATTATACGACACTTCTCATAACAAAGCCTCCAAGAGAAAACTTATTGCTTAAATCCACCAAGACTGGAAGTCCCTAAAAACCTTAATCTAAATTCTGACGTGTGTCAGCTAGCTTAGAGCTGTGATTAGCCAAGGCTCTGACCTACGTCAAAACTTAGACACATGTCAAGGCTTTTTTTTTAGAAATCCTGCCAAGGTGAACTGCTGTATCACAGGCTTTCTTCGGTCAATGTGAAATGACCAGGGTGTAACAATAAATCGCATCCTTCACATTAACTGGGGGGCTACTCAGAATTCGTAATATACAAATGGTTCTTTTTTAGCACACTGCAACCATGAAAAGCAAGAAAGGGACGAAAGGCAATTACATGTATGTTGTATAAAGATATTAAGGTAGCACACATTTTTCAATCTACCGGTATCGTCCATAGAAAAACATTGTTCGATCAACCTCAAATTCACTTTAAAAATATCCCATCAATAGGTAAATTGATGTACAAAATTATATATCTCCAGTATAAGCGCATTATAAAGTATAGTGTCTGATAAAAGCACATAGCTATTTTGGCAGCCATGATATATACAGCAATAGCTTAATTTATTAGTAAGTCATGCCATAACAGGAATAATACTGAACTATATATTCAATTCCAAAAGTAAAATAACCATCACATCCCCAGTATTCGCTTGAATAATTTTAAAGGGATACTAGTACATCATTTTTATATGCTGTTTTTGCACTTTTGTTCATTTTCCCCCAAAGACAAAACTGTGGGATCAATGGAAATGCATTTCAGTTTTACCTTATTTGTAACTTAAACAATATACTGGTCAAAAATACTTAGGACACATTTTAGGACAAAACAGATACATGTAGTGACCCAAATATTCTAATATCACACATTACATATTCCAGTACTTCATTTTCTTCAAATGGTAAATTCCATTTACCAGATTGTATTTACCATGTGTACCAGTAAATCAATCAACAGTTTGACACAACCCCCACTTTAGCCCATATAGCAGGCTCGTCATTAGACAAAGGACTTTCTACCTTAGTATGTTGCCAGTAAAGGTGACAAAATTTTATAAAACACATTAGTACATATGTAGTATGCAATATATGTATCCTATAAATAATTCAGTGATCCAATGCACCTGATCTCAGTCTACAATAAAGACATGAGGTGTCCATTATCATAATATATAGTCTAGAGGATTTCACTAGGCATTACTGAGGATAGTAACCACTACTGGGTAAATGGTTTCAGTGGGCATTCAAAATAGCACATAATGCATTATTTTTTAAAAGTCATCGGCAGTAAATGACCAGCACCAGCTTGACAAGAATTTGCATACAATGTGCCACAGTTATTACTGTAAAGACCATAAAAATGTGAAAAACAAGTAGATCTTGTGATACTAGTAGATGGTTAAGTTTATATGTCGAACATCTGTCACAGTTTCCAGTACAGATGATATCACACCAATCAGATTAGGCTGGCCCCAAGTACCAATATTCAGCAACATTGACTATGTCCAGGGAATAATCAACTTAGGAGGGGATCTACTAACAGCAGGCTGAAAGATGAAGCTGAGATTCAACATTGTTCAAAGCGGAACTGAAATACACCAAACCTGCACTTAAAAAGTTAGAAAGGATAAACGAGAGAAGAAATCATGGATATTTTCTGTTCCATTTTCATAGATCTGTACACAGTCACAGTTACTAGTAGTGACTAGAAACACAAAACCTTCACTGACAACTTGGTCACAAACCCAAGTCACAAACACACACCACAATGATGTGACCATACCAAAAATGTACACACACTGCCAGCAAAAAAATGAGAAAATGAGGTTAAAAAAAAAAGAAAAAGAAAAAAACAAGAACAACTAACTCCCTCCATGAATATTGTCTCTTATGTAACTGGAACTTTAGGAATGCAAGAGAAAAATGGAAACGCACATCTTGGGAAAGATTCACATGGTCCTTGTCACTGACTATGCACTCATGTAAGTGCAAGAGCCTAGAGGGCTTGACAATTGAGTGATGATACTACATCATGTACATGAACGACCAATACAGGATGCTCTGTGCCTATTGGACTGCACAACTCATTACTTCGGGTGGTGGTCTACTAGTCTCATCTAGCCAGTAAGCATTTCACCCTCTGGTCATTGCAAAACCATGCCAGTCACCTTCTATCAGGCTTTTTTTTTCTTCACTCAGATCTTAGTTATGCTTCAGGATCTTAGTCGCTCGCTGATTGGCATCTCCAATCCGGTTTTCCAACAGGTTTGCCTTTTGATTGATACGTTCAATCTGTCTGTTCTGGGACCCGATCTCGTTGCCCATATCGACGGCCATGTTTCGAAGATTGCCGATCATCCCGCTCACCTCACCGATATTTTGTTCCATCTCGTCCTCTCTGGCATCGTTGGTTATACGGGTGACGAAACCGGCAGTAGGGCCTTGGGTTCCATCCGACACCGTGATCCGAGGACCATCAGTGTTAATCTTCCCGTCATCGTCCTTTTTCCACGTGTTTGCATATTCTGACCCCTTTTCAAAGTTACTTGTCTTTTTCCAAGGAAGAACACACAGGCCGCAGCATTTCTCCATCCCTTCCAGATTTTTCTCCGCATCACGCATGTCCTGGTTTATCTGATCCATCCCTTCATCTATGCGATCGAGTTGCTCACCCTGCTCATCCAACATGACCAGAGTACGGATACCTGCATCTTTGCTCTCTTCACACATAGCCAACATACGGCGTGTACTATCCAATGATTCATCTGTGGTTTGGTTCATCTGGAGCTGGAGGTCTTCCAACTCCCGACGCATATCCTCATCTCCTGCATTACCATTGGCAGACATGGTGCTTTTTATGTACAAGTACACACCAGAACTTGAGAAGGTCCCTTAACAAGTATCTCGATGACAAAACTTGGGTGGCTTGATGTGGCCTTCAATTTGTGGGGAGCTTTTCTCAAAGAGCAGAGCTGAAAAATTAAAAACAAATTCATCAACTTAAAAGATTATGTACATTATTACTTATAAGAGATTATTGCAGTCAAAAATCCCTGTCTAAAAGCTATTTTACATTAAACTTTACTACTGTACACCTATATATTTCATACAATGCAATAAATGTCAAAATATATTTTAAAGTGCCTGATCCAGTAACACAGAAACATCAAAATTTTGAGTAACATACAACAAATTTCATTTACATTAGCATGATTAACACCACCATATAGACTAAGAGGCAGTAACGCCTTAGGATTTGCTAAGAAATACTTCAACTGGAAAATGCTAAATGTACTTTTTTAACAAAAATGAAAACATCTCTTCATTAAAAAAAATATTGAAAACAAATCAACAGAAAATGCCTAATGCCTTGGGATACTGACATTGCAAGCCAGATTTCAAATTTTATATTTGTGTGCAATAATCTTGATAATACTGCATTGAAAATAATTTGGAAAAGCACCTCACCTGAACATGGTCAAAGCCTTAAAGAATTCCACTTTCAGAAAAGAAAAACTTCGCATACGGCCAAATTCTTTGCCTAAGAAAGCATTCAGGGGCTGAATTTCTAGTGAGTATATCAGGAATTCGGGGACATATACTCCCATAGACGGCAGAGATTTAACAAAGTTCCTGCTTACTCAAGTATGCATAAGGCTCTATTCTCGATATTACCCCTATTCTCGATATTTGCGTATTTTCTCCATTAAAATACATGTGCATATGAATATCTCTCTTTGAAAAACAACACAGGCATATTGCCTTGAAATTATGTGAGAAATACTGCCCTCAACAAAAAGTCTATTGTTGTTGAGCTCATCCTAATCATCCTATATTATAATTTTCATTCTATTTTCAGAAAGAATAGTACTAGTAGGTAGACTACCATAGACTAGTGGATTAAAGTGGATTGTTTCATGTAGGACCTTTTATTAAGGGTGGTATCTTTCTCAATATATTTTTCTCCATAGCAATAATAATATGCATTATTATTTTTTTTTTCTTAATATTCCACTTAGGCAAACAAACTACTGAGAACAGGGGCATACTACCTCAAAATACGGTATGTACTTCCCGACTATGAATGTTGACATTCAAGCAGCGACATTCAAGAAACTTTGCATGGTGGTAGGCCTACATGTTATAAGCAATCTGATTTACCTCTTATTATTCTAAATATTTAGAATAAATAAAGTCTTATCATATTGAGTATTTGAGTCTCCCGGTCTACTGCAGATACCAAGTGGTCAAGTTCGTCTCCTCAAACACGACTTCAATGAGCAGTCAATAGGCAAGAGAGCCTATGTAGTTAGCCCAATAGGACTCTCTATACTATGTGATATAGAGTCCAATAAGTGTTGTACCAAAATCGCGGGTTAGGACTATTTTTCGAAAAGTCGCAACTGTAACCTACATCTTTTGCTTCACAAAGTGTTCTTAA
>JAAUYG010179773.1_pt1 | contig 14333 bp, 12 predicted proteins | sample 7278091 | NCBI WGS metagenome assembly JAAUYG01 (sample SAMN14350201, study PRJNA611818) | marine sediment metagenome | isolation source: surface marine sediment (0.6m) | place: French Polynesia: Moorea | collected 2018-08
ATATCAATGTAAGGAATGAGATGCAATTTCTTTGTAAGCCATTCACAAAGACACAAAGCAATTTATCTCTTAGATGTTGGATAAAAAGAGCAAAAACAAAGCTGTAAATTCCATTTGGGGATTTCTAGAAGCATTGGATGGAAAGGAATTGTGCAGGGTGGGAACCTGTTCACTCACAAAGGCAAGCAAAGAATGTTCCCAGGCCATGGTTGTAAATCTGTGTTATTTGATGGAGTCTGGTTACACTCCTTCTCTCCTTTGAGAGATCCCGTGTAAAGGGAACGTTCTCCAGGGACCAACATCTTGTGAAATCCCATTCAGTGGAGGATGCAAAGGAGTCCATCGGGCCAGACCCCAGACTTTATGAATTTTCCAGTCTTGTTTTTTGTTCTCAGGACAAATGGCCCAATTATGGGTACTTGAGCACAAAAATGGAATTTTGAACCCCAAGGGTGAACCTCTTGTTTTTGGGGTTTGGGTCCCCCAGCCAAAGCCCTGGATCTACCCAACCCTGATTCCCATTCCACAAACAGGGGGGAACACAGTTATCAAGCAAATGAATTCAGATGACCAAGAGGAAGGTTTGCTGCATCTGTAAATTGAGTTAGGAGGATTGTGGGGAGGACTCAGAAAAAAATGAAATATTCAGGGTCATCTCTGCTGCATATATATATCTCCCACAGAACAAGGCAAAACAACCCACAAAATGGAAAAAGTGAACATTTAGAGTCCAATGTACATTTTCACAGATTAAATTTTCTGCATTCATTTTAATAAAGCCTTGTCAGGCACGGCTGATTAATTTCGTTTTGGCAATGAAGGAAATGTATGCATTTTTTCTTGGATTGTCCCTCAGAAATTGATGGGAAGATGTAACACTGTGTAACACTGTGGAAAGAACGGGTAATTCCCTGAAGCTGAAATGAAAGATAAGCCATTAATGCCTTTTCTTCCTTAATCCCAAATCCTGCTGGGCGAGGAAACAGGTTCAGATTTGTCTAATCATGTTTTCTTGTGACGGATGCAGAAGTGGGCGGGGGTGTCTCAAGCCCTAGGACCCCCTCCCCACTTTGATCCCCAGCATTGTTTAGCAATGTAAAATTTTGGGGTTGCAAAATGGGACCTTGTGCTCCCAGAGCCCGACTTCTGATTTTCAGGTCTGGACCCATCCATTCAAAGTTTTGGAACCATACCTGTTTCCAAGCTTTGTCGGAAGTGTGCATTGTTTGGAAATTACGAAATCAACCAATGTAAACATTTTTTTTTTTTCAAGCACACATACACCAGACTGGTAGACAGCGCACTGGGGAATAGAGTCTCTGTTGTCTAGAGGAAGAAATTGCGCGATCTATTTCACCTCTTATGTAACCAACAACACACCTGACATGCTAGGGTTCGGTATATACGCAACAAACAGACGGGAAGAACGGGCTGGAATTCCTTCGAACTGAACTGGGTCATCATGGCTCACTAGTAGTAGTGCATGGTTCGACCTGACTTGGGTCTAAATTTCACCTCTTCGTTGAGTTGGTACATGAAAACCTTGGGTGCGAAGCCGTTCGCTCTTCAAGGGAACGTTTTTGTGTCCAAACCTTTTCGTGAATCGGGGGAAACAAAACTTCTTTCTTTTGATGAATCCGCTTTCAGATTAATAGCCGAACAATGAGCAGAAAAGTGGGCTTGATGGAAACATTGCATGCAATGCCAAATCTTCAAGAATCAAATTGCGTGATTAGTTGCGTCGCTAGTTGCTGATATGAACTTCAACTTTTACTTTTTTATTTGGTGACATTCTCATTTAGAATCTGAGAACAACTTGCAAAAAGTAATCGAAACACTTGTAGATTTTGCGAAAAGCAGACAAAGGTCAAGGTATTTTCCAAACAAAAAAAGTAAGAGCAGTTTTTGTGGCTGTCTCAGGGTAGAAAAAACATTTTGCAGAGTTCTCAAGAAACGACCCAAGAAGTGGATATTCTGGATTGTCAAGGATTTGTGGTGTTGAGCTGAACAGGAAAAAAAAGGAATGGTTTGCGTAATCGTTTCAGAGAAAGATGTTGTGCACAAAGCATAAACAGGGAACAAATGGTCATGTCGGAACAATTTAATTTCTTGTAAATTCTCAGTTGGGAAGTTTTGGATAAAAGCACAAAACGCCACTGATCCTACGGAAAAGCTGAACAATTTCATAAGTATTTACAAAATCACGAACAGTCACAAAACAATTGGAAATCTCTAGAATATCAACAACTACAAAATCAAATTCTCCGAAAAAACAGTTGATGTTTAAAAACAAAATCAAAATGAACTTACGTTTACTTTTTGTGCGGGAATCTGGCTTTCTACTGCTGTACTTTTCATGTACAAAACCATAAAATGGCTATTTTTGCCAAAAGAAATTGACCAAAGATGGAAACCATATTGAGGATGCAACAGAAGATTTTACGGCTGTAGTTAAGGAGGTTGTGGATACAGAAGACAAAAATGGAAGTTGCTACTGAAGAAAAACTCATACCAGTGGAACGGATGTCACGTGACCTTACCTGGACCTTTGGCCCCTCCAGATAAGAGTCGACCCACTCTGAATATAACTGCTCTTTCATACTCTTGAACAACCTAATTGAAACAAAACACAGGTGCTTTTATGCTGCATCAAGCAACCTTACCTGGGCCCTTTGCACCTCCCGATAAAAGTCGACCTAACCGGAAAATAACTGCTCTTTCATATTCCTGGACCACCTAGTCAGGGAAAAAAAGACAAGCAAAGTAGTTAGGATCTGCGAATGGTTGCAAGACCACTGCTTGTGCTTTCTCACTCCTCAAAGCAAACGTTCAACACGTTCTGTTTCCCAATGCTAAGTGCAACCAAGCTGTATGCACAACATGAATGAATGCAAAGCGCCATTGAATGGAAAATAGTGCACAAGAGGGACAGATGGGACAGATGGGACAGACAGGCAGGCCCTGATGTAAAGCTACACGTTTTCCAAGGTTGTTCTTCATGGGGCATCGACACACAGCAGACTAGGTCAGAGACCTCAACCAAGACATGGGGAACAAGCACATTGATGAGCTTTCTTGCCCATCATAGGACACAGAAACATGGGAGGCTGGCTCAGATTAAACCTTAACTAAGACTTGGGCCCAAGCACATTGGTGCTGAGCCTTTCTTGGTTTCACCAGGAGCTAACACAGTCAAAAGGGGAGACGCAAGAACCAGACTCTAAACACCAAACAGCAATTCATTCCACCTATCGCAACTTCAGCATGAACCATCTCATTGGGTGGGAAAATAAATCAAAATCAGGAACCCAAAGCACTGAGGATAGCAACAGCATGACTAGAGCAGGTTGGTCTAATTCACAAAAAGCCTTCAATCTTCCCCAAGGAACTGTGAACATCAATAAAGCATGCATGCAACAACAATTTAACTCCTAAAACACTGCACTGACACTGATTCTGTTTACACACAGATGTATGCATCTACACGTCTCCATTGGCAGTGATCTGGAACACTCTTCAACAAGACAGCCTTCTAACTCTTGACTCTGCAGAGGGCATGGCATGATGATTCTATAGAACTCTGTTTATGTCACAAAGGCTACCTAGACAACAGGACACTCAGGCGCACTTGTGCCTACTTTACGAAGCTGCAGACGAGTTTGGAGTTTTGTCACGAGCTCTATCCTGTGGCTACAGGGGGGAACTTTTTTTTGATATTTATGATCTCTTGTCATGACTTTCACCTGGGGCTCTTTACCCAGACGAATATGTGGCCCATGTAAATTTTAGAACATTTGGGAGTTGAAAAGTGAATGTTTTCTGGTCCATCCAAAATGAGTACAATGCCAAAGTTTTGTTGGAGACCAAGGGAGACATTTGGTCTCTGGATATGTCAAATTCTTCAAAACTTTGCTGGCCTTAAACTCTTGAAAATAAAGAACAACCAAAAATCTTGTTTTTGTCTCTTGGAGGGAGATAACCTAACCACCACCAAGCTTACAAACTAGCAGAAAAGCCAACCAGGGGGAGCCAGATGTCTGAACTCTGCAATGCAAGGGACAAGCTGGACTGCAACCAGGGCTGTAATCAACCAACAAAATAAACAACATCCCTCCCCAAGAAAATTGGTGGAACAACACACTGAAAGAAGAAGACAGATTAAAACAATCTTTTTGATATTTTTTGAATTGGATTTTTTATCACAACGGTGCAGTTTTTATGATTCTTACTTCAAGTTTTGGATGGATGTACTTTCCACCCCGCGATGGTTTTAATTTTTCGAAAAAATTACATTCAATGTAGTTCTGTGTTTTTGTTCAACACTTATTTTACAAAGGTTACAACATTTGATGTCATTTGATAAAAAAGAAAAGCTTTACGTTGAGAAGTTACACTTTTGGAGTGACCATTGGCGATGAAAACACAGGGCGTTCCCATTTCTCCATTTCCGTTTCAAGTTTTTATTTTTGGGAACCCACAGGTTAAAACTGTTTTTATTCATTGTAATTCTTTCACCTTTCGTGGCAATAAAGTTGGCGAGAAGAAAAAAGTTAGGCAACCCTTCTACGGCAAAAGAAACTTTCATGTTTCCTTTTTGGCGTCCGTTTTGTTTTTCTTCCCTCCCTTTCACCCGCCCAACACCGCGCACACGGCACTGGTTAAAAGGGCGAGGCCGCGCGGCTGAAACCGGGACGGCCTCAAATAAGTCACCATGAGTCACCATGGTTGTTGTCATTGTCACTGTCGTTGTCATTGTCATCATTATTGTCCCAGCAAACAAACAGCCCCCACCCTAAAACTCCAGTGACCCCGCAGGCCGACTCTAAAAAGCAACCTGGTTCCATCTCTTTTTGGCGCCCACAATTTTTTTGGTGGAAAAAGTCCTTCGCTCCCATTTTCCCTAGCAATGGTCGTCATGGGGGGGAATTTCACGGTTCCTCTTTGACGCCCGTGGAAATTTGGTTGTTTCCCCGTTTGCCCTCGCCCTAACTGCTCTTTGTGACGCCCGTAGAACTGAATTTCCAGCGCTCCCGTCTTTCATGGCAATGGTCGTGGGTGGACGAGGAAAACCTCGACCTCAACTTACTTTCATACAAACACAGAGCGAGAGCGGGAAGGTGATGACGACGAGGAACCACGAGATGATGGTGAGCATCCAGCCGCAGCACCCCAGGCCTTCCGACGCCCCATCATCCGCTGCAACGAGACAACCACAACACCGCGTTTAAATTGTGGGAAAAAGTTGTGAATATATACGTGTTCAATTCTGGAATTACAGGTTCAGATTCTGTTAAGACGGGTTTCAATTCACGCGTTCTCTTGTGCGTTTTGGAGCCAATTTTTTTTTGCAGAAAGGGATCCCTTTTTTGTTACCCTCTGTTGACTTCCGTATGTGCAGAAGTATTTGGCACTTTTTGGAAAACAGGAAAAAAACGCAAAAAGAAACAAAATAGATTTTTAATTGAAATACCCCGGTCGCCAATTGTAAATTTAGCTTTTTTTGCGTGCTTTTGTTGGCTGAATAAAGTCATGATTCCAAATGCAAGATGCATCATTCCCAGAGCAAAAACAAACAAACAGAGCAATCACAGAAATGCAACTTGACAGCAAAAATTCTCCATCAGTAGCTCAAAGTTCTTTAAAAAGAACTTTTTCTGCGTGTTTCTGCATTAGAAACAGATAAAGCACAAGCAATGCAGCATGCAATTAAGCAGCTAGCGTTGATTAAGTGGGTACGCCAGCAGAAATCAGCCTCAAAGTGGCGCCCAGAGGCGGACACAAGGGGGCATAAACCCGAAGGATGTTCACACAAGTTTTCCCCCTGTTCACACTTGCAAGTACACAAAACCTTGAAAAATCCCAGGAAAATCTTTCTATCAGGGGAAAAGCAGACACGACCTGATGCTTGTCTTTTCTGCTGTTAACTTCACGAAGAAAGTTGAAATTATGCTTTTCAGCTTAGACATTCACACTTTCGGTTCTTTCCGGAAAATGTGCCTACTTTTCACGCACAGGAAATCTTTTTCGCAAGTGTGAATTTGTTGGGTCTAGTCTCCCCCTGACTAAAATCCTGGATCCCATGCAGTGTAGCTACATGTAAGTAGAGTGAGAAATCATCATCCACTATCTAGAGTGACGAAGACATCAAGGCAAGGTGTAATGGGAAAGTTTCATTGGTATTTCATTGGCAAAGCGAGAGAAGTTTTACTCTTCAGTAGATCTACCCTCACAATACAAAGAGCCAGTTCATTTGTGCGCTCACATTCAACTGCGGGAATGATTGTGTGAGAAATGCTTTTCTCAGTTTGAACAGGAATCGCAACTCCTAGGAAACGCAGCCCAGATTTGGTCAGTCTATCAATGAAACAAGCTGAAAGATGCACGTGCACGAAAGAACCAAGTTCATCACTGACTGATTGGTTCCCCAATCAGGTTGAGTTTCAATTTAGACGCCATTGCTTGGTGTAGCCTGGACCAATGTTTGATTTTGTGTTGAATCCTGTTGCTTTCCCTATTCTGAAACAAAATCACAAAGTGGCCACTGGAAAACTCCTTTTGTGCCACTGTCTCTTTGCAAAGATCTCATTGATGCCACCATTGCATTCTGGGGAGACTCATTCTCGCGCAATCTCCTGCCCAGGTCACGTGAACATTAGTCCCAGACCGGAAATTCACTTTCCCTCTAAATCAGCACCCGAGGTGGCTTCTGGTCTCCTCTCTGGGTGAAGTGGCAGGAGCGGACTCAGGCTAAATGACAAAATCAGGAATACATTGAATCGAAAACTTTTGTCAAAATTTTGCACTGAACAGGGCGAACAAGGTGTTATCCGTCACCGGAAACTGACCAAAACACTGATCAGTGCCTGCAATACAAGGTTCAGAAGAATGCTGAGCGCTTACATTGTGGATTTATATGTTTTTCCCTCCTTGACCAGAATTTTGAATCCGCGCCCTGAACTAAAAGCTGACAGGGGGCCCCAACGTTTCATTCTCAGATTTGGGCCCCAGTGACAAAGATTCTGCTTTCCCCCCTGCTTTGGTGGTTTGGAATGAAAGCTCAAGACAAAGTCTGACTTTTAGGTCCAGACCAAAGTCCTGGTCTCCTATGGATCTGCTGCTGCAGTGCTAAGTGGCTCTTACAACAGGTTACATTGCCCACACTCCCAGGCCTGCCTTCCGGAATTTTATGACCAAATCACAGTGTAACATTAGTGCTACACGACATGTTTCTGTCTACAGATGATGGCAATGTTCAGAGGAGGCGAAAGAACCAGCAAATCATGAATACAAACCAAGCCTCCAAGCAGCCAATATCAACTGACACCAACATTTGTACCTCACTCAGTGCAGGCCGTAAATTCACTGCAAGCTGAGCAGTTGGCAACAAAACAACATCATAAAATGGAAAACAAATGTGATTGTAACCAGCATAAAGGGAATGTGCTAACATCAAACCCATCCAAAACAATCCCCTGCAGTCACTTTTTAAAGCGCTATTTTGTTGCAGAAAACCAATTGGCCATAACCCACTGCAGCAAATTACTGACACTGAGTAAATTTGTCAATGGGATTAGAGCTGCAGAAAGCCTCTCAGATGAACAGACTCATTGAGTCCATTCTAGACTTTTATTCACACTGGTTTTGTCAGTCCATTGCTTTTATTCTGGAATGAAGTTTCAAAACTCCTCACAACAATTTTTGAGGTAGGTTGTGGGCTATGCTTGAGGCTGAATAAATCATGTGAAGTGTTTTTGTCCAGTTCATGTTTTCTGCATCAGAAAGCTCTTCAGTTGGTCCCCCAGAAAAATACAGCAGACATGAATTTCATGGGAAGTGTCTGGTCCAATTCATTTTGCAAAGACTAATATTCCACAGTCCTCAGAATGATGCCACAGGCACTGAGTTGGTGTAACCTAACTTTGACCCTATGGAGTCAGGATAATGTGCATGGGCATTGTTTTCCCCTCTGTTGGGTCCCATTAGAGGCTGCCTCACAAGGCCCAAATAGAGTGTTTTGCAGGCTTTTTTGCGTGTGTCAGGTGCTACTAATTCGCGCTTGAATAAACTTTTACCACCACAGCAGAACACGTATACAGTTTGTGTAAGGGATGGACCGAGATAATCTGAATCCAACAATCCTGAGACAGTAGTCACCAGGAATCATGTTCTCCCTGCAGAGAACTCAAGATCTGGGCCCCACACTGCTTGTGTATATACATGCGAGGCATTGCTCGATGTCCTTGTCAACGTGGGGATTCGCCGCTGAAACACGGGAACCACCATGGACACCGCTGGTAGAAAGCACAGCAAATGCCCATCGTTTCTCTGCTGTGTTCTGTGTTGCATTGGATGCAGCACCTCAATGAGAAACTCATTGCAATGTTTTGAACACAAACCTGTGTACGTTTTCTGAGTACACAAAGCTCAACCCAGCAACAACAACGGTAACATATCACTTTCGTGATGTGGTTAAATCTTGGTGAAGTGGCTGAACCTGTTTGTTGTCATGAAGAACGAAGGTAGTTGGATATAACTACAACCTGCAAAGCAAAGCTTTGGGCAGCTTACGCCCAGTGAAGAATTCCCTGTTCACTGCTGTATGGGACCTACTTGCCACTCACAGTGCGGAGACAGGTCCAGATCCAGGAATTTAGTCTAAGGGTTCAGACCCTAACATCAGATGGTCTGACCCTGGAAGAGAGCCATTATGTACCCAAAAATCCCCTTTTGGGCATTTTACAGTTTCCTGTCCAGAGTCGGGACCTGCACTCAGGACCCTTCTGTGTCCGCCAATGCTACAGCATGGCCCCTTCGTCTTTGTCGGACGAAAAAAGGTGGCGAGTGGGTCTATATGGGAATGCTTTCACAGTTCCCAGCATAAAATAAACCAAAAGATATAGAGGAAACAGTGAAACTTTTAAGATTTCCCGCCCCCCGTCAGATTTCATGATTCATATAGTTTCTTCCTCCTCCAATCTAAAATCCTGCATCTGCGGTTGATGGAAACCTCCAGGTTGCTCACACAGCAGCAGATTCATTGGATTGAGTAAACATGACATCAAGTAGAGACGGGTTCGCGAGGAGATGGCAGATTGTGATGGATTTACATTTTCCCAGCTTCAGTAGGAAAAAAATACACGGATAGATATGTTTATCAAGCAATCCTATTCTGAATAGAGATTTTTTCCAGGGATATCCAATTGGATTCCCTATGCCTCCTCAGTCCCTCGTTTCTACAATGCTCTGTGCAGAAAAAAGTATGATATGAAAAGCCTATGGTAAATACAGCGGGCAATAAACATGATGGAATGCCGTGCATGGATCTAACAAACACGAAATAAAGCTATCTATTTTGATAGGGGCACATAAAATTCTGGTTTGGACTGGCCGCGAATTACAAGTTACAGAAAGTCTCGGCGAATTCAAAGTCAAAAAAATCAAAGACCCTGCCTGTTGAATTTGACGTGATTAGGGTTGGGTTCCCTGTCTCCCCTAAGTCAAGAAATCCAGCAAAACAAAATCTTGGGTCCACTAAAACCAAAACAGAGTCATGTGGAAAAAGTGATTTCGGATTAAGCGGGAATTCCTGTACCCGGGATGGTCAAAGGAAAATCATCGACAAGCACAATCACGCAAAGGAGAAAACAATTGGGGGAAACGACAAAGGATGCATGTTTGTGCCGTAATAACTCCTGAGACAAGACCTAATCTTTTATACATAACACTGATGAAGTGGCCTGAGGAGAATGCTCTACCCTGCAGAAGGCAATTGCATATTGTGTGTTCAACAAGAATATGATGACCAAGCAGGCAGAAAAGAAGCAGCTATATATTTTGATAATGCTGTGTAGTCTCATGGTCAGGCACCTTCCTCTGACTTTGACAAAGTTCTTGAAAACTCGTGCACTTTTTCAGCTGCAGAATGTTCCAAAAATGGGCATTCTGGAATATATAAAAGGCACTGGGGTTTGTTTTCTGACAAAGTTCTTCGAAATCATGCACATTTCAGCTACAAAATGTTTCAAATGTTTCCTGAAGAAAAGGTTATGAGGATAAATCATGTGTGCTAGGGTCTGGGCCCTCTGACTTTGATCTAAAGGTGTTGGGGTCTGGGCCTGGGCCCAAGACCGCACTCACCCCTGACACCTGTGGACTCTGGATGGTCTCTCAAGAAAGCACCACTAACACATACAAACACCAATTGTGTGTTTCAATGACTAAACATCTCTGGGCAGAGAACAAACAAAAAAAACTCAAAGTCTTTCTGTGTTGGTGGTGTCACTTTTCAAAAGGGAAAGTTGGTCTGTGTTCCTTTTCTTTGCAGACAAGTGGCTCCATAACCAGTTGGAATCCTCAGTACTGTGCAGTGAAAGGGAGTCACATTCCTTATTCAATGAGAATCTCAAGGAACATCCACGTCTCTATTTTGTGGTCCTCCTGCACATAAGTATGAAATCTTGGCAGATGTCAATGTAGGCCATTGTTTGCAGAACAAGAACACTGTATGACCAGCCCCCACCACCACAACGCTAAGAGTTACAAAAGCCTGCATAGAGATGTTGCATGCCACTGCCCTCTTGAGAGAACAATTTGGAAGGTTACACGTGGGTGGGGGGAACCTCATTAAACTCAGATTACAATTGCTGCGTTCCTCTAGTTCCAGGCGTCATGACTTCTTCTGCTTGATTCAAAATGGTTGGCACATTTTCAAAACATACCAAAGTTCTGGAAACGGAAAGCTGAACCTTCCTGTTGTTCTGATCTCTGTTGCAATACTGTAAATCTTTTTGCCGCACTAATCTGTTGGTAACTGTAGTGGCTGCACTAACAAGTGGTAAAAACATTCCACCTGTCTGTCAAGCGCAGGAAAACACTTGAAGTACAAAGCTCTTTAAGCTGAGTGTGTGGTGCGGCAAATTTGCCATTCCAATGAAGAAATAGCCACAACCTCTTTGTTCTGAATCTGGAAAGTATTTTGCTGTGCCTGTTTCAGTTTCCTGGTCTGTTTAGTGCTGAGAACAAAATGGCTGACTTTTACTCACTGGTCTTGGTTTGGCTGAATCCTTCATTCTCTTAATAGACACCTTCAGCACGTGCTCCGTAAAACTTTACGTAGCGTTGTATCCAAGGAAACAACGTCAGTAAACAAAATTTGCGTTTGACTTTAAACAGCTAGATTTATGCACAACAGACTGGATTTGCGTGTCTCCGCAAAGGCAAACGTAAAGTTTTACGTTGCGTTTCACGTCTTCGGAGGAAATGCTAAAGCTCTCTATTGCCAACTGCGCACCAGAGCAACGTGGCGCAAAGGTGTTTGGAGAGTAAGGTTGTTGGGGGAAGACATGCATCGAAAAAGGAAAGGGGGTGTTGGCTTTTGTTGCCAAAAGAAGATCTTCGTTTGATCAACCAAAAGTGCCAAATTGCCATAAAAATACCAGCAAAGGAGACTCATGTACTGCCATCAAAGACTGCAATATGGTCTTTCCGACAGAACCAAATTTGCCATTTCCAGGTTTTCTGTGGGAATCACAAAGAGCCCTGTGATGTGGAAAGGCAAACGTGCCCGTATCTAGCGTTTCATCATTTACAAACCACCACTTCCCAAAAGGCAAACGTGCAGCCATGTCGTCCGTCGTTGGTTGAATGTCCCTTTCTTCTGAGACACCACAGGAATCATAAATTCAGCTTCACATCTTATGGTAAAAGGCACAGACACGATTTATGCGTGAGCAACAAAGGGGCTATGGCTTCTATTCAATCTTGCCTGATGGTATAACATCTATAGTAGTGTCCAACATCCGTTCCTATCTGTGAGAAACATGAAAGCCTGATTTCTCCAAAGGAAAGCACAATCAGCAAAGAGAACACAAATTACAGAAAAGGGGGCAACCAGCAAACAGATATGGGCCTGCACGACAGATCCCTCTTTGAACACAGGCTTTCAGTTGTTGATCCAGGATTATGGTTAGGGGAGGGGGGTCTGAGAGATTTGCTCCTATCCAAACAGAGGACTCCATCCTTAAGGCTGCAGCATAAAATGATTTCCAAAAACATCACCCAAGACCCACTGTACCGGAAGAATGTCGCAAAATTTTGGAAATGATCAAACCTTGGGGTCCAACCTTTTTCCTCTTCAAACTCCCTTTTTGGGAATTTTCAACAGACAAAGTGAAAACACACATTGAAACAATTGACGGTCAAGGGCCTGGGCTTCGGTTTCCCAAGCCCCCACTGCGTACGCCACTGAGAAACGCAAGTGGAGTTTTCATTGATCTGAGTCTGGATAGGAGAATCTGGCTTCGTTTAAGATAACGAGTCCCGAATGGACAAAGACGAGGGTATTCTGAGATGCATTCTGATTGGACATCATGATGATGGGCAGAACCGCAAGCCGGGTGAGAGCATCTCCACTGTGCCGGGGTTACAGGGGGCAACTCCACGGGATGGAACAGCCATTCATCACAGATCCCCATCAGAGGCTCCCAAGACGGGATCAATGAATCAATAACAACACCTACAGCATGGCAATCCGGAGCCCGTGCAGGCAAAATCCGGTGTGGATCCAGGATGTTTCTCAGAGGAACTCTGGACTCAAAGATCGGATGTTGGGCCAAGCTCCACATTGATGTTCCATTAAAAATTTTACACTGGAGAACGCCGCCGTTGTTGCTGAAGAGCGCAAGGCTTAAAATGGCTGCGGCCTGGCCTGGACCCCTCGGCCTTGCTTTTGATGCAATGGATGCCTCAGTCCCAACATGCTTTCCAAAGCCACAAAATCCACACAAGATATTTGTGGGGCGAGAATAAAGAGCTGGAACCTCTGAATCAATTTCCAATTCTGGAGAATACAGATTTTTTGCTCCACGAAATCCTGGATCAGTGCCTGCCAAAGATGAGCTGTTCATCCATTCCTTCCTCCTCATCCTCTGGCATAGAATCCCACATCCACGTGGAGTGTTTACACACTGCCGTTCCCACTTCCCAATCTCTAACGCATGTTGTGTGAAGCGAGCAGGAAATTGACCTAAATTGCAGGCACATCATCCTGCACTTGACGAGTTGACAGATTTTCAATGTGCGCGAGTCTGCAAAACTAAAATACTTTCGTTGTTCATTTCAGCTTCATGTAAAACAGAGTCCTTGGCAGCCTTCAAGGCAGAGCCTTCCCAAAACGTTTCCTCACAATCTTTCAGAATCTGTGTTGATGTTTTCGATAGGCACTGTGTTCAGAGCTCTTGGGTCAAAAAAGATGAGGGCTTGACACTGTTTGTCCCCTCTTTTGAAGGTATTTTTTTGTGGGAGAAGAGCAGGTTGCCTCAAATTGATTGCAACATCCACCATTGACTTCCAAGGGCTCAGAACCTTCAAATCAGGACAATGGGAAGTTCATTCCCACATTTCCAAAACCTTTTGTTTTGAAACAAAATTCTGGCAAGCAAAGTCCTGAGGAACATTGGAAAGCAACCAAGGCCTTTGTGCCTCCTTGCCTCAACCAATTACATACATGTATTGCTAAACTTATGCCCACATTTTGGCAGCAGTTTTTTGTTGCGTGTTTTGTCGTCCGACAGGCTTCAACGTCCGGTGAACTTTTACGGCAGGTTCCTTGGAAATGAACACAAGGAAAGCTACGACACCAATTTGCAACCCTGTCAGGAATCTGAATTATTAGATACCTGAAGGCTTCAATGAATCCTGCTGAGGTATTATTCCTGTGTTATTGGAAAAGCAGATTTACGCCAAAGCAAATCTCCACAACCAAAAAGAAGTCTTTTCAGTGTAAGTCAACAGGTGCAGAAAGGTGTCTCTAAGTGTTCTGCCAATTCAATTCTGAAAGCCAGTGTTTTCTAGACTTGTTTCCCTGATAACTGCAGGCGTTGCAGGGCCTGGTCCAGTTGCATTTGGAATATCAAGAGCCTGGTCCCTTTGCCTTCGGGTTTCTGCAGTGGTGTTGTGTTCTGGACTCTCAACACCTAAAAGGGAATGGCAATTGGCATTCATCTATAGATTTCCAACATCAGAGTCCTTCAGTCCACATCAAAAAACAAAACCCTTAAAAGTATGGAGTGGCTCAAAGGTGTGCATTACCATTTGCTAATTTCATTTCAACATTCCATGTTTCCGACTAACACGCGAGACCCTTATCATTGGTGAACAACAAGTTCTCAATTACACATTATGAAACAGCAGTCTTCCCCACCATCAGTGATTTTTTCACAGGAAGCAATAATGGCGGTACCCACTTAGTACCTCATCAGTCAATAAACTGAGAATTGTGTTCAGCACTTGTTATGGGCTGTGGCCGCAGGGTACTTTTTAAGCAATAACGAAAG
>JAAUYG010195588.1_pt1 | contig 14333 bp, 5 predicted proteins | sample 7278091 | NCBI WGS metagenome assembly JAAUYG01 (sample SAMN14350201, study PRJNA611818) | marine sediment metagenome | isolation source: surface marine sediment (0.6m) | place: French Polynesia: Moorea | collected 2018-08
AATTTCGACCCCCTGGGATAGAAAGAGTGTGTATGTGGAGTTTTGGCCAATGGCCAAGTTTGATGCCTAAATATGGCAATTTTGAAAAGGGACGTCCGTAGTGCGAAAATTAAGCTTAAGTTGAACAACGTGGAATAGAAAGAGTATATGTGCAACTTCTGGAACTTTTACTAATGGCCAAATTCCATGCCCAAATATAACAATTTTGAAAATCGACCCGTATGTCAGTGAACCCAAGTTTTATACTGGTAACTTTGATTTGGGGGTTTTGATCGTGCAGTGAAACAGATGAGTATAAATAAACTTGCACCTTAAACAAATAAGATACTTCACTTCAGCAACATGTCCATTACTCATGAAACTTATCTGGATGTCAGGGCTAGTGGTTAAGCACCAGAAGCAGGGTGACAAGGCCCATGGGTCATCGGTCCGTTAACACGATATCTCGAGACAGATTGTTCGGAGAGCGATCAAACTTGGCAGTCTTGTAGGTCTCCATGAGGGCTCACCACCAAATATTTTTGGTGGTGATCTGCATTAATTAACCTAATTAAATCTGAAATTGGCTCTATATGGGAAACTGCTGCTCAAAGAGCAAAAATGAGGCCCAATTTCAAAAACCCGGGGTAGAAAGGGAGTACATGTGTTACCTTTGGAGCATATCTGCATTAATTAACCTAATAAATTTGACTAATTAAGAATTTAAATTGCTCTATCTCGAAAACGGCTAACCATAGAGCAAAAATGAGCTCAATTTTGACCCACTGGAGTAGAAAGAGGGTCTATATGCAACTTCCGGCACTTTTTTCAAATTCCAGATTTCATGCCTAAATATGGAAATTTTGAAAATTGGCCTGTATCTCGAAACCGCTTTCCGTAGAGTAAAAATGAGCTCAATTTTGACCTCCTGGGTAGAAAGAAGGTCCGTGTGCAACTTCTGTAAATCTGTTCAATCAAATCCTTTCATACCCCAGTATGACAATTTTGATAATCATGCTGTATCTTGGAAATGGCTCCCAAACTGAAGACTGGTTCTTCCATTCTTTTATACCAAAAACTGGCATGCAGATCTTGAATTTGGTTGCAAATTCTGTTTTCTAGTTCTTCATCCTTAGCGTACATTTATTACCACTTTTAGCTCTACTTTGCTCTTGTCAGCAGAGGTAATGCCGTGGCGTGGTCGTCAGTCATCCGTCTGACTACTAAAACGCGTTTACTCAGAAACCATCAAGCGAATTAACGCCAAATTTTGTGGAAAGGTAGCTATTTACCGTATTTTTTTTCCCGTTTTTCAAAATTTGGATTTTTGAACATTAACAAATTTTTTTCATTTTCTTTAACATGGGACCCTATGGGAGTGAAAATTTTAAAACGCTACTATTCCCACAGTTATTTCTTTTTCAATCATACTTTTTCTAAAAATTCTCTGACAGTCGTCACAAAGGTTGCTTATAGGAATCTTGAAATTTCAAATTTCAATTTTTTAAAAAAGATTGAAATTTAACATTGTAGCTACTGTAAATCACAAAAACGTTATTTAAAGCTTTATATAGAATGCTTAAACACAGTTCCCATAATCTATGCAATATGCATGCATGAATAGCTGAGTTTAATGCAGCTGTTACAATGTTTGTATGATCAAATATTGGTGTATGTAACAATAGACTGTGAAGCATAAGTGTCATCAGATGGTACTAACCGATAGGAAATAGTTGAATAATAAAAAAAATAACAATTCGCAGTTTGAAAAAGGAAAAAGTACATATATGTACATGTACCGGTAGTTTTAATATGTAATACATGTATATATAATTTAATATGGTAATTCTATGAGTAATAAGAGTGCATTGGTCCTATTTTGCAGCCACTTCCTTTAAAAAAGAGCTCCCTTGATTACTACCAGTGTAACATTAATTGGAACAAAGTTACAATTTTATTTCGTGTTTTGTCCTTTATTTAACAAAAATTGCTGCACAAGGCCACATAAATTTTCTCTGGTCTCATGGTTAACCTTAAAATTCGGGAAATGCCGGTACAGCATGCAAGACTGCATACATGTATGTATATTTATAATACACTATACAAATGTGTATACTTTTTATAACACACACAAACTAAACAATGACTGAAGAAAAATCATGGTAACAGTGATGCTGACCAAAACATTGTGCCTGGTTGAGTGGGATCCGCCTCTTCTCACAACTCCACACTCATCTCCCAGTCTTTGGAAACTATCTTTTGAACAATGTCTTGAAGTTTTTGTTGTTGTTGTTATGTTAATTATGATATTTTGTTTATTTATTTAAGATCATACACTGTAGCATTAAGTAAACATTTTCAGGTACAATTGAAATGGCTCCTTGTATGCTCTCTACGTTTGTGCCAAGAGTTGTTGATTTAATTTAATTTTTCATATTGCCTTAAATTTTTTACAGTTTATGCCACAAGTCTGCATTCGCAAAAATGTATTGTAGTTAGCATAATACATGTAATAATAGAAGTTAACTTGGCTCAATTTGCAGAGCACTAACACTTACTGGAATTTTGAAAGAGGCAGTGTCTTGTGCTAGTTTTTTTTTTTTACAGTAATTCCGAAACTGAACGTACAATTTGCATGTAGATATTTGCCAGTAGCATAGGACTAACTAGCACAATATTTACTGATCTGTGGAATGCTTGAGCTAACATGAAAGTAGCCCAGCGATTCATTAACCTCCACACGCACACACATGTGAGCAAGCATTCGTTTCTCACATCCACAGACTACTACACATGCTACATAGCCTGGTAGTGGCTTATTAATCCAGATACCCAGCTGATTGTTAATAATTACATGTAATTAGAACAACGGAGATCTGGCATTGTTCCTTTAAGTTCAGCCCTTGTACGTATTGCATGGTCCGCAAAGTCTGAATTCATGCAACTAATGTACGTGCGTACTGTATATACTGGTAGAGGTCTTATTGACAGACACGTGTTACTAATTTGTGAAATATTTTTATTTGAAAAGATAATAGTTACCAAATGAGCGCCATTCCACTTTTTAAATATGAACGTTTTGCTTCAGTTGTTGTATAAAAAAGTTTCACTTCTGCTAAATAGTAAAGGTATATACCAACCAGAGGTCGAACTATACAGTTAGTGTACATGTAAGATAAGTTTGTCCGAAGCTGCTGTACGTTTATGGTATATCTGTCTAGATGACTGCAGTCTTACCCCATATAACTAGTATTTGTATAGTGTTTGCATACACCAGTTTTACAGATATCTGCTGTGTTAAGACTGTTCCAGCCTTCCAGATGATACTGTGGCTAAGGGGTATTGTTTGTTTCCCTCCCCAGGGTGGGATGCACGTCCTCCAGCTGATGGATTGGTATGCAGCAGGGGCATGCGTGCTCATTATCGCCATTGTGGAGTGCGTGGTCATAAACTGGATCTATAGTAAGAAATCTAACGACGCAACAGTGGTACACAACTGTATGATAACAAAAGTTTGATCCTAGTACAATGAGAGTGTCAGTTTGGCTTTACCTGACATGTATTTGTCAGAGGATGTGTGTAGTATGGTGTATGTTTTTGACTGTTGTATTCGTTTTCATCAAAGATTGACTACAAAGTGCAATGTTCTAAGTAACCATTTATTCAGTTATATATATAGTATGCACACCTGCTTTAGGCATTACACTACTGTAAAGATAGCCAGATCTTGATGGAACTTGTTTGTTGTAATACATGTATCCTGGGAGATTACATATATAGTGAGCCAGGGCGCCTCCTCCTCTCTGTGTCCCTGCTCGGATGCCGAATGGTTAGAGCGCCAGACAGAGTGACATATGCCCTCGTCGTATGGGTTCAAAACCCGTCGCAGGCTAATGCCGATAAATACATGCCTTACCTTATAGCACATGAAACATAGTATGCGGTATATGCCATGATGTAATGTAGGGTTTAATTGGTGTGTGAAATTTGTGGTTGTACCTAGAGTCTGAATAAAGATATATATATTATTAGCCTAGTGGCCTTAAGGCATCCACTTAGGATATGGAATATTGGGTGAATTCCCCTCCATGACAAATCAATAGTCAAGCAGTTTCTCTCAAGTACATTAACTATGCAGGTCAAAGATATGTAAAACAAAAGATTCGCTTGCAACATTTTCGGGGGGTGGGGGGGGTGGCTGAAAGCATGTGATAACAGTATGTGCAATTGGTCCTGTAGCTAGGAAACATTGACCTTATTAATTTTGATTTTTCCAGAGAATGAACGGTTTGCAGCCAATGTGAAGGAGATGCTGGGTTACATACCACACATCTGGTGGCGCATCTGCTGGAAGTACATCTCCCCACTTTTGCTGCTGGTGAGTTGTACTAGCTGACTAACGTGACGTACTGTTAACCTGTGAGCTCCGCATGGTCACACAGATGGTAGATTGGGTGCAATTTATATAAATTCAAATGGATTTCAAATTTGAACCAAAATTAATTTAGTCCAGTGTGACATTTTTGTACAGAAGCATGCACCTACAAGTCATTTGTATAAACTTCCAGAGCAGCCTCAAGGGGGGGGGGGGGGGTTGCATACTAGTGGTATCGTCATGTTGAAATGGCAGACACCTGGCATAAGTGTGTTGACTTTTTAGCCCATTTTGTCTCTATTCCGACATCATTTAAATACAAGCTGTACATTTATATACTTGTACAATGCAATGTATTTCGCTATATACCCCGGTAGCACCTGCAGTATGTGTGGATGCTGTGTACATGCACTTCAAATAATGTAAAAGAGAACGTTATTGCGACTTCTTACTTTGCGGCCTTCCAGTATTCCAAGTAAAGTAATGGAACGTGTTTCAGAAGTTATTGATGCTTCAGCTACATCGACATCCTGATTAGTCTGTTTTGGCTTTGGCTATAAATAACCACAATTGTTTCCTCCTGTTTCAGTTTGTCCTCGTCTTCAGTTTTGTGCAGTATGAGCCGGCCAAGTACGGAGAGTACCGCTACCCCGTGTGGGCCGACTCCCTCGGCTGGGTGATGACCATGGCCTCGGTTGCCCCTATTGTCATAGTACTCATCTACAAGCTCGTCAGGTCCAAGGGCAGGACATTGAAAGAGGTAAGAGGGAGGGAGAGGTCTAGAGACTAAACTAGCAAATGGTTGTTGCATTCAGCTATAGTCTTGTCCAGACTGCTGATAGGCAGATTGTGTGGAGTTGTAATCTGGCAATGCCTTCATATTACAAACTTAAGAGATGCATTATATAGAAGAGTGGTAGGAATTGACATTCAAGCCTTTATGTGGGCTTGCACAAAGGTAAACTAGCACTTCCCTACTGGTTGACCGCCTATCAGGCCATGCCCCTGTGACTAAATCAGAAATAGAAGAGTCCGGCCTAAGCGAACTTTTGCACGATTGCTTGGACTGAAGTGCATGACTGGTGTCGCCATATGTCATATATATCCCAGTCACCACATCGTAATGTCCCTCTTTATTGTCGGTATAAAGGGATGTTGAAGAACCTGCCCTGAGCCTTTACCTTGGGAGGGAGGGAGGGAAAGCTGAATACATTAGATAACAAGGGTCTTAAATGGTTGAAATTTTTATGGTGGCAATTATAGATCCCTTACAATTTTTCAATTTGTTACTCTTGAGAATGTTACATGTAGCTTTAACAGTCCATAGTTAATTGGCTGTTTTGTTTTGTTGTTTTTTCAACCGATAAGAAGTTAAGTGAGCTTTGAGAGCACCGGTATGTCAAATTTCCATGTGGTCGCATTCATATACCAACATCTTGATTAGGACCAATGTTCTGGCATGTATCTAAATGTTAGTGTTATTATATCTGATAAAATGTAATTTCTTACCACATTGTGCTTCATGTGTTCAGTACTAGGAATCTGGACATATACATTATGAGATTCTGATGGTGCCACCAAGGGTTTATCATGCATAGTCCTGTTTTTCTGATGCAGAAACTGGTCTTGGAGACCCGACCGCTGGTGGATGCCCAGTCCAAAGAAGACTACATCAAGGGTATGACCCACGAAGTGAACACGCACAAGGAGGTCGTGTTCACCAATCAGGATCCCATGGATAAAATCGAGCAGGTGGAAGACGACGACGCCAACGAAAAGGAGGCTCAACATCATAAACTCCTCACTGCCAATGACACAAAGGACACTAGCATGAGTGTGGTGTGATCATGAGATACATTGTATCTTCAGAAGCAAATAAACCACACATACATAAAAGGACTATGGCAAATTTCCTCTAGCTATTGGTGTGTATTGTACAAGTAAGGTTTTTTTCTCTCTTTCTGTTTTGTGCTTATTGGGTGACGTGTGGTAAATGTTGCACCAGTGTAGGCCTAACAGCAGAACCTGCTACTGTTGCTATTAAAACGGCATTTCTGCTACAACAGAAGTGGGATACAATTTGCTGTTTCATGGATTGGGACTCCTGGTGTAAGCAAACAACAGATTCCGTTCCTAGGAAATTGTATATTTATATATATAAAAATTCAACTTGTTGCCATTATTAAATGGGTAACTATAAGCATTGTATCATGTGACGGCTTGATGAGTGAAATAATTTTTTTAGCATCATCGTTGTGTTGGGTATGTTATGTTACAAGCGAAGTAGTACTAATACCGGTTGTTATTTGTGAAGTTACGCGTGTTAGTCTGGTATTGACATAAAAATAGAAAATTTCGATCTTATTTAAAAGTTTGACAACATATCAAAACGTGCTAGTAATTTAAATCCGTAGTCTTAAATGATGAAAGTATATATGGCGAACCCTATATTTTGTGTACCGGTACAGACTACAGTGGACTGTCTATGCTTTATGATGAACAGATTCAGACCCCAGTCTGGGGGCTTTCAGACTGTCAGATTGTTACCGTTGCTAAGACTAGGAAGTGGCATGCAAGTATGGCACCAAAATCATTCTGCCATGACTACTGAATAACAAAGCAAGCAAGTCATTAGAGCTAACAATCTATGTACCAGAAATGCTCTTTATTGCAAAGCGTGGATATTTGCTTTGGTCCATTCAGATTGCTTCATCCAGTTTTGTCTTCAAGGGAACAAAATATGTCTGTGTCCTGCACAATTGTCTGTATAATTGGTGACCCAAGTATGAGTCAAAGCAACTCGCCTCTTTACATCATTCAGTTCACTCCCATACTGGTTCTTGCCGCACTAGCAAAGTAAATTCAGACAAGCTCTTCATCTTTTCTTTTATATTTCCGATATTACTCAAGAGAAAAGCCAGTTTTCTCTTCAATACATGTATGTATCGTATGCATACTTTTAATATTTTTTTTTTGTGGTTGTCAAGAGGCGATTGGCTAATACCAGGTGGACCATTCTGCAGGCCTTGCTCAAATACTACATTTACGTGAATTTTGACTTCCCCCACCCCATTGTCGTGTGTGCATGTACATCGAGAAGCAGCATCAGTTGTATGGTTTCTCCGTGGAATTTCTACCCGAGTGCGTGATTTTGTTTTGTTGTTACATCTGTATATACGTGGAAAAGCTGACAGATCTCACACAGGCCACACTGCAGATGATGGCTAGACGCAGCGGAGCTGGACGACCTGCTTGTTTCATACCCTAACAAATGACCCCCTATTGCTGGACCCCTGTTTGTACATGTGCCTACATCACGGAGATAACTTGTTAGATTTTGTGATAAAAAAATACTTTTGTTAACAAAGTGTGAGCCCTTGAACAAGAATTATTTTCCTCATTTACATTTAACCCTGACAGAATATGCATACATACAGCAATGTCCGACGACCAAGTTTAGAGAAGTGTCAGTTATATGTAGTCTTAATGTGTGTGTATAATATATATACAGTAGTCCCCCCTCTAATAGGGACACCCCTTCTGCCAAACAATTCTGTCCTTATTACGGAGGTGTCCCTTGGTGAGAGGGATCATTACATACATTCATAGGACTTGCTGCCAAGAATTTGTGTCTTTTTATATAGAGGGGTGCCCTCTCTTAGAGTGTGTCCTTTAAGAGAGGGACCACTATAATATACACATCCTATTTCTCACTGGCAGCTATTTTGGACCCTTCAGTTGAAATGGGATTTTTTTTAACATAATATTTGTGATACTTCATTCTTGGAATCTTGATATTTGCTCAGTAAAGCCAACCTGTTTTAGCTAGCGCCTGGTTGAAACACTCGCATAACTCGTCAATCACACGACTGTGTATTCAGGTGTTGGGGTAGTTATGATGTATGACGGTGGAAAGTCGTTTCTGTGGAATATTCAACTACATCTCATCTGATAATTGTAGAATGTTTATTTATATATAATTATGCTGCTGTTTTTCCTTTCGAGTGATATTTATTGCCGTATACATATGCAAGCGTATTTTGTACCATATGATAGACATACCGGTGTAGATGGGGTTGAGATGAGATTTTGTTGGTGGGGGAGGGGGGGGGGGTCTGGGAGTAGAAAGAAGTGATTAATGAATAGGTACTGTGTACATAGTAAGTAAAGTAGTTGGCTAACCAAGAATCACTAAAGCACATTACTCTAATGTGAAATTTTTGACATCGCACCAAGCCAGTTTCAACCTTGGCAGCAGCTGTTTGACATCTGCCAAATATGACCCACTTGAAATGCAAAGTATCACTCACTCATCGCAAAATACTCTGCAAACCGAACTTAATCAGCAAACATTGGGTAGAGAAAAAGTATTCCCTATTAAAATTAAAACTGGGCATGTATCTGAAAGTTACAGCACCAAGACAGCAAAGAATTTGTTATTAAACCCCGTCTAGTGTAGCTCCTAGTAAATCTGTACATAATTGATTTTGTGCTGGTAAAAGAGGGATTTACATTGTACCCTGATAAATGTGTTTAGCATTTAAGAAGGTTCTTCATACTCTGTGCCTTGTAGGATTTCACTGTACAGTTAGCCCTGACATGTGGCAGCTACACGTGGGTTCAGCCCCAAAAGAAATTGCGACGTCACAAATATGGCGGCCAAAGTGAACCAAAAAGGGTTTCAGTAACGTGCTGTAAACGACTTCAATTTCTGCTTTGAAATATCGAAAGCAGCAAGCACAGTTGCTATTTTGTACTGGGTTGCCTGTAGCATATCGTATTGTAGCAGGCTCCATGTCACTCTTATGGTGTCTCTCCGTGGCAAAATGTCAGTATTGAATTAATTTTAAATGGAACATTAAGTAGGTAGAGTTTTTGTAACCTGTACACTTTAGTTTGAATAACTGTTAAAAGTTCTCATATTTAGTCGATGACCTTGTCGTGTTTGCCAAAAGGCATCTCCGGTGCTTAAAAGGGTACATTGTACCAAGCTTGGCCCATGTGCTTAAAATATTACCGTAAATGCTTGCAGTTTAGTATAGGTATGCTGCCATATACTAGCTATCACCAAGTGCTGCTTACCCAACCGTCAAGCTCTGTAGGTGTAAAAATATTAGGTCTTGCTCAGACAGTCCTCTTCTTTTGTGTATTATTGAATATGTTAAATTGTTGCGAAGTACTTACAAATTGTATTAAAACATTGTATTCCTGCATTATGTACTGTTATTTGGTGCAACAAAAAAAACATTGTATTGCAATCGGCATCCATTTCTTTGTAAACAGTCCGCTGGCCATTCTGCTATAGATGATGACTGATAGAAACATGTGGAAAGCACACGGCCTCAGAATCAACATATCCTTGTAGAAAAAAAAAGAAAGAAACTAAACAAAATCCGTGCAGTTTGTTTTGATGTCTGTGATAATGGTTTGCTCTTGATTCTGGCTTTATAGATTTTAGTATCTGGGTAAACTGTGACTTGAGGAATTCCAGGTGTAATATTTATAAACTGGTGTTGGAATTTTGTGTGCAGTTTAGCCCAGAGCGCGTATGGTTTCTGTGCACATCATAAATCGGACATGCTTGAATAGTTCCTGTCAATGCAGTAGAGATATACCATATCTTGCATGATTCATGGTTTCAATCATTCCATGGCCAAATAGACCCTGTTACGCAATTTTCAACTGAATCAAAACAGTAGCTGTTAGTAGATTTGTGTAAAGTTTGATTTTCATATTGTGAAATTTGTCCTTTTTGCACACATGGTTAGCCAGCCAAAGAGTGGGCAATACCGTTAGCTGCCCAAAACAGGGTGTACTGTATATAGTTGGTACGTTAAATGGTACCACAGCTGGTAAAAAGTTGAGGACTCCATTGAATGCTCATTTCCTATGGACAGTACAATGCATGACATATTAGTCCCCTTGATACAGTGGTTAGGATGCTTTGAACTGCGCACTTTTTAAATACATATAGTAACTGACCTGCGTACACATTGTGGCAACTCAGCATGAAAGTGCTCGAATTTCAATGAATCATGGTTATTTTCATGGCATAGAATCTATGAATGCATCCGATTTTACGTTATAGTCAAAACTTTTCAGATGTTACCTACTCTTTACAGTTATCCTCATTACATGATGTACATATAATGTCCGACGTCTGTTCATACCTCACTCCTTTCCTGTTTGGGAATGGATCGACTTCGCATGGAGATCGATTGATTTGGCAAGCGGGAAATTTACCAAGTGATTACTTAGTAATCAAGTGTACATATTAAGTATTATTATTAGAGATCTTTTTTTTTTTTTTTTTTTGTTTGCTTTGGTTCTGTTTTTTTTTTCGCTGCACTTTTGTTTGTAGTTGTGGCAGTGTGGAACTGGAGCACATGTCCTTGTTTCCCCCCAAGCCGAGCACGTGTGGACATCACAAGAGTTATACCGTACTTTAGTTCCACCACGGTGGAGGTTGGCACATGTGCCACAGTCCTGAGGAGGGTTGCAGAGCGGGGAGGAAAAAAATGGATAAAAAGTATGTCAAATGTCAATTTCTAAAGTTAATGACAGTTTCTAAAGTTCCGGTGGTACCAAGTACAGGCATTTAGTAACATTTTGGCTGCAATCGATACGATGTAATCACTAAGTTTCGTATGTACAAGGTATATATAGGCAATGCTCTTTCAGATACCAGCATTGGAACAAATTTGCCAGTCACGATCGTAACAATAGTTCACAAGCATAATACAAAATCAGCATTTATAGTGTGACATCAGTATGCGGTGGAAATCTCCCCCCTTGGCTCCCTTTTCTTACGGCTCCAAGCTACAAGCCATCCCGCTGCTGGAATGTCGGTTACTGTAGTAGTTTGGATACATGTACCTGTACAGATCACACAGGGTGAGAGGGCAAAGTAAAATACAAATAGATCTAGATTATATACGAAAAGTGCTATGTTAGGGAAGCCAGTGGCAAAACTGTTGTTCTCCATTTTTTCACGAGGTTGCCTGTGTGGCTTGTGACACTAGCATTGTACGAGTGCTGGAAATTACCCTTTGGATGTTTCTTTCACAAATATATACATGTATTAAATACATTTTCTTCGTTCATGACATACCTTGGTGCTGCAGGAAAAAAAAAGTTTCTTCTTTGTTGTGTATGACAACTTGAATCTCAAAGAGAATGTTCAGTCATCAAGTACATGCACAGCATTACATCGGCGTTTTACATTATGAACAAAATTTTAGTTCAGTCATTTCTTTGGATGCCATTTCACATATGATGGTACTCATGCCAGTGTTTGTTATAATTTTGCATGGTTTAGAGTATTAATGTTAACAACATACTTGTTTGTGAATCGACTGATTACGGATTAATTTGGTGCTTTTGAATCTACTAAATTTTGAAAACTGTTTGGCTGAAGTGCAAATAATGCGTTACTCAAGTCTTGTATAACCTAGACGTTCTATTAAATATCAAGATAATTGTTTAATGCACTCGCTGCAAACACTACTTTGGTCATGTTGTTAAATCTTGGTGAACCGGTAATTCGTAAAGTGTAAATGATTAACTGAATGTTCAATAATTAGATTTTGATTGTCGGTGTTCAAATCGATTCCCGCTAGCAGATGAACAGGTCGTTCAAACTGGAAGTGTATTGTATATACATGTCCTGGAGACCCCAATTCCCTACGGTATTTAGCACTGACAAGTGCTGGAAAAACCTGGCGGACAACTGCCACTGTATGCCCTTCAATAAAACTGTAGTCACATGAATTTTGGCATCTTGTGTCATTTGTCATTACCACCACTCACAATGTGATCCAATGATCTTGCAATGGTCCCTGCAATTTAAGACCCCTCTGTGTCACCACATGTAAATATCCCTCCATTTTAAGACCACCTTTAAATATTTTTCTGCCTGAATGGGTTGTCTTAAAAATGCAGGGACCACATGCAAGTGAAGTGCATTTCTGATTTTCAGCTTGGCAGTTTAATTACTGTGGAATACGTAAAGCTACAATATTTGACTGGGCTGATTTTCAATATTCCACCTGTACTTTAGTTCTTAAATTAAGCAGTATTTGCATCAATGTTCCACACACCATGCAAAAAATTCTGAACCAGACTGTTTGGACAGTGGAAAACCCTGCCGGCCCACAAATTCTCTTATGTGACATCAAAATTAAAATCCTACCGGCAAATGTATAATAATCGGATGTATCACTCAATATCGAGTGATGCTCAAGGTAGATAATTGGGGCATCCCGTCCTGCAGACTTTTTTTTTTCCGGTTCTTCTGCTGCATCCCTGCCAATCTTGCGTAGCGAAGAAATATCTGATTGAGCTGATATTTACAGAAGCATACATACGGACAGTCTCTAGGTACAATTAAACAAGAGGCCCATCGGCTTTGTCACTTTGCTTGTGGTGCTTAACCACCTGCCCTGATCTTATTTTTAAGGTGCAAGTTTATTTATATTCATCTGATTCACTACACGACCAAAACCCCAAAATAACCTTGAACACTGAAAGGTCCAAGATGCCCACATGTTTACAAAAATTTCACTCAGCTTTTCTCTATGGACACCCTGTTTTCAAGTTCCAGGCCGTTTTGAGACTTAAGTGTACCAAATGACCCCAAAATGCTCTCGAACACTAATCAAAGGTATCGGTATAAAACTTGGATTCATTGATATATTGATTTTCGAAATTCCCATATTTCAGCATGGAACTTGACCATTGGCCTAAGTTCCCGAAGTTGCACATTTACTCTCTCTGCCCCAGGGAGTCAAAATTGAGCTTATTTTTGCTCAAGGGCAGCGGTTTCCAATACCCAGGCCGATATTCAAATTTGCTATATTTGGGCATGAAACTTAGCCAAATTTCCAGAAGTTGACATACTCTCTTTCTACACCAGGGGGTCGAAATTGAGCTTATTTTCGCTCTACTAGTAACGGTTTCTGAGTTATGGGGTGATTTCCAAAATTGCCATATTTTGACCGGAAACTTAGCCATTGGCCAAAGTTGCACATATACTTTTTCTACCCAGTTGAGCTCATTTTTGCTCTACGAGCAGCGGTTTCCGAGATATGGGTCAATTTTCTAAACTGCAATATATATATTTGAGCAAGAAACAAGGTTTCCGAGATATGGGTCAATTTTCTAAACTGCAATATATATATTTGAGCAAGAAACTTGGCCACAGGCAAAAATTCCAGAAGTTGGGCATACACTCTCTTTCTACCCCAGGGGTTTGAAATGGAGCTTATTTTCGCTCTATGGGCAGCAGTTTCCGAGATATGGAACGATTTCCGAAATTGCCATATTGTGGCATAAAAATTCGTCCTTGACAAAAGTGCATGAAGTTACACATATAGTCTTTTTCTATCCCAGAGGGGCGAAATGAAACTTATTTTTGATTGATACAGGCCGATTTTCGAAATTGGGATATTTGGGCATGAAACTTGGCCACTGGCAAAATACCCAGAAGTTGCACATATACTCTCTTTCTACCCCAGGGGGTTGCACATATACTCTCTTTCTACCCCAGGGGGTTGCACATATAATCTCTTTCTACCCCAAGGGTCGAAATTGAGCTTATTTTCACTCTACGGGCAGCGGTTTCTGAGATACTGTCCGGTTTCCCAAATTGCCATCTTCGTGAACTTTTGTCAGTAGCCAATATTTTTTATCAAAAATATGGCAGTTTTAGAAATCTGTCCGTGTATCTGAAACCGCTGCCCGTACAGCAAAAATAAACTTAATTTTGACCCTCTGGGGTAGAGAGTATATGTGCAACTTCTGGAACTTTTGCCAATGGCTAAGTTCCATACCCAAATATGGCAATTTCGAAATCGGCCCGTATATCAATGAACCCAAGTTTTATACTGGTACCTTTGATCTTTTACAGTTCGAGGTCCTTTTTTAGCTCTGCTTGTGTTTACACAGCAGAGCTACTGTCATGGCGCAGGTGTCCGTCGTC
>JAAUYG010154967.1_pt1 | contig 14328 bp, 11 predicted proteins | sample 7278091 | NCBI WGS metagenome assembly JAAUYG01 (sample SAMN14350201, study PRJNA611818) | marine sediment metagenome | isolation source: surface marine sediment (0.6m) | place: French Polynesia: Moorea | collected 2018-08
GAAACGTTTTTTCTGACGATCGCGATATTTGGCGGGAATGTTTCCCGCCAATAGCCGACTGGGCGTATCTCGGCCGTTTCCTGATTGAGGAGCAGCTGCCGAGGAGTGCCGAATGCATCGCTTGCTGCGCCGTGATTGGTTATGGTCGCGTCATATGTCTAGTTGGGTTAATATTTCCCGTTTCGAAGAGTTGCTGATGAATAAATGCACATATTTTGCGTGGAAAACGAAAGGAATATTTTCTGGAAGTGCACCAATGAAAAGAACCATCTATATATGAGAAACGGCGATATAATGACAACTTCTGGATGTTGTTGAGAGATAGTGCACGGACGATATACATGCGGGCGATATTTAGAGCTATTACATACACGTAGGCCCTATACACATTACGTCTGCAAGGTTTCTGTTGACAGGGACTAAAAACACAGTTAGCCGACGACGCTGGGAAGAATTAATACTGGCTGTGGTTATGAAATATCATGTCACTAGTCATAAGATAAACTGTGCGAGCCATGCTTCTAAAAACGATGTGCTGCATCTTACAAATTACTGTATGGACAAATTACTATGGGCCTAATATACCAGTATACAGATGTTGCAGTAGTTCGATGTAGTACCAATGAGTACTTGAGCAGGTTTCCAGCACCCAGAATGGAATTTTTTTCCATTGTAGGGACTGTACGTCTGTTATAATATTTTATATTGGTTCTCTTTTACGGTAACCGAATGTGTTTCTGATTTTAAAAATGCCATCCCCAGACATAGCGGAATTAATGCAAACACACACACTAGTAATTATTGCAAAATAAGAAAGGTAATATGCATTATACGTATTATATTCATGCATGCTTCCTTCTGATGCCTGTGGAAGCAACTACGCTGGCCAGCATAGTTGGCCATAGTTCGCTATGGACTTTTGTTGCACAAGTACAACAAAAGTCCATAGCGATTAACATGACTGAGTATAGGTGAGGCCAACTTCCGGTGACAATTATAACAAATTATAATATCCGATTTGGATACAGTGACAGTTATATATATTTATATAATATTTCATGTCTGCTTTCTCATGTTTCTCCAATTCTTATATAGTCTCTTTAAATTATTTAGCAGTCTCAGAAGATCAGTCCATCACTCTTTGCAGACAACATGCTTACCGTCATCCTGAATGATAGCGCATTGGAACATTTCTTACGCACTTTTAACACAGGCCTTCTATAGCCTACCCTGTTAACTATCAAGCGTACCATTGCTATAAAGACTAATAAAACCCTTGTAGTATATATGTGCATGTACGCCTGACCAGAATTGTGTAATGTTTAAATTTGTCATGTCTTTGTTGTCTACAGCAGTGTCAAGTTGTTAATAGAACCTGCCTTTTACTATTTCTGTCAGGCATTGTTATATCATGTACTATATAGTTATATTTCATTGCATTAAAATGACCTGATATTCGCATTCAATACTTTTGGTTTCTTATGACATGTATGAGGCCCAGTATTTTGTGGTTAAAGTCTTTGCGGTGTGGCTAAAGAAAATTTTGAGTTTTAGCCACAGTGGCTAAACCAGAAAAAATCCTAGCGCTAGCCCAGAATATAGATGATAACTGTAGTCATCCTCCGGTTGTACCATGACCCCAGGTTCCCACCCCCTACGTGGTTGAGGGTTATGGTGCATAGATGTCTGGCAAGAATCGCCTGCATGAGGTTTCCAACGAACATCGCAGTTATTTCAGGAGGGGACGTCATGGCAAGATATCACGCCGGAGACACCGTCTCTAGGCAGGATAGCGACAGTGTAGAAATGGAAGGATCACTACCGGAAGCACACAATTTCATAAACAAAGAGGGCATTGAGACTGTTTGAAAGTTCATGGCGGCCATCATAGACACGTTCTTTACTGGATTTTTCCTTCTGATTTTATCGTTGCTATAGTTTTGTTATTTTGGGTTTGTCCCTTGTTAATGGAACTTTATATAGAGGGCAGTGAGTGACGGGACATAAACAGCACATCTGTGAATTAATACCCTAATGGAACAAATTTTACACCAATAATTTTGACAAGATGGCCCTTGAGAAAAACGTTCCGAAATGCGGGATAATCCACTACAGCCATAAATATATGCTGTGTCTTGTTTCAGAGATTTACTAAAAATCAGAAGAGATAAAGGCTCAGTATATCTTGTAACACACACGATATAAGTGAGGAGAAGTCTGTCATGAAGGAAGCGTGGACAAGAGCTGCAGTTTTCTTTTGAGGTAACTTATTAAATATTTTCTTATTTTTGTTATTGTGTCTCATAGATATGACGCTCTTTTACATGTATATCCTTGTTGCTATAATTTGTGCAAGAGATAAATTACCCCCACTGTTCTTCTGAATCTCGTGAAAAAAAGTTTCTGAGATACCGAGTGATTGTCATCAAGCAATTTATAGATTCCATATGTGCTAGTATTAAACGCATGCATGTTTGTGTACTTATGATATAGTTGCGTGCCAGGGTTGGTGGGTGGTGGTGGGGGTGGCACCAATATCATTTGTGTTACTCTATTGCCATCGATGCATCATTGACTACTACGGCATAACGGTCCAGGCGCTCAAAACTGATCTGTGGGTTTGGAAAAGAGAATGATTTCCAGGTGGATTAGTGCACTAAATTCCATTCCTGGACTTTTGGGGGAGTCAATAATATTTTTGTTTGTTTTGGTAACAAGATGTGTATATTACCCTTGTGGCTGATTGTAATGTGTGTATCAACAAGTGGACAATAAATGAATGTATCAAATCCCCGTTTCTGCTTACCAAAATAATTTAGCTACTCTAGAATGATTCACTTGTTATTACTGATACATGTAATTGCATGTGTAACGGATCACAAGGAAAGAGCTGATAAACAATGATTTTCTTTTATACGGAATGACAACATTTCACTAACTCGACTAATAGATAATGCAGCTGACAAAGCAACACCCGTCATGTCATTTATTTGATCCTATTATCATAATACGTCATGAGGTTGCCTTAAGACTAGCATGCGTGTGTATAAGCGGCATATTCACTTTCTATGCAAATCACCGGTTCTCCACAACATCACACACCGTTAATAAAAGGAGTTCGCAACATTTCCTAGTCTGACTCAAAAACCGGAAGTAGGCTTTGACCTAGTTTGGCTCGGTCCTCTATTTGCTGTTGGTCGGAAGTAAAAATCTCCACAGAGACCTTCCTCTTAGTCCTTAACGATAGGGGATAGTTCAGATTAGCTGTTTGTCTCTTTCGTATAAACAATATACAATTTATATCTGAAATTCTTCAACAAATGGAAGTGTTAGAATGAGGGGTCCCGTAAACAGCTGGTGGATAAACGAAATAAAAAACATCTGCTTAGGGACATGTCTGATTGCCGAACTGAAGTTTCCAAAGATATTTTTGTCTCCTTTCTTAATCATATCATTGTTTTTTTAGATAATTCTTAACATAATCGTAGTAACAGAGCCAGTTTCTTTTATAATGAATATGCTAATAATGTTGGTCATCGTGCAGGTGTGAATTCTGTAACTGATATTATGCATAGTGTTTTCATAGAACTGCCAAAGACAGAATAGAAGATATATTAGTTAGCAACTTGATAGACATAGACATGCTAATTAACTTCAATATTCATGAAATAGTAATTTTATTTTAGCATCAGTAATTTCATTTTTACATCAAGCCATTTTAAATGCAAAGGAACCTCAAAGTAAACATGTCTATTACGGTTATTGGGGGTAAGTCTATCCTAAAGGAACTTTGCATTATGAGCTTCCTTTCGTACATACATTAGGACTTGAAGAAGTGGATCCTTTATATCCATAACATCCAAGCTGTCTTATAGACTCTAGGAAATATATACAAGATACGTCAGCGTTCTCTGCCTTCACGACGAATAACCGTCATGACGTCACGGTGTATGTTGTTTCCGCAAATTTGGTGCCCCTATGACTCACGGCCACATCGACTTAAATGCAACACGTACCATCGTTCCATTGTAGATACAATCCCGTCCTCGAATACTGGCAGTCACACTCAAGCGTGACAACCTCTACACACTGATTTGTGGTGCCAGCAGCCAAATAGTTTTGTCTCCGGGGAACATTACCAGGGGACAAAGTGATATTCTGTGCAGACTGATCAAACGCCAAAGCACAATTTATATTTAAGAACACAGCTTCAGAGCAATCCCCCAGTAAATTGAATACCTTAAGAAATGAATGGTTTCGCTTTTCTAGACGACATTCGTGTAAACTTAGTTGTAACAGATCCCTGTCTAGTATAGATGGCAAATGGACTTATTATTAGACGATTATCGTTATTATTATGGTTATAATATATTCCTGTCTAGTATAGATGACAAATAGACTTATTATTAGTGTGAGTGAGTGTGAGTGTTATCCAAGTTTAACGGCACACCAACACCAAAAGGGTCATACCGTGCCAAAACAGGTGATAACGATTGTAACGTCAATTCAAGTCACTACAGTCTAAGCACTGCACTGTGTGAGAGCATTCGCTATCAGGTCTGAACAAAATGTCCGACAAGACCTGATACCCGGGGTGCGCCACGGGGAGGCTGCTCTCTGCACCCCGACTTATTATTAGACGATTATTGTTATTATTATGGTTGTAATATATCCCTGTCTGGTATAGACGACAAATAGACTTATTATTAGACGAATATCGTTATAATTATAGTTGTAATATATCCCTGTCTAGTATAGACGACAAATAGACTTATTATTAGGCGATTATCGTTATTATTATAGTTGTAATATATCCCTGTCTAGTATAGGCGACAAATAGACTTATTATGAGACGATTATCGTTATTATTATAGTTGTAATAATATATATCCATGTTCAGTACAGACGACAAATAGACGTATTATTTATCTATTAAGAAAATATTACTGGACTAAATCAGTATTACACAGATCAAAGTTTTCTTGAAAACGGCTGGTAGTAGATAACAGGGCCATGGGTATCTACGTTCGGCTTAACTGCTTGTCATTAAAGCAACGAGCAATGATTACCTAGATTTAATTGGTAATGGCAAGTGTGGACATTTCATTGGCTAGATTTCGTTTTTTTAAGTTGCAATGCTTATTATTTACCTGTACAAAACGTTTGGTTAAAAAATAATCATAGCTGTAGGAGTAGTATTGTATTTTTTTCGAAAACTGCAAAATTTGGTTTTGATTAGTCGTGGTCACAGTAATAGGAATTTTATTTATTTTTAATTTGCCACAATGTTAATTCTGTACATGACAGATGTTAACAAATATCTTTTGTGTAGACTGCCACAATTAAGAATAATAAAAAGTTCGGTTGAAAAAAGAATCATGGATAGACAGGCCGAGTATTTTTTTTTTTTTTTGTTAATAGTGACTTGCCTTATATTCCGTGAAGCGAACGTAATAACAATAGAAATCTAATTGTTTGCAGATCGCACAACCCTACCGGGCTTATAAGTCAATTAAACTTATACTATTGTAGGCGTCAATTTTTTTTCAAGTTGTAATTTACACCTTAGTTATTATTTCCATATAGAACACGCTTTCTCTCGTATGCTTTTACGATGAACTTAATATATTGCCTGGGGTAGTTCTGTAAGATTCTATGTTCAAGGGCCAGTCATACTTTACAAAAATGTAAGCCGCCTTGGGTATCTAATCCGTTTTCTAAGTTACAATATACATATAACAGACATTGTTTGGGAGGGGCGGGCTTCATCTAAATTGACTAGGTGAGCACTGTTGCATATTAGGATGGTAGCGCTTTTCTATTGCTCTGCTCTGTTGCTGAATCCATATCGCATTGCTTTGTGTCCCTCGGACAGGGATCAAGAGATCAAGAAGGTATTGTAGGGCAAGATTATCTCATGGATATATATGGTAGTGAGACAACCCAAAAAAGGTTTCGACCACGAACCACAGATAAATCTGGGCCCTGGCGAAGAAAATCCGATGCACAACCCGGTAACAATACCAAATATCAATCATGAGGTACATGTAACCTCAGTCAACAGAGTGGTGACGTTGCCGCAGAGGCATCCGACATTGTCTCTGTCGGCGATGATGAGAGGGTGTTTCATGTTTCCCGAGTAGGCCAGGATTTGTCTGAGAGAAGGAAGAGCAGTCACGAGGCAAACTACAACTGAGAGGGAGAAGCGACTGACATGCAATATCTACCGACTTGGCGACAGTAGAGCCGGTGTTACGAACAGAACCTGTTCAATAAGGCCCAGGGCAAGAAGATGTTGACGCTCCCTGTCGCCTAGAAAACCCCCAAGCACAACCCAACTAAGCTTGACAAAGATCAGGTGAAGTGAGGTGAAGCTGAGCATGCCTTGGGTATTATCCCCTAGGATCACCAGTTTTCTGTGTCGCAGTAATTTTGTCCACCGGCTAACATTTCCGGTTTTGGCCTTGGGTGAACAGGATCTCTCCACACTTCCGAGCCCGGATATGATGATTGAACCGTTCAGTGGCAAGATGCCGATATACAAAGTTTTTTTTTTCCCTGGCAACCTCTCTGGTTATGTACGCTCCCCCACTTGATGGAGGAGCCGCATCGGGTGGAGTTCTTAAAGTTTGTTGGCTTTTGACACAATGCGGTTTGATAACTAATTTCCCTCGGCCTCACAGACAGATACGCAGATAGTAGCAGATAGTGACGTCGCTGTGTGACCAGAAATCGCCCTAAATATCGCAGCACAGCTGTAGGGGGATGCAGTGACATTCAACGCTAAAAGGTACATTGTGCAGTCTATATCACAATACTTTACAAGGTGGAAACGCCGCTTCCATTTGTGTCTGTACCCGTGGTGTCTGAACCTGTATCATGGATATATTGCCCAACAGCCAACACTATATTAGTGCACACCCTTCTTTTAAAGCAGCTCAGCCAAGAGTCTTTTTTCTTGCAGTTCTCTAATGCCTTTTATCGGCGTCCATTACAATAATAACCGGCCCCCTGAGGCGTCTCCAATGTACCACCGCCTTCTAGCATGTCGCGCGATTCATTGGTGACATCGTTCTAGCTCGATACTAAATATGTGTAGATAATGAAGTGTCCTCGTCTGAGGAAGACTGTTGTCGTCAGCGGCAGTGATCATTACCGTGTGAAGCCACATATATCGACGACCGCCATAAAGTGGGGGCGTATCGACAAGGCGTTAAACTTCGGCTCGGGATGCCTTGATGCATGATTGACAGTGGCCATCTTTTCACGGCGTTCGTTTTTTGTCTTAGACAACAATGCCCTGCCGTGAAATCACTTAAGAAGCTATTAGCGGAGGAACTGCCCACGGTCAGTGAAACAAAATGCCACGCAGCTTCAATACAAACAAGCGGCTCATCCTTGAAATGTTCCTACGTATCTATTTAACAAGTTTGACAGCTAACTACCTATGCTTGTCCGAAATATTCATTTCTAAACGAATCTGTAACATACTGTTCCAAGACTTCCTATGTAACACAGCTTTTCGATAATACGTGTTTCATCTCGTTAACCATTTTCCCTTAATTAACGAACTATAATTGCCAAATCCGTCAACTGTAACTATAAGTATCTTTTTTTTTCATCGGTTTCCTTTAAAGTTTGTTCGTTTCCTTTAACGGTACAGTAGCTATTATACAAGTACCTTTATCACTTGTCACGTATTCTACTTTGCGTGTGCCTACGGTGGGTGATTTAGGACATGGCACTTATTTTATTTTTTAAATATTATTATTCTAAGATTTTGAGAGTATTTCTTGAGATAAGATGGCGAGATCTCGACACGAGGGATGATCTTGAGATCTCGAAATCATATTTTGAGATCTTATGTGGTGAAAATCATCTTAAGGTCTTATGTGTTATCTCAATATCTCGTGATAATGACCAGAATACTGGTATGTGGATTTCTTATCCCAAGATCTCGCAAATATATGTCAAAATCTGGATATTGTATCTCGAAATATCGAGATATATTTTAAAAAGTAATGCTAAATGTCCATATTCAGCCAGTGCATTCAAAACGTGTTATACCGTTTAATGTCAGTTTTGATAGTAGCCTTCAATATGATGCTTTAGGAAGAGTTGATTCGAATTTGAATAAAAAAAATAAATACCATTCGGAGAAAGGTGGTAGTGGAGGTTCCAAAATCGTTCCCAATTATAGTAGGTATGCCATGTGTAGATAGTCTAAATGGATTTGAGCTTGAGCGGCATTGAGAGGTCAAATGCAAAGTTAACTCACAAACAATTTTTACAAGAGATCAGTTTACTCTGATTATTACATACCTGAAAAATCCCTATACTTTACCACTAAGACGATCGTGCAATAATTTCTATATTGAGCGTTGAACTTTGAATATTGTACTCTGACCCCGACCCAGGTTCTCAGCCAATAGCAAAGGCGCCTGTGCGTTATGTTTACGTAATTCCATTGTTTGTTTCGGCTGCGTTACCAAGGTCCCGGGCCGTTGCTATATGTATGGCCTGCAGGCATGAACAGGAAAACCATTGGGCGCAATGCCGTGCCGAAATGGCTGTTTCTTGTGTGGCGAGGAGGCCCTCGTAAGCTCGGGCCTGCGCCAGTGATTTGGCCATACCACAATTAATCCTTGAACTCGTGCAATAACCCTTAATACTTTAGTACGTATTCCCCACAACCGCCCTATTTATCATGACTGTCTGACAACTTGTATTTTGAAACTTTCCCTCTCATGGGATATCATGTTTATGAAAAGGAAACAGATAAAATAAAAAAAGTTGAGAATTTAAAATTTTGAAGAAAGAAAAATAAGTCGTTTGGAGATATATGATGAATAAGTGGCCTTTCATAAAAAACCTGAGTTCACGAATGGACCGACGCCCCCGTCGTTAGTACAACACAAGCAGAGCTAAAAAAAACCCCGGTCGTATTGCCTAGACCTAGATTAATTAACTAATAAAATTTGAGGGACATCCGACCAATAATTCCAGAAAATTCACTTGCTTAATTGAGTAATGGCCGGATTCATATGCTGCTGGTGGACGTTAAAGGCCCCAATTAATACCCCTAAAACGATTACAAATATCTCAGATTTATTCAAAATACTTGGGTTTCATTTAGGCAATGACTTCGCGGACCCATATGCTGGATTGACAGAGACTTTAAAATTTGCTAAGGTTAGTCAGGAACCGTCTCCACCTGCCGCACACGCTTTTTGACTGATGCTAAGTAAGCTACAACTGGAACTGGAGAGTGGATACATTGATTATATCATAACGGTTGTTCCTGAAAAATAATTATAAAGCGTCTTTATAGTTCTCAACGACTTCGTCTCAAAAGAAGAATAGCGCATCAGCAGCCTCTTGGATTTCACTTCTTGGGCTTGGTACAGTTTAAATACATACAATGCGCACAAGCCGATTATAACAGTTTTTACCATGTTTACGTGATGTTTTACCACCGTCTGTAAATATATCGTAAATGCTGTAAACCCGAAATTTAAAGCCAACGCTGGACAAGCCACGCTTGCACTTCTGCCTAGCTGTACTTGCAATATACGAGCTGCCTGACTAGATGCACACGCTCACAAGCGGCATGCAGCTGCAAAACTCGCGGGTAAGAGCACATATATAATGCGCCTAGCAACCACCTTGATCACAACTTAGGCTGCGTTGCAATGACGTCACCGGTTATGGGCAAGAGACTCCCCGACACTATGATGAGCTGAAAAAAATCAAGGTCACAACTAGAACGGCTTGCCAAATAATATTCCAAAATGCCGATCGCATGACCCCTTGTGCCCCGTCAGCGTCCGTAGTGACTTCCGGTGGGGTGGTGAGTTCGTACGGGATGACGTCAAAGCGGAAGTCGACCGTGCTGTTGCCCTGGATGTTGGTTGAGAGCAGCAGGAACCTTCCGTCGTCCTGGAGAGTCGTGTTCCGGATGTAGAGTGTTGCTATGACAGCGTGCTCACTGTTATTCGTCTGGGTGGCGTAGCGTCGCATGTCCTGCGGAAACCACGAGCATCGAGTTTACTACAGCATGACAGTAGGGACTTGGAGTATTTTTGTACGCGTATTAGTAATAGAAAATGAATTATTATCTGTGATATATGTAAAGCGTCAATTAAAACAAACAGAATGAGATGTGAAAAGAGGTTCGTGTGTTTGACTGCAGAGAGCCAGAACTATAATGGTCACAGAACTCGTCTATACAGTCGAACTTTCTGTAAAGACCATCTGTATATAAAGGTCACCTGCTTATAAAGACCATATTTTACAGGTCCCCAAGGGTATAATTTCCATATTATTGAACGTGCATATAAAAACCACCTGTGTAAGGACCATATTTTGTTGGTCCCTAAGGTGGTCTTTATGCACAAGTTACACTGTATGACCAATAACTTCACATACGACTTCATGGAAGATTGATAAACTGTCTCAGAATTTTGTGGCGTATACGTAGTGGCCTACTGCACGTCCGTATTTTTATATACTACACTAAATTGTATACATAACGTTTCGATTCATATACAGTTCTCGAGACATCAATACAAGTGAGCCCGAAGCAAGCCCTGATCAAAATGACATATCAAAGCAAATAAAAGTATCGCAGATGTACCGGTAGCGGGGGGTGACTGATGGGTCGGATCCACTCCCCGTCTGGTGTTAGCCATTGGCTGGCTGGAAGGCCGTTTACCGATACTCCCTGGAACGAATTAAAATATGTACGAAGATGATCACATGGAGGTTGCATTATATAGCTTCGACCAATCACAAGAAAGTACAGGTGCCAGCAGGTCTCGAGACATTCGCTCCCTGTCGGGTGTCTTCAGGACATTTTCCCGACTAAGTGTTACTGTTTTAGTAATTTGCACTTATAGTAAGTTACTTTATTATATTTTCTATAATAATATATGTTTGTAACATATATTGACATTTTTCTATAGGCCACCATAAAGTATCTTGTGTTTGGCGTTCTTTATATAGTCCTATGTGTCTTCCGGTGACGTGGGTAGGAAGACGAGAAAGAGAATCAGGAGAAACGAGAGCAAAGACATTACGACTTACCACGAAGCTCATGTTCTGCATAAGGTGTGCCGTCTGCGTTTCCGGAGAGATACGCTCGACTTCCGGTGCGTCACACGTCATATCCGTTTCCTTCATGTCCGGTATTCTGGCGTTCTCCAGGTGGCTGGGAGTCTTACAGCGAGGTGGAGTGGTACTGGATCGCCAGTGAGACGCCCAGGGGACATTATCCTCAACCACTCGCGGCATCCATTTCAGGTCACAGCTGCAGTTGAAAGGATTGTTGAAAAGATCCACGTAGGTTAAGCGATCCTTGGACTGGAAGAGTCGCTCATCTAGGTAGACAAATGCGTTGTCTTGGAGGTAGATGTATTCGAGCGTTTCGTGTTCGGAGTCGGGCAGTGCGTCCACGCCCAGGTTTTGCAGGTTGGGGTTTCCCCGAAGGTCTAGCGAGCTTAGGGCAGACATGCCACTGAACGCGCCGTCCTCGATGAACGTGAGTGACGTCATGCGGCCGATGCTGAGATCAACTATCTGACCCACGTCTTTGAACGCGTTAAGTGGTATTGTCCCAATGGCATTGCCACTTAGTTTCAGGGTCCGCAATGAGGGGAGGTGGTCTGACGGGATGTCGGGAACTTCCTGAAGTGCATTGTTATCCAGATGGAGCTGTGTCAGGCTCGACAAACCTGAAAACGCGTTGGAGCCGAGGCTGGCTATGGCGTTATCCTGGAGATAAAGGATATTCAACGATTCCAGATCTCTGAATATGTTGTTATCCAACTGGGGGATACTGTTGTCACTGATATCCAGAATCTCCAGAGACTCCAGAGTGCCGAAATCCTGCTGTTGGATATCGCTAATCTCATTGTTCCTGAGAAACAGTCTCTGGAGCGAGCTGGTGCCACTGAAGGCATTGTTGCCCAGATTGTTTATGTTATTGTTCTCCAGATTGATATCCAGTAGGCTTGGACACGTTTGAAATGTGCTTGTGGGGACGTCCTCGATATCGTTGTCTTTCATGTCAAGTCGCTCCAGAAGAGGCAGGTTCATTCGGAATGGTATCTGGGTTAGGCTGCATTGGCTGAGCTCCAGAGTATGGAGATTTATAAGCGGGGTGAAACTTCCTGGATCCAGAACACTGAGTTCTGGATTTCCCCTCAACACCAGGACCTCCAGTTTAAATTGCTGGTGGAAGGCACGTTGTTCTACCTCTGTGATCTTGTTGGCAGACAAATCCAGCTCCCGAAGATCCGAGTAATTGTAGAAACTGAACTCGTGCAGCAACTCCAGATTGGTTCCGCTGATGTACAGCTCCGTGATGTTGCTTGGTAGGTTCCATGGTACTTCCTCCAACTCTGGATCTGTACAATCGACTCTGTACTCCTCTCCTGAAGCCCTACAGTAGCATTCCGGAACCCAGTCGCAGTGGAGGGGATTTCCCATCTTTTTGTCGTCTGCCGCTGCTGACGTCACTGCCTCGTTCCTGACCAAGGTCAGGAACAACACCAAATGGATGACGTAGCACATCGTAGTTCGTATTGCTGTGTATGTAGTGACGTCGGAAACTACTGCCACGTGATGTCACTAGTGACGTCGGAAACTACTGCCACTTGATGTCACTGGGCACGAAAAGAGAATCGATCGGGTTCTGAACAGCAATCTTAGCTGCTTGAAACTATATTAGTTACTCTTGCCTTTGAAGAACTAATGGATGCAGCTACACCAACGTGCAAAACTTGTGACCTGTTAATTTTACAGCTGGTAATAGAAGTTCAAATGTTTTTGGAAAATTTTGTTTACCTTTTATTCATAGACATGTTTCAAACATTTCTTATGCTTTGGGATTCTAATATACAGGCGGAAAGAAGAAGAAGAAGGGGAAGGAGGAGGAGGAGAAGCAGACGATAAAGAAGAGCAACAATAATAGATTAGCAACAACAACAGTAACATGAACAGTAGCAGCCGCAGCAGGAGTGTCAACAAGGGCATGATCTCACCATTAAAACCCCAAAAGAACACTGATAGTCGAATTACCTGCTGGGTCTTTACTATGTGGACATGATGTGCAACCTCCATCATCAGCATATTTACGCCACCACAGCTATTCCTGGTTTGCTATTGCTGTTTAATGTCACACACAGTGTGATGCTGCGGTTATCACTGAGCCTAACACCACGTAGAAACCTTTGCCCCGACCTTTTATCATGGTGATCATTATTTCCGGTTCTATCAGTGTGTAGACAGGTCGATATGTTTGTCATTGTTTATCAGATCAACACGCACTGATCACACGTGTACGTGTGGATCTGTTCTCGTAGTTAGGTTTTTACATATTATGCTTGGTCGCAATATGTTTATGTGAGAGTTTATTCTAGACAGGTAAAATAATAAACAAATAACTTGTTTTTTAGTTACTGTGGTGGATTTTTGCGATCTCTCGTCCCTTGTTTAAACAATCTGTTAGTCAAAGTATGGCCTGACAGTGAGTAACATTACGAAACAGTGAAGTGACAAGGTGGTATTTGAGGCGAATACTGTCAATTGGAAACGTTGCAACGGAAGGTTGAGTGAGTGAAACAAAGAAAGCAAGAAAGAAAGAAAGAAAGAAGGAAACAAAGAAGGAAAGAAGGAAAGAAAGAAAGAAAACAAAGAAAGAAAGACAAAGAAAGAAAGGAAGAAAGAAAAGAAAGAAGAAAAAAGAAAGAAAGAGAAAGAGAAACAAAGAAAAAAAAGAGTGAGTGTTCACAGAACGATAATTATAGAAGGTGGAAGAAAATCACAGAGAAAGAAGAAAAAGTGAATGACAGTAAGAAGGCGCAGGGCAAAAAGAAAAGGGGTGGAAAAGCAGAGAAAGAAACGATTGAAAGGAGAAGAAATAAAGAAAGAAGAAGAAATAAAGAAGAAAGAAGGAAAGAAGAAGGAATATAAGAAGAACTAGGGCTAATACAAGAGGCCCATGGGCCTAGACATGCTGCTTGAGAACCCACTTGGCCATTGACCAAGTTCCCGGCAGATATCGCACATACACTCTTTCTACCCGATGGGGTCGAAATTAAGCTTATTTTCGCTCTACGGGCAATGGCTTTCTGAGATACTGGCCGATTTTCAAAATTGCCATATTTGGGCATGAAACTTGGATATTGGCCAAAGTTGCAGAAGTTGCACATATATTCTCTTTCTACCCCAGTTGGTCGAAATTGATCTTATTTTCGCTCTACGGGCAGTGGTTTTCGAGATACGAGCCATTTTTCAAAATTGCCATATTTGGGCATGAAACTTGGC
>JAAUYG010124370.1_pt1 | contig 14327 bp, 12 predicted proteins | sample 7278091 | NCBI WGS metagenome assembly JAAUYG01 (sample SAMN14350201, study PRJNA611818) | marine sediment metagenome | isolation source: surface marine sediment (0.6m) | place: French Polynesia: Moorea | collected 2018-08
AGCACTGCACTGTGTGAGAGCATTCGCTATCAGGCCAAGTCTGAACAAAATGTCCGACAAGACCTGATACCCAGGGTGGGCCACGGGGAGGCTGCTCTCTCCACCCCAGTACGTTGTGTGTATGGTTGTGTAACTTTACATTTCATTGTCGAGTTTATAGCAGTAGGATGGGATGGGAAGGGTAATTTAGGCGTAGCCATACAACCTCGGGTGGTTTGTGCAGGTGGGAGCAAGAGAGTTGTCTCGCTTTTATTAGGTTGCAAGAGCCCGAGCAGGACAGCTGCATTGTAGAAGTAGTATCAATATTGTTAATTGCAGCAGATGCTTCCCGGAAGAGCGTTCCCATGTGCTTGCCTGTTGCAATCCCATAGCCCAGCTCCACAGTGTCATAATGCTGTTAACATCTTGTGCCAACTGCATATATTACTGTTGACTGCATAATGACTTTGATCATCTTCATGTGGAATTGTACACAGTTGTTGATGTCTTGAATGTCTGCTACTTGGCCAGGTGCGTTCGCTACCAGAGTGTCACGACGAGACTGAGCCTTAACAGGATATGTCGTTTGAGTTCTGATTATGCCGTTTCTCAGAAGGTGTTCTATTGTTAATAACGGCCTTTTTACTGTTTACAGAGGTCCCGTTGATGACGGGTATTAAGAAGGGGTAAAATCTGTAGTGTCGTAGCCCAGTTTTGCGGCCGATACCTGTAGCTGTTGTATACACCGCGCTTTGCGCCGCCGTGAAGGTTCCTGATAATAATATAACCAAAAGAAAGCTCTTATCGTAAGCTTTAGAATGGTGTGAGCGCTGTAGTTGTACTCCTTTGGGTCATCGAGTCATCTGTGTTCATGTACTCATAAATACGGCAAGTTTAGGATCTTTGACGGTGCAAAAACAAGCGCCAAAACAGGTGTCTATTTATATAGCGTAACTATGGAGCATTGCTATGCGATGTGGACTGCCACGTCAGCATGAGCAAGCGTTAACTAAAAAGATTCGAATTGGAAACAGCTCTGAAAGCAAACCTGTATTAGCTATTCCGGGCCCTTATCAGTAAGATTGGTGCATAAGAAACTGTTTCCATGTAATTAAACTAATTTCACGCTGTTGTACTTATTATTCGCTACATTTATGTGTAATTTTGTGCATGACCAGCTAGTGCAGGCCAAAGTATCATAACGCTAGTTAACGCATCTATTCGTCAACCAGAAGCCAACCTTGCATGACTTCCTGATATACTGGTGCCTGCAGCAGTACTGCATAAGCTTTAGGCACTCTCTGGTGTATAATTTTGGCAGTATTTAACTATTTAATCTAGGGTGGTAATTATTCATAGGCCCACTGATGAGCCCGTGGAGCGGGCTCGACAGGGGCACTGAATGTCTAATAAAGGCCGTCCAAGCAGACGAACGGTCTTAGCTTTGTTCTAGCCTCCATAGCCAGCGTAGGCCAAGGTTTCATTGGCAGTCGTTCACATCTTGAGGTTTTTACCCGGTTCAGCCGCCCCTTAGAGCTCTAGCTGTTCGGGTGTTTTGCTTCGAGTGGACGCTCGGCCTACGGCCTGAGGTCAGTCCTGGATGGGGCATCGTGCCAAAGAACCCTCAAGGGTCGAAGGAATAGTGTTAGTCACAAGTCCCATCAAATATAAGTCAGGCCTCGAGGGGTATCTGACGTTGCTAGTGCTTTTGGGGCCGCAAAACGACTTGCTTGTGGCGATGTGCTATCTGCCAATATTGACTAGTTTCCCCTAGAACTAATGCAGCCCCCAGCAGATAAGTCAACAGACCAGCGATACCACAGTACTTTTGACTGTTAAGTGTTCAAATTCAGTTTGGGGGTCATTCGGTACATTTCCGATTTTGGCGACCTTGTATCTTGAAAACACCTTTTCATAGAGAAAAACCGAGCAAAATTCAGGCCTCTGGGGGTAAGTGTTTAGTGTTTATAAGGTACTTTTGACTGTTTTTGTGTTCAAGTTTAGTGTGGGGTCATTCAGTGCATCTCAGATTTTTAGTAACCTTGTATCTCGGAAACGGTTAGTCATAGAGCAAAACGGGGTGAGAATTTAGTGTATGCAGAGTGCTATTGACTGTTAAGTGTTCAAATTGAGTTCTGGGCCATTTGGTGCATTTGGTTCTTCGACAACGTTGCATCTGAAAAACGCTGGTCATAGAGCAAAACAGACCAAACTTTCGGCTTCTGCTGTAAGTATTTATTGTATACAGAGTAATTTGACTGTTAAGTCATTCCGTGCATTTCTTATTTTTGAAGACCTTGTATCTCAAAAACGGTTAATCGTAGAGTGAAGCAGACCAAAATGTGGGCCTCTGGGATGAGTATTTAATGTGTATAGATTAGTTTTTGACTGCTATGTGTTCAAGTTCAGTTTGCAGTCATTTGGTGCATTTCCAATTTCCGGCAACCTTGTATTTCTAAAACCAGTGGTCGTAGAGCGAAACAGACTAACATTTCAGCCTCATAATTATAGTCCTTGTGCATACAGAGTTATCAATGTTAAGTGTTCAATGTCAGTTTGGGTCACTTGGTGTATTTCCACTTTTTGATGACCTTTTATCTACTTACTGACTTAAATATCTAGGGATCTTTGTACTACTAAGTTTATACCTTACCTGTATTATTTTAGCTATCAAGTGACCAAGCAGAGCGTCAAGGACCCGGGACCTCTTGTTTTATCTATTTTAGACATGGCAACCCAGGAGTCATGCGTTGATAAACCGCAAGCACCAGGAATATACCACCCAACACTGTACACTAAGTCATGGCCACAGCACCCAGGTCATCCAAGCCCCTACATTCCACCAGAGGCACAGCAACCAGGCCATCCAACAATGCCCTCTGTTCAGCCAGGGCCACATCAACCAGGGCATCCATCAATGCCCTCTGTTCAGCCAGGGCCACAGCAACCAATGTTCCTACCACCACCCTATGCTCAGGCCCAGAGTCAACAGCCAGGTCATCCGACACAGCCCTCTGTGCAGCCAGAGCCACAGACCGTCTTCATCACCCAGCCGGCCTACGTCATCAGGACGAAAGTTTACCCAACGTACAGATCTCAAGTCGCTAAGATATTGGGATTTGTACAGCTAGCAGCAGGGGGGTTATCCCTTGTCTTCGCCGTGGCAGGACTTGCCTCGAATGTTGCATCTGGGTCTTGTGGTCAGATTTTGTATTCAGGCGTGGTATATTTCGGAAGTGGCATCTGGAACTGTCCATTTGTAAGTATGGTGGAAGATGGTCACAAACATGGCAGATGATTTCAGGTTTAGGGCATGGCTACATCCTGTCCCATCTTGCGCAATTGTTTGGGCCTGTTTGACCTTCTGTAGTTCTACTGTGTATTTAGGCTATTGGACATCTGTGCAAACTAGTTACCAGTCTTCATTCAAACCACATGTTACTTTCTTGTCAGTTGTGCTTACCTATTTTGACACTATCTGGTCTTTCTAACAGACGTGCGGTAAAATAATTATATCTCTCGTCTCTCGCATTGTCTCTCTGCTTTCATAAGTTTCTCTTTATCCTCTCTCTTTCTCTTGCTGTCACACGTTCGTTCTCTTTTCTCAGACCCCTCTCCATCTCTCCACCTGTCTCTGTTCATACTCTGTTTCTCTCCTGCGCGTTTCTCTCCTTCTCCATGCTCATTCTCTTCTCTCTCTCTCTCTCCTCTCTGCTCATTCTCTCTCTCCACTCTGATTATTCTCACTCTCCCTCTGCCCTCCTCTGTCTCTCTCTCTCTCTCTCTCTCTCTCTCTCTCTCTCTCTGCTCATACTCTCTCCGCTCAATCTCTCTCTCCCACTCTCTCTCTGTGTGTCTGTCCCTGTTCTGCATCTCCACTCTACGCCAAACCCAAATGCAACCGATACTTGTACATTTTATACAACCCCTCAAACAGCGAGATCTTTTCAGTGGTACACATTGCACCAATTTGCGACATACCACAAGTTTCTATGTATTTTCCTAGTAAATATTTGTATATTTTCACTGATACACAGGGTCAAGTGTCAGAGACATGAAAACACTCTGCTGGCTAGTTACATAATGCAGTGGCATACACTATGCTAGACATTCATACCTGATCAATACCTCAAATTTTACGTCTAGTTTAAAAGAGGTCGGGTGTTTCTTACAAACAGTCTTTTCTGCGTTTCGAAGGGTCAACTACAGTGAAGGATTCCGTTTCTGTTCCAGGGCATAATAGCTGGAAGTTTAACCATACGGGCTGCTCAAGGAAAGACGGTCTGTATGGTTATTAGCTCGCTGGTGTTGTCCATCCTAGCCAGCGTCTTCGTTTGGAATCAAATTGGGCTTGCTGGCATCGTAATGAAAACTAATAACCCACATGTGCTTTATTGGCAGGCGTGGAGCATGGACTATGAGCGCGAAATTTGGTCATGCATGCCGCGCGCCCAGGTTAGTTTACGCAGGCTGTTTATTCGTCATTCGAATTTCGGCATTGCGCCAGAAAATGTAAATATTTCCCAGATGTAACAAATACTTCATTGTTCTTCGCACATAAGGGTATCTATTATATACGTTACCTTGTGTGTATGCTCATTCACTCCTCCCGTGGAGTGTAAATTTGGGCTTCATGGTACTGTTACATACGATATTTTCACCATTACTTTTCATTTCAGGCTAGTCTGGCCATGGCCTCCCTGCTCTTGATTTTGGGAGTGCTGGGGTTTGTCTCTGTCATTTGGACTGCGGTGCTGGCCTGTAGGGTGGTCTGCCAGTGTTGCCAGGAGACGCCGGTAAGAAGACAGTAAACTCCATTACGAACTCCATCTAAACCTCGGAGATATGTTGGCTCCAGATAAGTGTGTGGTGACCTGCGGCTTAAGAAGTGTTTAAAAGGTGTCACTGAGACGCGGCGCATAGCAAACGTGACTTGGAAGCAATTTAAAGTGATCGGCAACCTTGTGACCTCTTGTGACCTCTTGTGGCCTAATGACCTATACCCAATATTTCAAGTGACATGGCAATTTGACCGCGGGGTCCTTCCGGAAGACACTGTACATGTTGTGTTTTATATCCCCAGACAGTGTGTTATAGTATACGATGTCTTTAGAATACAGACTATGTAGAATACAGACTACGTAGAATACAGACTATGTAGAATACAGACTATGTGTATGTTTTACATAGAATCCATATCGTGCATATGGTTTAACGTCACACCTGTGATAATCATCTCTGTCATTCAATTTTAACAGCATAGATCATTCATCTTGGTTCATTGATGGATAGTGAATGGCCCTAATGTATATGACATTTAAAGCCCCAACGTTGAATAAGACTAGTGTGACTTAACTACCGTACCCCAATTATCTGTTTTACCTCTTCGTCAACTAATTTGGATCTTTCGCGGTGTATATATGTATGACCATGTTATAACGAAGCCATGTACTCAGCTAAGTCAATTATTCATACATTTTGTGCACTTGCAGATGGCATATGATGCACAGCACAAGGCTACATTTGATGAGGGTTTTACTGAAAGCTTTCTTTTTATTAATTCAGGTCACTCACGGCTACCAGAGTATGGACGCTCAGCATGTCGATGGTCAGAACATTCCGCTTATACATGCAGCTTCTCTGGAGATGGCTGCTCAGCCACCGTCGGTCCAACCCGCAAATAACGACCATACCGGTTAGAGCAGAACAAAGCAACGCTCCGTGCCTTTGGTGAGGTGTTTCGTCTCTGTATTTACTGACGATTTTGTGTTTTACATAACGCACGCCAGTTAGTTCTGTATAATAATTCAAGACTGGCATATACAATGCGACACCTATATACTTAGTACTGTGAGATTCCCAACGTTTGTTACACGGCTAAATTTTATAAGTAAATTTTAATTAGCATTGAACTTCTTAGGGTTGTGAAGTTTTGGTTACTGCAATAGAAGTCCCAAAACACACAATTGCAGTTCTTCCGGCTCGAATATACAAAAGAAAAAATAATCTACTTGTTGGCGTAAGAAAGCAGCAGCGTTTAAACAACGATGAACTTTTGCACATAACGTTATCTCACGTACTAGCGGCTGTAACAATTGTCAAATAGAGCGAGTGCGCGTTTATTCACCATGCATGCACACTTACGCGGATTTTACTACTCCTGGACTATGGTATTTGATATTTCTGTACTACTTATGATGCATTGTCCGGAATGTAAGTCACCCTATCTGCGTAAATATGATATTCAAGCATTAAAGCATTAGTTATGTGTGTACTTTTTTCATGGCATTCCTTAAAACAAACGTAATTTGGATACCAGTCGGTGAAATCAGCAACGTATATTTGTTGTTATAGTGATTAAATATCCAGTGAGTTAACAACAACACCAAATAAGTAACTTATTTGGTGTTGTTAACTATGAGGTGTTAAGAAATGCAATAACAGATTTGTTGTTTAAGTCTCAAACTTAAAGTAAAAGCAGTAATAAAGATGTTGGTGTTGCTGAATACCCGTCAGTGAGAGCAGTAACATATCTCTCGTTGTTTATAAATACCAGCCAGTGGAAGCCATGCGCTTATATATGTTGTTGTTGAATACCAGCCATTGAAAGCCGTAAGCTTGTCTGTTGTTGTTAAATTCCAGCCATTGAAAGCCGTAAGCTTATCTGCTGTTGTTAAATACCACCCAGTGAAAGCCGTAAGCTTATACATGTATGTTGTTAAATACGAACCATTGAAAGTCGTAAGCTTATCAGATTCTGTTGTTGTTAAATACCAGCGAGTGAAAGCTGTAAGTTTATCTGTTGTTGTTAAATTACAGCCAGTGAAAGCTGTAAGCTTATTTGTTGTTGTGAAATACCAGTCAGTGAAACCCGTAAGCTTATCTGTTGTTGTTAAATACAAGCGAGTGAAAGCCGAAAGCTTTTCTGTTGTTGCTAAATACCAACCAATGAAAGCCGTGAGCTTATCTGTTGCTAAATACCAGTCAATGAAAGCTGTAACGTATCTGTTGTTATTACCAGTCAGTAAAAGCAGTAACTTTTCTGTTGTTGTTAAATACGAGTTAATAAACACAGTAACTTATCTGTTGTTGTTAAATATCAGTCAGTGAGAGCAGTAAAATATTTGTCGTTGTATATATTATTTAAATATCAGCCAATAAAATCCGTAAGCTTATCTGTTGTTGTTAAATACCAGTCAGTAAAAGCAGTAACGTATCTGTTGTTAATAATTACCAGTCAGTAAAAGCAGTAACTTATCTGTTGTTAATAATTACCAGTCAGTAAAAGCAGTAACTTATCTGTTATTGATAATTACCAGTCAGTCAGTAAACGCAGTAACTTATCTGTTGTTGTTAAATACCATTTAAAAAAAGGCAGTAACTCGTCTGTTGTTAAATATCAGTATTGCAGTAATATATTCCTTGGTTTTGCTGTTAAATATCAGTGAGTGAAAATAGTAACTGTTTTGTTATTGCTGTGTTGTTAAATATCAGCCACTGAAGGTAGTAATATATTGATTCTTGTTAAATATCAGCCACTGAAGGTAGTAATATATTGATTCTTATTAAATATCAGCCACTGAAGGTAGTAATATATTGATTCTTGTTAAATATCAGCCACTGAACATGCTGAATATATTGATTCTTGTTAAATATCAGCCACTGAAGGTAGTAATATATTGATTCTTGTTAAATAGCAAGTCGGTCAAAGCAGTAATATATATGTTATTGTTTAATTCTAGGGAGTTAATTTGTTTCCATCTTAGCACTCAACAATAACTGTCGAAATAGACATTATAGTATTATTTGACGTTTGTTCGACAGTTCAAGTTACCCAGAAGTATTTCTTACATGCTTAGAGATTCTTACACTTGTAATTCATTTTTGTATTTTTTTCAACATACGGTGATGTCTGAAAAAAAATATACATGTACCGTTATTCTTGTTGTGACATTCAAACAAGCCACACGTTAACATTTATGAAAAGATATTTTAGGTATGTCGGTGAAAAGAAATTTCTTGATATTCATGATGTTTGGTGTAAGACCTCCTAACTTTAATATATATTGTAAATCGACATTGTTAATGGCATTTCTGCAATGGGCCTAATACTAATATCAACCATGCACATGTGTACAGGCAACATCATAGATTTTCCAGCTACACTGCAGTTTGGTAGCTACAGGCTGAAGCCAGGTTTTCAGGGTAGATTAGACCCATTGGACTTAGAACGACATGTGAATATCCTTGCTTCACATATTTCACTTGATTATGAACAATCAGAGCACATGTATTATGTCATTATGATAAGTCTAAAATGCTATCTCAGAGCTGGGCAGGTTTTCTTAATGATTCTCTTCCGTATGTCTGTGTGTGTTAACAAAATAATAATAATATATACAAAACAAAATATCTCAACACGGCCTTAACCATTCTGCGTAATCTTGGGTGGGAGCCTTCTGGCCCAGGGATGAAATGATTAGATTTTGCGAAACAAGAACACCCAACACCCGTAAGGGCGTGTGTGAATGTTCCGAAATGTTGGCGCAATGTGGGGGGACAGACGAATATTTTTCTTAAGTATCCACAATGGTTAAATGGTGCGATATAGACATATCGTTACTGGTAGAAACGAATAGAAAGTCCCACTGCACCATTAGAATTGACGTTGAGTGACCTTTGAAGAGTGCAAGGGCACTTAGATTTCGAAGCATTATATCAGCCTAAGGAGTCTAGCTAAGCCATTTGTGACTACTAGACATTAATACATGTAGGAAACCATGCACGGGGGACCCAAATGGCATCGCAGCATCGTATTCGATTTTGAGTGTTGTTGAAAGGTCAAAGTCAAGGTCACATAGAGTTTGAATGGTAGGTGAACTATACGTTATGCATGTATCAGCTGGTAACCTATTAATCTGGATATCACATAATATAATTTGTGGGCTGGCGGGTTTTTCCGCTGTCTTAGCAGTCTTTCTTGTTTTACTTAAAATAAGTAACAGTGAAATCTCACTTTTCAGAATTGAGACCATCTGAGTATTAGATCACTGAAAAGCAGTATCAATACTGTATAGTGATAGTCTTAAATATGTTCTTAATTCTGAGGTCAACTCTCCTGTGAATCTTTGATATGCCACCCCACCCTTCCCCCACCCCCAGTAACATAGTCCAAATAGCAGCCACCATGGTGTTTTATAATGTACATGTATTCAAGACATGTGTCAATGTGTAAGTAGAATTTCAATAAATGGATGTATACTCTGTGACTGTGTCCTTGGTCTTTTTGATCGAGAACTTGTACAAAGCACAGAATTTGCTCGCATTAAGGCCATCGAACATAGCCTACATCGAACATAGCCTACAACTTGAGGCACTGTACCGCCAAAATCCGACTGTTCGGACCAGTTACAGTAAGTTACCTGTACAGGTGTGTCAGGACACTACAGAACAAACTGACGTGTGTTTAATTCCAGTGTTCACGTTATTCATTAACATTAGCGCGCCAGAATACTGGTCAGATATAATCCACAGTCAAGGTTTGCAGGAAAGGCGGATCTAGAATCACAGCTGTTCTGGATACCGGGGTCTTTAAGGGCATCAGCTTGTCAGATGAAGAGAACCCCATCGCCAGCTCTATCAAAGTATGAAATGTTAAATGGATTAGCTTCCTCGGTTCACGAATTACATATTTGGTGTTAATCATATGGGTTAAACTATGAAATCCAGACTGACCATGTCTCAAGTCCATCCTTGGTAATACGGTTCTGGACTCCCGCTCTCTAAGAGCTCCAGATGTCAGATCTGGGAAACCCAACCCCCAACTCCTTCCTAAAGTATGAAATGTTAATCAGATTGCCGAATTACTTATTTGCTATAACTATGAAATCGAAACTGACAATGGCTCAAGTACATCCTTGGTAATGCTGTTCTGGATACCCGACTCCCTAATAGCCCCAGGTGGCAGATCTGGGAACCCCATGCCGCATTCTTTTGCAACGTAGGAAATGTAGAACGTATTAGATTTCCGGATTTAACGTGCATCGATTTAATATGCAGCGAATTACAAAAAATGATATGTGATGCAGACCAAGACTATGAATGATTCAGTCATCATTACGGCATCATTAATATCTATAATAAGTTCTCCACATGCATTATACGTTTATGAATTTACAATTACCAGAACCATATATGAGCTATTTTGTTTTTTTTTATTTTTTTTTTGCAATCTGATCAACAATATTATACTTACCGATATACAGTTTTCATAAAAAACTTTGTTTAAATTTGCGTTAAATGCATTTTAAAGATTTTTTAATGGATAAAGCATTCAGCCAACCACTTTGCATCTAAGTGATTCAGACTTTTTACTTACTGTGATATTTTACTTAAAATGTGTCTGTGAACACCAATTTAATTCGGCCCTGATCAAGTATTCAGGATAAATCGTCCTATGTTCCAAATGTATTAGCCATCAAAAAAGTTAACTTGCATTGAAAAACACAAAGCTGGACTGCAAATGCTAGATAAAATGAAGACTGAAGAGGAGAGATACTAAAGTTGCTACACGGTTGCAGTTCAGTGCTACACGCTTGCTAAACACCATATCTAAAGGAAAATCCAGGGCCTTTTTCATGGCTTAAATATAGGGCTCTACATGGGTCCAAATAATTTATGCTGTGTCGCAGCTCACTTTTTGTTTTTTTTTTTCTGTGTCAAAGTCACTTTTTATAAGAATTTTACTTCGTCACGTCACTTTTGATAAACATTTTACATATATATTTATATTACAATTATATTGTATAGGACCTTCATGTCGATCTTCGCTTTCTATAAAATTTCAAAGTCGATTCTACAATTTTTATAAGATTTTGACGTCACTTTCTACACTTTTTATCAAGGCTCACGTAGGATTCTACAACTTTTAAAGTGGCCGTGTCACACTTCGTTTTTACCCATGTGGAGCCCTAAATATGCCAGGATATGCTTACTTCCATATACATTTACTCCAATAGGCCAAACACAGCTGGTCCTATTAAATTGCATATAAAATTACCAAAGGTGCCAGGGTGGCGTCAATCAGTTCTTATCCTCAGTTAGGAGAATCTAAAGACTAGAAAAGCCAAAAATTCGCTACCCGTCATTTGGAATATACATATGTAGGCAATCACCTTGCCCAGGTTAGTGACTTTCTTAGCCAATCACCTTGCTCGGATTAGTGACATTCTTAGCCAATCACCTTGCTCGGATTAGTGACATTCTTAGCCAATCGCCATTGCCAAATTTGTGACTTTTTTAGCCAAACCGTTAAATAAAATACTATGCTTTTTCCACAAAGCAAATGTCTTTAAGGGATTTTAAAAGTCTCAGTAATTCTGGGCACCAGTAGCAAAACTGGCGCTCCAGTCCAGTAGGATAGCTTTTTCACATACACTGTATGGTATATCGAGTTTCTCAAAATCCCTAATTTTATACGTTTCTTGCATACGGCTCCTCGGCCAGACCACTACATAGATCTATAAGCGGTTGGATGTTTTGACTCCAATACGCACGTGTACTGCTGAATTGTGGGGCACGTTGTTTCCAAACATTGGAGGTTTATAACGGACGAGTCTGTTTAGTGCTTCGTCTGCCGATATGAGTGATATTTTGTTTGTAAATCCTATGAGATTTCCTCTTTTGTCGGAGCTGCTGCTGATGAGTGGTATTTGAGTGGTAAGCACAGCTTACTTTTGGGACTTTGTGCATGATAAAATCGCCAGTGTTTGGGTTCGTCATTACCCAGCATGCAACAATCAGGTCTCATGGGGGTCTCATGCGCGCACTGACTACCCATAGGTCTATGGCGGCTGGTTTAATGATGCCAGCAGTCGCTACAAATATAAATAACGAACGGCGTGCCATAGCTTTAATTGATTTGCCGTGTGCTGGGCCTCGGGTGACCGACAACCGGCTGCTGTTCCAGTGTATTTATCCCAGGTTTTTATTGGCATTTGTCAATACCTCTGGGCATCATGTCAGCCGAGGAAGCTCAAGTGGACAGTCACTTTCGTAAGTTTGTAATCACTGAAGCCGCAGTAAGAAGAACGGTTAGTTACATAATCTGTACCCCGTTGCCGCATACAGGTAAACGCATGTTTAAACAAGACCCGCCCAAGTATGGTTGTGGGTTGTATCAAAAACATTGACCTGCGTTGTCCGATCTTGCATGTGGCAATTAATGTTTAACAAGCTTGGCAGGCAATCGGCGACTAATTAAATGCCACGCTGTTTTGTATGATTTAGGTTCTGTCAGTGATACCCATAATACAGGCAAGATATAGCTGTAGTGCTATGTGTTGTTATAAATTCTGAATGACCCTTCGCCAGTCACTATAGACGGAATTGCTCTAGTATGCTAGCCGAGAGCGCACAGAACACACAGATACATTATATTGGTTAAAGATGGATTGCAAATAAGTCATGTTAATTTATAGGGCAACATTAGAGTTCAGGCACAAGTTCTACTGAAGTCCTTCATATCGTCGTTGTCATTATCGTCGTTATCATCATCATCATCATCATCATCATCTCCTATTGCTACTGTCCTTATCTTTCATATTAATAAGGTACACGTGTCAGCATAATGCACGCATCATTAAAATCGTCTTTTTTTTTACTTTCAGATATTTGGGAACTAGCGCGTTTCCCTTACAAATTCCCGTCCCCAGATCTAGAGGAATTGTACAAAGATTTCACGCTGTCTGACCTGGAGTCAGCCATGCGTGACACGCCAGTCAGGCATGCTGTCTTCGTCCAAGTCTTGACCAAACAGGATGCATTGAGAGAAATGGGTAGGGGCTCAGACGTTTAAAAAAGTGACGGGCTCGGTTCATGGCAGGTCATGACATTCACAACATTTAGCAATGTTTTCAATGAGAGAGAGAGAGAGAGAGAGAGAGAGAGAGAGAGAGAGAGACCTATGCACCAATATGGGTTTACTTATTACGCACCAAAATTGGGTTGATTTGCTTTCATAATTACGATGATTACGCACCACAATAGTTTGCTTATTGTGTAGTGGGTGCAACAGTGGCCCACAAAACAGAGTGAGTGATATGCCAGTTTAACGGCACATCAACACCAAAAGTGTCATACAGTGCCAAAACAGGTGTAAACTGCACTATGAGTCTAAGCAGGGTCCACTAGAAAAGAATATTATGGTCAAATGGGTGCAAAGGCCAAGGCAAGATGTCACGTCACATCTTGAAAAAAAGTCCAATAGCTTTAACAAAACAGAGCTTCACTAGAAGCTAATATTGCGTCAAACAGATATCATTGCAGTTATGCATATGAATGCTACACCTACATGATGGAAACGATACTTCCTCTTTTCCGTGACACTGATCTTAACATAAAATGCTTGGAACCTTGGCGGATTTTCTGCAGAAATAAATATCCACCTCCACGCATAATACAGCGGTTGTGTTCAACAGGGTATTTTTTACCCTGAGGTTCTTGGCGATCAGATCGGCAGCCATTATTTACATTTTTGTACTAAAATTTAAATGGGCCACTATGTATGAGCGATGTTCCTTATTTGCTCGTTCAGAAGAATTTTTTTCTTTTTCATTGCCACCACCGTATCCAACTTGCAGTCGGTGATATGACCATGAGTGGTTGAAAGCCGACTATAAGCTTGATTCAACCCCCCCTCCCCTCCCATTTTCGTTGCCTGAATATCACTATAACAGACCAAGTGTTAACAAGAATTGCTCGCTCGGTTTTCTTAAGGAGCGGTTTCACTTTTTTACGTGTTCAGATATATATTCTTTTTTGTTTCTTGTTGCAGACTGGCTAACAGCCCTAGCACCCAATCATCCGCTCCTGTGCGGGCTAGTAGCTGGTTTTGACCTCTCCGACCCTCACGTATGTGAACCAATTACACAGTTTAAGGCTTTGTGGGGAGAAAGTGTTGTTGCTCGATCTATAATTTTAAGACACAGCGGTCCAATTTCTCGTTAAAATAATCAAGTCTATAGTAGAAGCCCATTAATCAACTTTGCCTGTATGGTGCTGCAGGCCAGTTTTAGACTCGTCTGTGAGTGTTAAAGTAACCTTTCTTTTTAGTATAAATCTATACTATTTCGCATGAATTCTGCCACTGAATTTGAAACAATATGCCTTGTCCTTAAACTATCCGGGCAGTGGGTTGGAATGTAGCTATTCCTGTACCATGTCACTCACTGCTGCTGCTACTACTACTACTACTACTACTACTACTACTACTACTACTACTACTACTACTACTACTACTACTACTACAGTACTACTACTACTACTACTACTACTACTACTACTACTAC
>JAAUYG010218377.1_pt1 | contig 14317 bp, 12 predicted proteins | sample 7278091 | NCBI WGS metagenome assembly JAAUYG01 (sample SAMN14350201, study PRJNA611818) | marine sediment metagenome | isolation source: surface marine sediment (0.6m) | place: French Polynesia: Moorea | collected 2018-08
ACAAAAGGCATCCATGCACACCCGTTGCCCTATTGCCCAGCAAAGCTTTTTGTTCTGTGGGGCCAATTCGCAACTTTATGCACTGAAATATAGCTACTTTATACTTGTCTGATGCTTTGGATTTCGAGTTCAGCTTGAAATAGGAAAAGCTGCTCGTGTTTTGAATCCAAATATACAAAAAAGGTGCGGAGGCTAACGGACACCAATTTCTTTTCTGACATTTTGGGGCCTTTTCGCCGAACTTGAAGCATACACGTTGGTCCATCACAAGTAAACCTTATGTGTCTTTGATCCAAATTTTGGCCTCTGCGGGAGATGTTTCAGACGATCACGAACTGTCACATTGGGTTTTATTTGATGTGAACGTTCAGCGCAAACAAATGAAATGAGACTCCCCAGTGGTTTTTTAAATTTTTTTTGCTTCCACGCTTGAGACGTAAACATCACACTTAGACCCTCAGCAGTGTCCTTGACACGCAGGGCATGTTGCGGCAGGATTAGTCCACAGGCGCAGTGTCACATGTCTCACCAGGATGCTGTGGCTGATCAGATAAGAGTAAAATGTTTATGTATTCACAGCCTGTGTGACCAGTGACTCTTGAGCTACACATTACACATGAACAGGGTATTGTCGTCACAACTTTTTTGAAGTGACCTCCAGTTTCCATTGGTGAAGTCATCAGTTTCTCAATGCTTTTCGCTTCGTTGGCATCAAACCTAAACTTACGAGAATAGATAAGAAAGGAGAGAAGTAAGAAGGGGGTACCATCATACATCAGACGATCAGACGTGCCAGGAATTGTGTAACAACACAACATGGAGACAAGAAAGCAGAAATTTTGTTTTCTTCTTGTCACATGCTTTTGGCAACTGTCTTTGGGTGAGTACATGTAGGCTGCTTTTCGTAAAATTTTTTTAGACTGTTTCTGCAAGTACGGTACATGTGTAATGTGGTAAAAACAACAGGATTAAGAATTGCCATTTTTCATTTTTGTCGAAAAGAAACGCCTAAATCCTGCTTTAAAAGAACTGCAGCACAAATAACAAAGCAAGTAGAAATCAAAACAATCTGGTATTTGAAGTGAAAAAAGCACTGCAGCAGACATCTGAGTTCGATTTCCTGGAAGCAGAAAGGGGCGTCTCAGTTTGAACCCGTCAAAATATGAAAGTACCATTTTCTTTCCACCCGGACGCAGAAAGGAGAAAGTTACACATGCGTTCTTAGTTCTGTGTTTCACTTTGTATGCACTTTGACAGTGATAACATTGACTTGCAGACAGGCAGCTTTTTTCTTGTCGTTTTTTTTTCTTTTGTATATTCTCTTTTTCTTGTTTGCGATCCCTCACGAAGCACCCGAGATATTCGCGTGCGTGCGTGTTGTGTGTGGTTTTTTTTCTTTGGCATTCGCCCGTCCTCTAGTACAGAAGAATTAAAGCCGGATTTTGCACACTTTTCAATTGTAAAAAAAAAATTGAAGTGAACGCACCTGAGGTTCCCCAAAAAGTCAACTGGAAGGAAAGAAGCAGACAATAGCCAGCATCAATCTAGATTTCAGTGTACAGTACTTTTGACAGACCCAGTGAATCACCGGGACAGTTTTCAGTACACAAACACACTTTTTGTCGTTGCTTCACACAATTTCTATGACAAAAAGCTGAGACACTTGTGTGATGCAGGATTCTGATTCGGTCTTGTGGAACATTTCTTATCATGTTTGAATCAAACATGCAAAAAAACATGAAAAGACTTGAAAGTAAATTTGCTGTGGAAACTTTCTGCGCAGAAGATTTTTCTTGTCTCGAAAACACCCTTTTCGCGCACTTGGCAAGAATCCTGCCCTTTCCGATAAAACACTGTCACATTCAGACATTTCAATTCAAAGAAAATTGCCATGTTTGGGTGATTTTGCCAAAACGACCAGCTTTTTTGTGAAATTGTGGGGAAGAAGTCTCAGGGGGCAATCGCAGCAGCATTTCTTCCATCCTCAACTGTACAACTGACTTTGCTGCAATTTTTTAAGGACTGAGGATTTAATCAAAGCGGAAACGTTATCTGTTATGCTTTGTGTCCCATTTCAGTTTCCACTGATGAAGGTGAATGCGATGACGTCCCAATCCTTGAACGAACAGACTGTGGCTTTGGAGGCATGACAACAGAGCAGTGCATCATCAGAGGATGCTGCTGGAAAAGCGAGAACCCAAGCAACGGAATCCCGTTTTGTTTTTGTAAGTATGGATTCACACAACTGTGTTTGACCCAGTCCATTGGATGAAATTTTATCTGAGTTTTGGGTTCATCAACTGGAGAACAACAAAAACAGGCCTGTTATTGGGCACTGGAGTCGGAATTGGCTTTGTGGTGTTTTCATTTCTTGAAAGCCTTAAATTTGATGACACTTTTGTCTTTTTGGGCACCCCACATTTGGAATTCCGCTCGTATTTGTCAAAATTCCCTGATTTGACGGAATGAAATAATTGCAAAACACTTTTTTGGGCAAAACATTTCTGGAACCGCAGCCGGCCAACATTAGCGAGCGATTTTGCGAAGGGTTTACCACTCGCAAATTCACAAATCAGCGAATCATCTATGACCTTCGCTCACAAATCAGAAAAAAACTGGGAAATTGGCCCCATGGCAGAAAATCAAGGCAAAACCCAACACCCACAACTCGTCTTGGGATCCGATGGCTGAAAAGACAAACTTGAGTTCTCCTTGGTGAGATGAGTTCCTTCCCACCCCAAAGGTGGTCAACAACGAAATGCTGCAGCACAAACATTTTGAAAGTGTCAGACAAAAACTTCCCTTGCGTTTTGAAGATACCAGAGCTGCAAGATACATGGTACCTACATCTGGATGCACCGCGTCGAGCGAGTTCAACTCGGATTTTTCGTGCGTCAAGGCAATAGACAACAATGCGCAGACTGACTGGGCGACCCGGGGAGAAGGTGTCGGTTCCTGGATTCAGGTCTGTCTGTCTGTGTGATGCCAGCTCCAACGTCATTTCTTGGCAGCTGGTGCAATTTTTAACCGTTTAAATATATATTTGAACAAATTCTGTTTTTACAAAAAAGTTCAAGGCTTTTTGTCAATGTGGCGAAGGATTCGGGGCAAATGTGAGATGTTACTTTGCAACACTAGGACATAATGCCCCCAAACATTCTGGTTTTTACATAAGGATAACCACGCAGTTTCTCATATTTCACCTCTTTCAAAATGACCGTTTTGGAGACAAGGGCCGAAACATTTGCCTCAGAGTTTTTTAACTCTCGCTTTTTTGCAGATAAATTTTCAAACTACACATCGCGTCACCGCAATGAACATCAAACATCGTGCCACTGGGGCAAACAGGAGAGGCGAACTCAACAAGAGAGTCAAACTGACCTTTTCCAATGGGCAAGAAACGGAGGTACAAACACCTTTGTGCTGTTTGTGCAAAAAGTCTTCTGGATTTTTATCTGCCTTGCTCGTCTTTTGAAAGCTTTGTTATTTGTTCCAGTTTACCCTGTCGAATAGTTTGAACAAGGTCCAAAAGCACAGCATTGACCCTCCGGTTGACACTAGCAGTGTGAGGATTAGAGTTCTCGAGGCCTACACCACAATTAACAACGGCTTCTCAGACATCAGGTTTTTCGCTTCCCCTTCAGGTGATTCCAGCTTTTCTCTCATTTGGTTATTTACTTACTTTCCTTGGCACACCAAGACGTTTTTGTAAAAATTGCCCTTTTGCGCGAAGGCCAATTATTTTGACAGATAAAATGTAGGTCAAAAGGATTCGCAAAATGCTTTTGGTGTTCCAAACAATGAGCAGCTTTTCCAGTTGCACAAGTATATAACCGTGATTTTTGGTGCTTCTAGAAGGAATTGACGAGGAGATAAAGGAAATCTTTGCGGAGGAGGGCATGCTGGACATCTGCGGTGCCGAGCTGACTGCTACATCTGAGGTTGTGTACCAAGCTGCTGTTTCTTACCTCAGTTCAGAAGTCCAATCATATTTCCACCCTGACTGGACTTTGGGGAAACAATGAATCTAGACGCAGATTTCGGGATCAGAGGGATTTACCCTTTTACTGCAGGTGCAACATTTTGCCTCCCCTGGATGGCCTATTCGTTACCCCAAGAACCAGAACTGCACCTGGATCCTGACAGCCTCTGCGCAATCTGTGGTGCATGTGGAGGCAGCAGTGAGACTGGAGGGGCCACATCGAGATGACGGGGCCTGCAAATACGATAATGTTACCTTCTCGTTGGGTATATAACTTGCCTGCAACAATTGAAGTTTGTTCCCTTTGTTTATCCTTTCTCTCACAAGTTCTGCTGCATTTCGCAGAAAGACAGCAGGATCAAGCCGCTTTCGCAAGAAGACGAAAACCCTTTTTCCATTGCCAATTTTACTCAGATGGGAGCCCGATCAGCAGTTCCAGTCAGGAGCATTGTGGAACCGTGGATGTCGAGTATTACAGTTCTGGAAACACCATGGTCATTCAGTTCATCAGCGACAGAACCAGGGAAGAGTTGGGCTTTCAGGTCAACTTCACAGCGGGTATGTCAAACAGGACAACTGTTCTTCTCTTCCGCAATTCTGAGGACAAATAGGCATATTTTCAATACAAACGCGGCAGCAAAACAACAGAAAAACACTTCTGCGAAAAGAAGCAACAGAGGAATTTTTGTTGGATAAAAAACGAAGATTTGCTTCCGCTTAATTTTTCAAGGAAGCAAGTTTACCTTGCTTGTCCTGCAAGCACTCCTGTGTTTGTTCAGTTTATTGGAAAGAATTTTCTTCCATGTTTGGCATTGGCCTTTCAGTGTTTCAGTGGGACAAAGAATCATTTTCCAATGAGGACGAAGTATTCTTTATATACAGAGTAATTTTGCCACAAGCCAAAAAAATTCACACCTGAACTTTCAACTTTCATCGTTTTCAAAACACACACACACACACACACAACATCAGCCCGAACCTAAAAGTTCTCAACGCTTCGAAGAATTCTGCGCAAAAAAGAACATTTCTTGTTCCAGTTGCTGATTCCTGTCAGTCTCATCCTTGCCAGAATGGAGGCACTTGCCAGAACAATGAGAATGGGCCCGTCTGTGTCTGTGGTCTCCAACACACCGGACCGTTTTGCGAAGGTGAGTTGTGCGTGTGAGTGAATCTGTGCAAAATGAAAAGCGATTTGAACTGTCCTGCTCACATTTCTTCTGCATGGGCCTATTACTTCGTTTCAGAGGAGCTGTCCCGAGTTCCGCTGAGAACAACACCTGGAGGGTAAGAGCACGACCACAAGATGGTTCTCACACATCTGAACTTCAATTGATCAACCAAGCAAGATGTTTTTCTGTGCTGAACTTCTCAATGGAAATTCCAATTAGATCTATTTTTGTTCCGTACAACAGAACAGTCTATTTTCTTTTCAGGCCTTTAGACACACAAATCCGAATGGATGAGGAACCATTGGTTCTTCTGATGGAGATAACAGCGTGTCAGTTTGCCTACATCAATTTTATTGGCGGGGAAAACAACACTGTTTTCTGGAAATTCAAATTTAAGTCACAATCAATTGGAAGTGTGGTAACATCTGCCAGTCCTCAAAACTACTTGAACATCTACAACTGCGACTGTACTGCTGCCACAGACAGGGCGACAACAAGGTTGGTTGAAAGGCTGCATTTTTGAGTCCAATTGGCGTCGTTGTGATCAGCCACCACCCCCCCCCCACCACACTGCTTGCAGACCCAGCTTACGATTGCCTGCTGGGAACCAATCCCCTGCTGCACTGCCTGCCAGAGGATGTGGACTTTCTCTTTGCGAATGAACCAAGCTCAAAAAAAATTGTCCACAAACACGCGAAACAAACACGAAGATGGGAAAGATGGGCAACAAAGCAACTTTGGGTGACATCCAAATGTGATATGGCTTTATGGCACTAGAATGTATTTTTGCATGCGCGTGTTTTTTTCTGTTTTCGCCGCAGTTTTGCTCTGAGTGGAGACATTGACACCGTGCAACAGTACAGGACGTTCTCTTGTCTCAATTCACTGCCTTTCTGGATTTCCTGGTCGTCGTCTGCTGTTCCCAATTTTGGATTGGGACGAGTCCCAGGAGATTATTCCTTGATCGGAACGGATGTTCTGGACTCATACAGCAGTTCTGTTTTCCCGACAAACTTTACCCTGCAACTGGAATCAGACTACATTGCAAACTGGACTTTCTTTAGAGACGTCAATGCTTCAGGTTTGTTTTCATTTCTGGCACAGTGGTTTTTGCATTCAAACCCAGACCATTTGCTTCAGACTAAAGTTTCGCCTTTCAGTGGGCACTTGTGGAGGTAGCTTGGATACGAATGGAGACAGTGTGGACTTCTCGTCACCCGGATGGCCTGGTGGCTATCTATCAGGACTGCACTGTGAATGGACCCTCAGTGCTCCAACTAACCACAGGATCAGCCTCAGTCTGAAACATGTTCACCTGGAAGCAGACTGTAAGAAGGACAGCGTCATCGTCTACGATGGTAATTGAGCATTTTGAGCAGAATCCCGCCCCATGAACGAGATTCATCCTGTTCCCACCGAGAAGAAAGGCGTGTATACATGTTCACTTCTGGAACGTGTCCTGGTTTGATTTCCATCTCCCTGAGAGAATTCTGGTGAATGAAATGTTCTGTCTGAGCATAAAAATACCTCGTTGTAATTCCGTCACAGGTGATTCCGCAAGTGGTGCTACACGTGGTGAGTACTGCGGACGCCATGAGGACATCACTCTGATATCCACCCAGAATTTAATGACGGTGACCTTCTTGACTGACAATTCGAAGCAGCTGTACGGCTTCACAGGCAGCTTCTTCAGTGGTAGGTTGCCCGGAGGAAAAAAAACAGATAGCAAAAGTGACACTCCGAATGTGAAATGAACCCGTGCACCAGCGCCATGGTGATGGGCTCCAGTGCAAAACAAAAGCTGACACTGACCTAGATTTAGACAGCAATTTTGTTCATTCCTTCTTTCAGCTGTTGATATTGACGAGTGTCAACCCAATCCTTGTTTGAACGGCGCAAATTGTACGGACGAGTTTCAGGGCTACACCTGCACCTGCACCGAAGGATTTAGAGGCACCAATTGCAGCAGTAAACTTGCTTCTTTGTCCCTTTATGATTCAAGTATTCTGGTTTAAGTTCTCGCCACAACTCTGTCAATGACGAACGTTTGTTGCTGTTACAGGTGTGATGCCGTGTACGTCGAATCCGTGTCAAAACGGAGGCACCTGTGTTGATCTTGATGACAGCTTTTCTTGCACCTGTCGGGGCGGCTTCGGGGGAACTGTGTGCTCCAGTGAGTTTTACTCGCACCGATTCTCTGTGCTCGCACGGTTGTGGATACCATGAAGGCTTGATTTCCTGTACTTTTTCGATTTCAGCTGTCAATTCTTGTAGCGAGACCCTGACGGCCAGGACAGAAGTACAACAGGTTGCATCAAGAAATTATCCGAATAGTTACAGGTAAACGAGACACATTCAGCCATGTACGTGGTAAATTACTTGACGGTTGACTGCATCTGTAGGAGAACACGGTGTTGCTTTGTGGTGTTTTTGCATTTTGCTTTTTGTTGTAAGAGAAATAGGAATTCGTGTTTTCCCCTTCAGTTGCACCATTCAGCTTATGGAACAAGTAGCTATTCTCTGAGCCAGAAAACAGTTCCCTGGAGTTGCTCAACTGCCATTTTGTTGTTTTCCTTTCACACATTTTCATCATTCAAATCTTGTCATTAACCCTTGGTCAGGAGCGGTGAAAGATGTTACTACACCATCAATGCCCCGTCTGGTCGCCAAGTGATTCTCACCTTTGTTGATTTCTCCACGGAATCCTGTTGTGATTGCCTCAACGTTCACGATGGTACTCTGCAACTGATTTCCAGCCAAGCATCTTAAGCAATTGTTTTTGTCAAGCAGCAAACTTAGCCACGCACATTCTTGCAAGAAACTGAACAGGGGTCGAGATAAAATTTGCATGGAGGTAGCGAGTTCCTAATCACTCGCCGTCTCGTGAGTAAAAAGCCTTAACCAAAAAAGCCCCTGTTTCTCGTTGGAGTGGATGTTTTGGGGATGTGATTCGTAGATTTGAAAATCCTTTTCGCTGACGTTGTGTGTTCTGACCTACTTTGGCAAACAAAAACATTTCAGGAACTGGCAGTGGTGCCCCACGACTGGGAAGGTACTGCGGTTCCAGTCCTGCCGGAAGATCTGTGGTGTCAACTTCAGGATCACTTTACCTGCTCATGACATCAGATTCGTCAGTGCAGTACAGAGGATATCTCGCCAACTACAGCGTTGGTAAGGAAGAGCACTAAAGCTCTGAAGATTTTTGTACTGAACAAAATACAGGGACAGAATGCTTGAGATTTCGTGTTTTTTCACTTACGAAATTGAATTGGCAGAGACAGATGAGTGTGAATCAAACCCATGTCTGAACGGGGGTACCTGTCAGGATGGTACCAGATCCTACACTTGCACTTGCACAGAACATTTCCTCGGAACCAACTGCGAGAGTGAGTTGATCTACGTGTGAGATTCTTCTGAAAGATGTCACCCTTTTTGTCTCAGTTCTGGTCTCAGAAAAAGATGCGTAAAGAATGCTTGTTGCTGCTGATATTTTGTTTTGCTTTTGGAATAATTTTAAATTTTTAAAAATTTTTCACCTTTGAACCTTAGCACGTGATACCGATGACTGTGAGAACAATCCATGTCAGAACGGTGGAGTGTGTATCGATGAAAGAGGAGACTATCACTGCAACTGTACCGAGGCCTGGGAGGGTCGCAATTGCACAGGTATGTGTACAATTGGCCACAGATGACCATCGCTCTCCATTCTGCATTTCTTCTTGTTTACTTATCTTTGCCGTTTGGAAATTTTTCAGACCCAAATCACTGTCAAACCAACCCATGTATGAATGGAGGATCATGCACGAATTTAGTTGGCAACTCCCAGCAGAACTACAGTTGCGAGTGCACAAGTGCTTTTACAGGCCCGACATGCAACGGTAAAACACTTCTGCTGTTGTACACTTGTAATTTTTCCTATTTTCGCATTTAATCTTCTGCAAATGCACAGCGGATTGTGTTTGGAAAGTATCTGCAAAATGAATCCATCGCTTCCAACACACTTCAACAGAGACTTCGGCGTGCTCCAGCAATCCATGCAACACTGGGACTTGTAGACTCACGACATCCAACACAGACGGCTACACTTGCAGCTGCCCTTCCGACTATTATGGAGCCAAGAACTGTTCCAGTACGTATTTTTTGTTTTCCAGGTATTCTGCCCTTGGGCATCTGATGATTCTCTTTCAATGTTTCCAGGTCTTTGGTCAAAAGGATATGATGCGAGTTTTGCAGGGGCATTGCAAGTTCCATTGTTTGACCTGAAAAATTTTTCATGTTTTGTTAAAAATATGTTTGTGTGCATTTTGGAATGGATGTAAGCTATGTTATACAGTCCAAGTCGGTTGCGGTGGGCGACTGGCGGTCACGACAGATTTGAAGCAGTTTGGATCCCCGGGATATCCAGGGAGGTACAGCAACGGTCGCCGGTGTGCCTGGACGCTGACTGCTCCCCCGGGAAAAAATATCACTGTCTCTCTCATCAGGTTCAGCACAGAGAGGTGCTGCGATTGCCTGGCGTTTTACAACGGTAAGCCATTCTGTCTCTTGGTTTGCGTCTTTCCCTGATTGTGGCTGTTTTGTTCAGTTCGCAGGAGTTGTGGAGGACGGTTGACTGTCACTGGCAAGGTGCAGAATTTTGCCTCTCAGAGGTACCCAAGAAATTACAGAAGTGGCTCCAGATGCAGATGGACATTGACATCCCCGGCAAACACAAGCATTCTAGTTGCCATAGTCAAGATGTTTTCTGAAAGATGTCACGACTCTCTCAAGTTTTACCCGGGTAACAAGCAAAAAAAAAGAAAAAGAAAATTAGTTGGATGATTTGGCTGTTTCTCACGAGTTTTTTTTTCACTCAGATAAGAAAAACCCACGTTTGGCATGGCATGGGCACACAAAATCACGGCCAAAGGGCACCATCACGAAATATCACAGAATGTTAGCAGGGTCTCAGTCCGGATGAAAAATGATACTGTTTAGGAATTATTACAGTTAAGACCAAGTGGAGTTAGGAGGAGGTTTTTCTTTCACACACTTGTTTCTGTTTTTTCAGTCACCAAAACGAGCACTCACATTTGTTTTCTCATTGCAACTTTGCATTGGTGTTCCACTTTGTAGGGCACCATCATGGCACAACTGAATTTTGTGTCTGTTTCATTTATATATACACAAGTTTTGTCACAATAGATTCTTCGTGCGGTTCCTTCCGTCAATCAAATTTCACGAAAATATGCTAATGTTGTCGGAATTTTTTTTTTGCAATGTGAACAGAAATGAGGATGAATCTCAGTGACATGAATCCTTCCTTTTGTTGTTCCGCGCCGGTCAGAATGGAAAGTCTTCGAAGACGGAAAGTTCAGATTCAACATTACGAAGTGAATTTTGGATTTTGGTCTTTTGAAGGGACTAGAACATCTGGAACATACATCAGGAGGTTCTGTGGTTCAACAACTGGTTCAGTTCGCTCGACCAGCAACGTGATGACGGCCTATTTTACCAGCGACGGAAGTGTGACAGGGCCGGGATTCCTGGCTAATTACACCATTGGTAAGTTTGCGAAAAAAGAGAAAATGTAGTCCTTTGCATCCAGAAATGCGTAAGTTCTGAGCCTGGAAGTGAGATGTAGATTTCTGGCAACTCCCGTCCACAGTCATCGTAAAAACCCGCTGATTCATGATCAACAGTACAGAAAGAATAGACGTGGCGATGAGAACCCACTCCCTCATCCTGATGTGAGCGCCTGAGGTCTTGGAAGAGGTGGATCCGTTTGTAACGTCTGTTGTGCTGTGACATGACCACAGCCTCAAGGGGCAGTGGATGGTGTTGCAATGGAACCAGTAAAGGGCTTTGATGAGGGAGTTCTGTTGACCAGGGTAGTGAGCACTCAAGTGTTCTCGGTAGCGTTCTTTTTGTCAGGCCAGTCCAACGTGAAACGAATTTGCAGAAACCATGCATTGATCAAAACTTCTCGCCGCATGCAACTGATGAAAAATAATTTTGTGTCTGTTGACAAAAAGCGGAAGAAAACAAATGTGTGAAGTGTGGTCTGGTGCTGCACAATTGGATGCTTGAACACTGTAGATGCAGATGAGTGCGAGTCTCCAGATGCTGTTTGCCACAACAATGGCACGTGTCAGGATGGCGCCTCGTCCTACACTTGTACCTGTACTTCTGGCTTCCGAGGAAACGCCTGCGAATGTAAGTTTTGATTCTTCGCATTCCCTCCATTCTGAACGGAGGCATTTCTTTCTTTTTGGTACACAGCTGAACACCAGAAATGGAGGTATTTTTTCTTTTTCAGTGACAGACTATTGTTTGAGTTCACCTTGTCAGAATGGAGCTACCTGTTTGAACAACCCTGACAATTTCACCTGCAGCTGCGCTTTAGGATACAAAGGAGATCTTTGCCAAAGTAGGTCAACACAAAGTGTTTGCAAGACACTACTTGCTGGCCAGTAGGAAGAGAATATGAATTCATCCCACTCGAGTCAGTCAGACCTCTCACAATGTTTCTGTGATTCAATTGATTCGTTTCATTTCAGTTGAGGATATGGTCATTCAAGTTGCCACGTCGCATTCGGGAAGGTGCGATATTCTCTCTCTGTTTCTGTCTCTCTGTCTCTCACAACTCTTGTGGTTCTGTTTTCTCGTTGCATTGTCAGTTCTGAACATTTTGACTCTTTGTACAGTCGTTCCGTGTCAGACGTGCTGGAGATTGCCGGGCCTAACTACCTCACATTTGAAGTTTCGTGTGGTTCCAATGGAAAGAATCTTATGCTGTCCTCGTTGAAAGGAAGCTACACCAGTTATTCTAGTTACGTGAAGTACGAAGTGAGGATTTATAACAGCTCCGTCAGCAAGGTGTACCTCAGGCCATGCCGGTGTGATCGGTTCGAAAACGGAGAGGTATTTGGTGAGTCCTTTCCTCTTTTCCTCTGATGAGCGCCTATCTTCAGTCTGTCCAGCAGAATCGCTGCTTAGGTTGATTGCCACCACTGGATTCATTGTGTCCTGATTGTGCGCAGACTCGACAGGCTGCAACGGCACCTCACAATACTGGATTGCCTGGGGACACAGCACTCTGAGATTCGGCTTTGGTCTCATTCCTGGAATGAACGATCTGGTATCAGCTTCCTTCAGTCAGTACAACACGAACACGAACATGTGGCTGAAACTACAGACTGACTACAGCACGTCGACCGACTGGATAATTTACAGAACAGCGAACTTTTCTGGTAAGGAGTGTTTCCTTTGTTTTATGGGGCAAAATAGGTAAATCTTTTTGTATCCACGCAAAAATTAAGGAAAATACTTTGGCTACGTTTTGTTTCAGTGTCCAGAGAATGTGGGGGTTTGTTGAAACCAGAGAAGGACAAACTGCAGCAGTTCGCTTCGCCCAACTGGCCTGGTGGCTACGGGCGCAACTTGTTCTGCGAATGGGTCCTACGCGTGGATCCTGGCGAAGCTGTCATGGTCAAGTTCGTGGATTTTGAACTGCAGGACAGCACAGATTGCAAAGAAGACAATGTTGTCATTTACTCTGGTGAGGCTTTGACGAAACTGGTTCACTTTAGTCGTTTACTTCAGCATGACCGACCATTCTGTGATCATGGGACAACAAACTGCAGCAAAAGACACATTTATAACGTGAAACACCATTCACATGTTAGTGACATTGAAAGGCCAACGTCTACAATTTGGCAACACCCGTCAAATAACCAACCACTGCACATTCTTCAAGAGATATGCAGCTCTGTATCGTTGACAAGGGCATTTCACACACATTGTTGCTTTGTTTCTGCTTTCCTGTTTCCGCATTTTGTTTTGTTACACTGATCCACTGAGTGTTCAGAGACCAAATGCCACAATTTCATTCCGACTATTTACATTTTCACAGGAACATCAGACACAGGGGAGATGATCGGGGAACTTTGTGGAGGCACCAGAACAACGCCTCCAAGAAAGATTGGACCCCCAGACGCCGCCATTGTGATTGACCACAATGAATACGCGTGGGCACCTTCCGTCAGAGGGGTGATGTCTCTGACGTTAACCACAGACGGAGGCGTCGAAAACAAAGGCTTCTTGGGAGAATACTACAGCTGTACGTACAATTAGGTCTTGTTTCGCATCTACGATATATACATGCCAGTGTGTCTGAAATTTGGTGAAAATAACTGCAATCTAATAAGGGCCTCAGGCCTTTTGCTGTTTATGTCAACCTGGAAATTTGCGACATTTGACATTTGGGTTTCAGGTCCCCTGATTCTGGATGACCCGGTCAGTTCCACGACCCAGGAACAAACTGTTTCATCCCCCAATCCAGAGACTCAGGATGCAATGACATGGGCCTTTGAGATCCGGTCAGAACCAGGCACGCGAATAGAGGTTACGACTGAAGATTACGTCATCTCACATCAGTATCCTCAGAGATTTACCTGCGAACACGGCAGAACCTACATCCACGATTATTTCAATGGTAAATTGTCTGGGATTTCAACCGTACCACAAAAGGCGAATTTTGGAAATTGTGACTTGGTTTTTGAACAGATTTCAATGTGGTTTCTCCTGAGGAAGTAGTTTTCATTGTTGTCTATTTTTTTGCGCTCAACGCTCTGCAGAACAAGGGAACACGTTTCTCGAATGCGTGGAAAACAAAGACAGAAGTTGCCCTGGAGTGTTGTGCAGCTCAACAAAAAGATCAGTGTTTCAATCACAGAAGAATCATGCACAAGTTGTGTTTCACCGGGGGCCCGGAGTCACTTCCAGCGTGACCTTCAAGTACAAGACTGGTAAGAAGAGCTTGAATGCAGCTTTCAAATAGGTTCAGAAATTCACCATATGTGTCTGTATGTGCCGTTTTGTGTGCTTGCAGTTCTGGACACAAATGACTGTGCATCGAACCCTTGCTTGAACGGTGGAACTTGCGTGGACGGAAACTTTGCCTTCTTTTGCCGCTGCCTTCAAGGCTTCACGGGACCACGTTGTCAATGTTGGTGGACATTTTTCTGATTCCGATTGTCTGGAGAAAATAGCCTGTTGATCTTTCACAAAAGAAAATCTTAGCGTGAGAAAATGAAAGTGTGCATTGATTTTTAGATTCTGGATGCAACGGAACACTGGTGGCAGTCACAAGACCGAGACCGCTGACCATACACGGTTCCGCTGT
>JAAUYG010028983.1_pt1 | contig 14316 bp, 13 predicted proteins | sample 7278091 | NCBI WGS metagenome assembly JAAUYG01 (sample SAMN14350201, study PRJNA611818) | marine sediment metagenome | isolation source: surface marine sediment (0.6m) | place: French Polynesia: Moorea | collected 2018-08
AATAAATAAATAAATAAATAAATAAATAAATAAATAAATAAATAAATAAATAAATAAATAAATAAATAAACACTATGTGGCACATGTTTAGTAAATATTTTGGTCTACAGTTTGATATAAATTTTCTGTCTTTGCCTATTTTTTCTAAAAGTGTAATAACTGCTTGCCGCTGCACGTGCACGTGAGTTATATGAACTGGCCTTTTACAAAATGATCGAAATGAATGGATTGCCACATATTAACACTTTATCTAAAGAGAACAATTGCAAGCTGAGAATGATATTAAATTTAGCATGTGATAACCTTGTGATAACCATGTTATTACCATAATTTTACTATCCATTGTCGGATTTAACATCATGATATATGGGCAGTCGATCAATAGTGATGAGACTGATGAGTGATGAATGTATAGTCGGGGTGATGAGATATGATGACTGAGAGGTACTAAGAATTATCTTTGACTGATGTAATGGAAGCAAAGCGTGTGACTTGTATCAGTGTATTTTGTGTATTGACCGTAAATTGTGAGTTTCAGTTCATCAATAAATTCCGAGCTAGACATCTTTTTTCTGCTGCCGGCTTCTTCTACTACGTATAGTACCGTCTCGTCCTCTCAGTCTGCTCCTAAGCCGGGCCCCGAAGTACACGTAATATTAAAAGCTAGTAAAATTACCTGTACAGAGAGCTTACAGAAATATACCTCAATTGGAGGGGCGGGGAGGGGGGGGGAGGCTAGTGCTGATAAGCTGTTGAACAGTCACCCTGTGCAGTCACCTAGCTTCACCTGATTAGCGGCTGACAGAAAGAACGCGTCGCGTACAAGGCACAGCTGTTTAGAGTAATACGGTAATTAGAACTTTACACTTCCAATCACCGGAACAGTTGTACGGGGTTTAACAGTTTAAAGGCTCCCCTGCGGACCTAGAGAAGTGCATATAATAAACCAATCATGGCAAAATGGCAAGAAGAGCACTATGGCGTAACATCAGATGGGCGGGATGTGAAAAGGCAAGTATATGATAGGCAGCTCAGTGGACAAATATTGGCTGTGCAAGCGGCCTCAGGACAGTGCGTCACCTAGAACAAGTTACCGGTCATCCCACAGCACAAATGAGGGCGCATAGCTTTATCATTTTCGCGCCTCTGAATTGCTCTTGAAAAATGTATGTCGATCCCTTACCTATAAATGCAGGCTGGGGTGGATGTGTTTAACCACCCTGGGGTGGATGTAAAACATGTTCGACCAAAAAGGAAACTATTTTGGTCGAATAGATTGGTAAGAAACGGGAATTGTTTAACACAGGATGCTGTACGTTAGTCAGCAGTTCCACTGAATGTGTGTTGAAAAGAAAACTTAAAGATGTGAATTTTAATGGTACGGGGTGTGCCCATTGTTTTTATTAACCCTTGCTCCCCTTTGCATGTTTGTATGTTTTTATGTACTACTAAACAACAACAACATTGTAATTTGCTCAACCATCGCTTTTTCCGTTTTTATAAAATGTGTGCTTTTGTTAACATAAATTGGTTTGTTCGAAATGTAACTTTTCTGTTGTAAATATGCACCGGAATGTATAGGCCTACGGTTATATTTTGGATTATTCACTTGCTATATAGGATATGTAGTGGCTTCATATTCCTTTTAGCTTTGTCATATGTTGTTTGCTTGGAGTATACTCAGGGAGTATACTGCAGGAAACTCACACGTGTAGCTGTGTGATGAATGTTTGTAAGAGGACCAAATTAAGAAAGTAATAATTATTATTATTATTATTATTATTATTATTATTATTATTATTATTATTATTATTATTATTATTGTATTGCAGATTTACCAGTCATAATGCCAAAGGAATTGAAGTAGATGTGATTAATTTTGGCGGAATTATTACTGCCATTCGTGTGCCAGATAAAAATGGAAAAGTTCTGGACATTGTGGCAGGATATGATGGTCTTTTAGGTAATATGAAGTCTGTCAGATTGTTTTCATGTGTTGTGTGCACAAAAGACTGTTTGGCTGAAATAGGAGCTGGATATGAGTTTTCTTTGTGCAAGAATGCTGGTGCAGACATGGGTCCTGCCTTGATATACCTATACCATTTATAAGTGTATTATACAAATGTTAGAAAGTATCACTGAAATTATACATACATTTTAACTGACTTAATAGAAATGCATTGTAATTGATTTGAATTGATGATACTTGTGTAGAATTCGGAATTTCCACAAAATTAATTGTGTCTTGGAATATCGTGCAAACATTTTGGTTCCTGTGTACATGTTTAATAGATATAAAAATATGATTTAACTTTTTACTGTCACAAGCTGTCATCTACTCAACATGCTCAAATCTTGTTTCTGTTCTCTTTGTGTAGAATATGAGACCAACCCTTGTTATTTTGGGGCACTTATTGGAAGGGTTGCCAACAGGATCAAAGCAGGGAAGTTTGAGATCCAAGGGGAGCAGTATCAGCTGGATATCAACAATGGGCCAAATCATCTACATGGAGGAAAAGAGGGTTTTGACAAAGTATACTTTTATGCACAGATTTCATGTCAGTAAATTAAACCATATACTGGTACTACATGTCACTAATCAATTTATATCCCATGGTATATTAATTATCTGCACTGCAGTATTTAGATTACAAAACACATTTCCATAAGCATGTACTGGTACATGTACATAAATGTGCTTCAGTGTTCTTTTGAAAGTGGCTTGTTGTCCAATAATGGTTAATACAGTACTTCATATGTCTTTATAATTTGTAATCAGGTTTTGAAAAGCTGCAATCTTACTTAGTCATGGTTGTTTCAGAAACTTTGGGATTGTTCAGTGGATGGGGAGAAGTTGTGTCTCAGTTATGTCAGCCCAGATGGTGACCAAAAATATCCTGGGAAGGTTACAGTCAACACCACATATGAGCTGACAGACGATAATCAGCTGCGTTTGGAATACACTGCGACAACGTCACATGCAACACCAGTGAATCTAACCAATCACTCCTACTTTAATTTGGCTGGACATGTAAGTGAAGTTAGTGAATGCAACATATACTGGATTAAGTCTGTTGTCGTTGATCAGTCTTTGCTCTAAATTAGGTCTGGGGGAGTGGGGGGGGGGGAGGTGGAAATGAATAGATCAACACCACTTTTTCTTGTGTCTGTACAGGAACATGAGAGGAGGCTGTAGTTAGATTCTCAAACTAGATTCTCAAACAAGAAACACTGCTGGGACAGCAAAGACTGTGCCCACTCACCTACCAAGCAGGTAAATAAGCAACATGAATACCGGTATATGCATTTATTACAATTTAATCTTGAGCCTAATCTCTATCTTTCAAGACCAACATCTTGTCGTTTTAGCTCAAAAAATGTGACACTGTAATGGCTGAATCGATCCTTTCAGGCCTCTGGAAATGTTCATGACCACACCGTTCAGATCTTGGCGAGCAAGTTCATTCCAAAGGATGACACTGGCATACCAACAGGTATATAGTTCAATTATCTAAATGTTATAACTTTGTGTTTGAAGGAATGGTTTATGTATTTTCTTACCCGGGGATTTTCTTACTTGAGTGTGCCTGTGCACATTTACGTCTTTATACATAGCATGAATTTGCTTTTGAGTTTTCAAATGCAGAACATTTTAATAGTTATACACAGTCCTGTGCATGTGTGAAGTATTCTCACACTTCCATTGTATTTGTTCTATGTGCAGGGGAAATTGCAAGCGTCAGTGGCACTCAGTTTGACCTGCGGCAACCTGTTAGGTTGGGAAGCAAAATAAATGACGTGCCGGGGGACCTTGGCTACGATCACTGCTTCAGCATTGATGGGAAGGCCGGAGAAGAAAACTTGGCTGCTCGGTATGTTTGCTGGTGTGTGTTCTCCCGAGCCTAATGGATCAGTTGAACCTGTTATACACACCACATGTTGTATTAAGTAATGCTCTTGGTGCATCCAGGCAATAAACCAAGGTATATCGAATGGTAATACATTACAACCTCTCTTGAAAGACCGCCCCATTGGCCATAAAAATATGGTCTCTCAAGACAGGTGGTCTTTGGTGACAGGTTGAGTTGCATTGAAATGTAGACTTTAAATGTAGAAATGTAGACCAGGAGTATGTGGTCCTTCAAGACAGGTGGTCTCTCTTGGCAGTGGTCTCTCAAGACAGATTTCACTGTATGCAATATAATCACACTGACTTGCACTCCAAGTTACACATGTATAATTTCCTGTCTCGTGTTTGTTGCATTATGTAAGATATTGGTGAAATAATTTTTTTCTAGTCTTGATCCTCTTAATCTTTTATTATGCCTTTGCGTAGTGTGGAAGAAGAAACTTCTGGATGCATCCTGGAGATCTATACCAACCAGCCTGGTGTTCAGTTCTATACAGCTAACTACGTTCAGGGTATCAAAGGAAAAAATGGGGCCATGTATGAAAAGCACTCAAGCCTGGCTCTTGAAACAGGAAATTATCCTGATGCGGTAAACCAGGTACGGTTGAGCATCGACATGCTTGAGTTAATGAGAAATTAAATACTTTCTCATTCAATTTTCCACAGAATATTTACAACTCGTTCATATCAAAAGATAAATTTTTCTGTGTGACTTGGATACAAGCATTTTTAAAATGGCACTATCAATGTTTAAAGTACTCCTATGCTGCTTGGAATTCTGTACGATAGCCAACATGTTACCAGCATCACTATCATCACTAGTGCTATTACATGACATTTGTGCTAAACGGTACTTAAGTACCATTTTAGTATGCTAGATAGAGCTAGTAATGCTGATAGTAGTAGAAATTAAGCACAGCAATAACACGGTCATCCGTAATACTACAAATATTAATTGTACTGTGTTGTACTACATGTATATCAAAATTTACTTGCAACAAATTGTAAAGTAATTTATGCACAAGGTAAATGAAATATATAGAGGTAGTTCATTGTTTTTTTTGTTAATTATGTTTCAAACAATCATGCAATGTATTAAGATATTTCTGTATTATATTCCAGGCATCTTTTCCCAAATCTGTGTTAGAACCTGGAGAAACCTATCACCATGTCACCACTTTCCGTTTCTCCACCAGAGTGTGACAATTTTGGATAACCAGGAGAGTTAATGTCATATTTGAATATATATTGCACACATAGAACAGCTGGGATGTAGAAGTGAAATTATACCTCAGATGTAGAAGTGAAATTATACCAGTCAGACAGTTATATTCATGATTTTATGATTATGAAAAATTAAATATTGACTTGTCATACCTATAAAGAGGTTTTGTTTGTACTTTGTTTTGAATGCTGTGGAAAACAAAGACGCCTTACTGCTCATTCACAAATCTCTTATTGATCAAACACAACTCCACTTGAGTCAGCCAGCACCAGCGCCAGTGACCCACATATGATCTTCCGAACAATCTTCCTGTCACTGCCATCCTCCTGGGTCCCCATTCCACTACGTCCACCTGTTGCATTGGCATACCCAGACACCGCTTGCATGACACCTAGTTTCCATGTTCACAACGTGCTCCCCTGGCACATTACCCCTGCATTTGGTCTGGTGTCTTCCATTCCGCCAAAGGACCTGAAATTTGGGCCTCACGGGTGTATGTGAAATGCATAGGGGGACATTGGACCTAGAACTTGTCATTCAGTGCACTTTTCTGACATTGGGCCAATTTTTATTATCTCAAAAATTGCTCATCATGAAATGAAACTTATATCTGGGCTTCTGGGGCATATGTAGTACTCACATATAGGTACATGTTTTTTACCTTGAACATGTAAAGGCCATTTTGGGGTCATTCAGTGCACTTTTCTCCACAATAGGCGGTAACTAGACAACAGCACATTGTACAGCAAAGTGGATGAAAATTTGGGCCCATAGGTGTGTATATGTATGTGGTCGTTTTGTCAAAGTCAATTGGTGTATTATTATCACATCCTCAGCTACATAAAGCGATTCCTGAAATGGCCAGAATGCAGCAAGACCATCATTAGCAGTGCGGTGAGTGTCCTGAAATAAAGCCAGTGTTGATCGCATGCAACAGTTGGCATATGACAGGGTTGGATACAGTTGCAGAAGCTAGGTCTTCCCAGTACAGTGCCATAATGTTCTGAGTTTCGTGGCACATGGCAATATTAATGATATGTTCCATATCATCCATTGGCGAGCATAGAGCAAGCCTGGCTGGCTCAGCATATTCATTCACCGGGTGCCAGAATGTGGTATCTGGAGCAGTATTGTCAGGCAGGTGTGCGATTTCGAAGACCCATTGTAGTGTACGCTGCTTCAGCCTGAAGAGGCGAAAATTCGGGATCTCAAGGTCTGATCACCCATGACTTTGACGAGTGGTTTATGATCAGTGATGACAAGGAGGTCATTGCATCCTTGCGTAAAATACCTTGATTGCCCCAGGCCCCACGCCACAGCCAGTCCTTCACCTTCTATAGGGGCATAGCGTTGCTCAGTCTCGGATAGAAATTTGGACCCGGCTAGGGTGACATGCCAACCATCACTGCAACAATCAGGGAGGCGAGAGGCGCAAGTGCAGTGCTTCTGTAACAAGAAATATCCAATATCACGAAGTGACCAATCTGGGAGTATAGGCAGGTCCTCTTCGTGGGATCAAATATCTCCATGCCTCAGTGTACGGCATGTATAATATGGCCTGTCTTGATGCTGTGAATGCTACATCTAGCGTCGGTGTCCATTCGAAACAGACTTTGGGGCTAAGAAAGAGCTTGAAAGGTGCCATTATGTCACGAAGTTGGGCATAGTTAGCAACCTGGTTCACGAGACCGAACCAACTGAGAATGTCTGTGGTAGAGGTTGGTGTTGGGAAATCCTGGACAGCATCCAGATATTTAGGCAGAGGCTCATTGGCTTCATCAGAAATGCGAAATCCAGTGAAATCCACATTGCTGCAGGCAAAGCGAAACTTGTCTGCATTGAGGATTATCCCACAGCAGCCCACCTGTATCAGGAAGTCAATTGTGTGCCACCAATATGCAGCCAGGTCTGTATCGTAGTGCATAGTGTCGTCAATGCAACACTTTGCGCTCAAAGTCTGACAGAATGGCATCACAGCGGCGGTACGTTGTGGCCATCCCCAGAAGACACAAAACCTTGGGGTGCCCTGGTGTACCTCCAGCGCCCGAAAGCGTGATGAAAGTTGCCATGTGACGATCGCTGTCTCTGAGGGAACACTATGGTACCCGTCCAAAGCATCACAGACAGTCTTCCATGTTCCCTTGGGCACTCTGGCTGGATGAAGTGGCAATTCACCAGCGAACATTTCTCATTTGCAGCTTTGTTAAGCAGTGACAAGTTCACAGTGCGGTGTGGTGATCCATCGTGTTTTCTCGTTACCACCATGCGATGGCACCAAGTCACTGATTCACCATACATGACTTTTTGATGACACCTAAGGTGCAGCAGGCAGATCTCTTTGCACTTGTTCCTGCCAATGTATTGGTACTGAGGCCAGTGTATCAACTGCTTTCGGTTTCGAATCATCCATGAGATAGATTGCAACTGGGGGTCCTGACATGCAAGGGAGGGGTCGATAGGGCATGTGTTGAAGGTTGATGATGCAAAATGTCGTACCAGCCATTGCTCCATAGCAGCGTTTTTAGTGGCGGTACACTCGAATGGCAGGACAGAGGGATGATCTGGGACCACCGTGCATGAAGGACATGAGCATGGGACTGATGGTGCGCCCACGGTGAAGTCAGCATCTGGCGTTTACTGCACGTTGGTCTTTTGGTGGGTGTTGACGCTTCATTGAGCCTAGGCCCTGCAATGGCGGTACAGTGGCACCTACTGGGGGGGGGGGGGTACTGAGAGCATGGAAAGGTAACATCAAAAGGTCCAGCGTGACCTCCAGGGGGAGATAGAATCCATGGAGTACTGCTCACATATACCATTGTATTGCAAGAATGTTTATTGTCTCTGGTTGGCATTCCCTGTAGATGCATCGTTGAGATGGATGGGTGACCTATTGGCTGCGTGGAGATCTAGCTTCACCGAAATGAGGTCTTCATTGGTGAAGCCAACAGCAGGGAAGTCATCTGTGGACCAGAGGCATGATTGGGCCCCTGTGTCAGCCATGGCAGTGATGGTCGATGGTTTGGCGGTTGGGCAGCGTTCACTTGTGGAAGGCTCTATAGTTTGCAGCATGTACGGACATGTGCATTTGAACTTTCGGGTGGTCCATGAAGCAGGACTTGTACCATTGGCCCTTAGTGAAGACACGTACGGTGAGTGCTGACCTGGGTGGCAGATGCTCGGCATGCAGCGTTTCTTCAGTGCGGGCTTCTGGTGGGTAGATTCCTGAATGTTGGATTTCTGCACAAATATGGCACCAGTCCCAGCAGGTGTGGTGGACCCGGTGGCATTTGTGGAGGGGCACTGTGGGGAATTCTCCCTGCACCACTGAGATGCCTTACGCTTGCTTCTTTGAGCCCTGTAACATTTGATACACTGCTTATGGGGCCGAGCATACCAACCTTGAGCAATTTCAGAGAATAGCGGAAACATACCCTTACAGTGTGGGTTAGTTAGCTTAGTCCAACAAAAGTGAAGTAATGAAGTAAAATTCTTATAAAAAGTGACATATGGGACACAGAAAAATCAATAAAAAGTGAGGTGTGACAGCATAAATTATTTATTTATTTATTTATTTATTTATTTATTTATTGGAAACAGAAAGATACAAGCTACAGCAAAACTCTAGGAGAATTGGAGTTACACAAAATACATGCTCCCTCTACCAGTAAATTGGACATTTTCAACAACAATTTAAAAACGGTTATGCTTAATTACTTTTCCCTACATGCAACTGTAACACCAGCTGGCTCGGTATCCTCGTTTAGAAGCCAGCTATCCAGGAATCCTTAACTGCACACACGCTCTCTCCATCGCTGTGATATCCCGTATGGGAGTTAGGTGATTATTGTCCAGATCCAGATCCAGATCCAGATGCATATGCACTTAGAAGTATTAAAATTCAATTCACTTTAATTCTAATATTAAAGGACTATCCAATCTGAAGACAGGCTATTTGATTTGTCTAGGTCCGCTTGAAGTGTATTGTAGCTCATGGCAGTTTTGATTCCTGAAAAATATTTTTTTTTGTGTAACCTGCAAAATATTTAACGAAGGATTGGGCAGTTTTGATTCCTGAAAAATATGTTATTTGTAATCCGCAAAATATTTAACAAAGGATTAGACTGCTCTTGGATAGCTCATTTATTAAAATTAAGAATAAAATGAGGTCGAGGAGACTGCCTTGTGGGACTCCACCAGAACCACTCACTGATTTCACCCCAAAGAAAAAGTTTATCTACCCAGTTTACAGTTTGAGATATCCTGTGTGACTTCAGTTTCATATGAAGGAAGGGAGGGGGGGCATACCAAAGGATTTGCAGAATTGAGATAAAGGACATCTCGTTGTTTGGTTTCGTTCTTTATATTATATTCCACTCTTCAAGTACTTCCACCCCCACCCTGCCCTTATGAAAGCCATATGTTGCTAGATTTACGTAAAAAAGTTATTTCTGCCACATAGCTATATGATTTCAATACCTTAGTAGAGGTTATAAGTTGATGAGCATATAGTTTCCAGCTAGAATTCTTTGTGACTCCCTTCTTAAAGATTGCAGTACGTTGGCCCTCTGCACAATCATTTGTGGGACAGTATGAATGAGTAGTTAATAGAATCTTTATTCCCCAGCTTTATTCACAACTGAGAAACAATCTGGCCAATGACAAACATTATGCACATCATGATAAAGTGTTAAAACTTTCACATTTCCAGTTATTGGGTATATGAATGCATCTAGGTATCAAAGCGATTAATTATTATGCTTAACAATTATTCACCGTTGCTTACATTTTGCAATATATTTTTTTTACAAAAGATCGTATAGCATTTATAATGTCCACCTTTTCACTTTCAATACTACAGCTTTTTTGTTTATTTAATCACATTTTTTTCTGTATACATTAAATTTAAATGCCCTTCTCTTAGTGTTACAGTCTTATCACATACCAAAACAACATGTTTTGTGTTTGTTACACCACACGTGACACATTGTTCCTGCATCAAATAACTTGATATTCCATCTAGACATAATTTACAAAATTCGTCCTTACTACTATTTGCAGCTTTTCTTAGGTCTGGATTTTGGGGGAATCCCTGGTACTTGTGTATATTTTTAAAGTTCTAAATTTATATTCACAGTTTAATTACTATAAATTATTTACATTTTGATCATGCTGTTCAGAGATATTTTGCCTGACAATGCTTCTTAGACATTTGGTTGTTAAAGTGTATCTGCATCTCCAGTATGAAAATGTGGAGTGGTAAAGTTGTATCATATCAAAAGCTGTAAAAAGAGTGTTCCTTAGTAACCAGCATCAGTCTTAAATACAGAAGTAACACTCTTTAAACAGTCTTTGTGTTACACGGATATATGCTAATTTTATTTCTGCCACCTTTTTCTGAAAATATTTATCACGTCTTGGTTATACGGTTTGAAGTAGGAACTATTAGATTAGAACAAACACTTTGAAACACATTATATCATGTCAAGTCTTACTATGGCTGTTTTCATAAACCTGCACTGTGGGAAAAAAAAAACCTGGTTGTGACACTTGCAAAACCTATACAAAAAAAGACATGTCACAACATTAACAAAAGTGCCACAATTGTTTTTGAATATTAAGGTAGGCCATTTTGCATTTTTCCCTTAAATTACATGTCATTTATAATCATTTAGTTAAGTATCAAATAAAAGTCCAATTAATCTTCTTCTTCTTCTTCTTCTTTTTCTTATGGCAAGCGGTCATCTGTTTGCTCGAGCAGTGATGGGCCGTCAATTAATGAAGGCATTCATAACTCCCATTGAAAAGAAAAAGTCTTTTTTTTCCTTTTCGTTTTTCTAGTTTGCTGTCGTTTCTCTTCTTTTTTATCACTTTATTTACTTGTTTTTATACTTTTGTCTATTTCTTTCTAAGTGAGCTTGTCTTGATTTTGAATTTCAACAATAACCCAGGTGATGTCTCCACCGCAATTTACTAGTGTATGGCGTTATGACGAAGCCATGGCGTTATGATAATAATCATCCCGCACCCTGCCTTATATTTTAAGAAACACGGTAATCGCCCCATTCAAGCTGCTCTCCTGTGTACCAGTTGCGGTGTGTTCAGTGATAGGTAGCTAACTTACGTAGGTACCAGCAAGGAGAAGTCACATGATGCCTCATCAGCTTGTCATGCGATATTGATCTGATTGCCCGTAGAAACTTTTAATGTTGTATACAAGTTAATAGTATCCGTTCCGTTACTTTAAGACAGAAGTTGATCAACATGTTGTCCACTGCAACTTTTATGTTAGCGTTTATCGGCGTTAGCCATGCCCTTATGTGGAAAGACTGCGGTAAGTTGGTTGCCGGTGTTTTAATTCAACAGTTCAACTTAGTTACAATATCACTCACTCTCGACCAGTCTGTCGACGTCTTGTCTCATCACTCATGCTCGGCCGTTCAATGGGCTCATGCTCTTGTCTTGATATTGTTTTACCAGTGCGTACCATGCTTATTGGATAAAAGTTATACTCTTGTGAATTACTTCTATTGCTTTTAACTGTTTAACCTTTTATATGTAATGTGCGTAGGAAGATCTGCCAGCTACCACTCTGGCACTATAGTACTTACACTTAATATTATATAAACAATTTATGTGCTTTGTAGGTTATTGGCCTTTTAATTGCACATCTCTTAACCAAATTTTGTCCAGTTCAGCTTTAAATCCCCTGACTGTTTTGGCCTTCACTATAGTATAATTAAGGCTATACCTGTATACATGTGTCTATAAAATATAGCCCAATTCGAGTTTTGTTTTTTAATAAAAAACTACGAAGTGTAGATCATTATTTAAGATCCCTATATCTAAATCATATATCAATATTTAACAGCCATGGCGAGTCGCAGATCACTTTGAACACTCTTTAAATAGAAATTGTCTAGTCACAGATCAATCGGATTAAGGCTATAATCTAATAACCAACAGGGGTATACATGGGTCTATAAAATATAGCCTGATTCAAGTTTTATTTAAAGTACGAAGTGCAGATCATTATTTAAGACCCCTATCTAAATCGTATATCAATATTTAACAGCCATGGCGAGTCGCAGGTCACTCTGAACACTCTTTAATAGAAATTGTCTAGTCACTTTATAAGATAGTACAATATGTGAATACTTCCCATAACATGTGTAATTTTGCAATTACGTGATTCTTTCCTGTTCTAAATATTATTTCTTTGTTCTTGATAATTACATACCTAGTATGCTTGGAACATTGTCTATCAAGAATCATGGACTTCTGCCTATAAAGATAAGGATGTAATGTGTAATTCAGAGTATTAAATATCTTAATAATGTCTTCCTCATTCCCGAATTATGCCTGGGATTAGCTTGGGTAATACTGATTACAGGCTGCTGAGGTGCTTTTTCAGAACACCTCTGAAATATTATAATTGGCATTTAATGGAATGATGGAGCCATGAAACCACAGTCACTGTCTAGCTGTAACTTTTACGTGTGGATCTGTAAATAACTGTTTGTACAGGCAATTGAATGTACCCATTACTGTTACTTGTAAGGTATGTAGACATGAGTATTCTATCAAGTGGAATAACTTAAATTTCAATGACCAATATTTTAAGCTGGCCAAGCTATGCTTATATCATGTATATTGTTGGATTATTTTGGCTTTGACCATCACATACTGCAGTTGCACATTTAGTGTGTTGTCTTAGTAGGTACATGAATTTCCTGATTGACTTAGAGCATTTATTTATATCACAAACATAGCAGTTGTAATTGGGAAACAAATTTTCAAATGGTGAACTGATATGTTAAGTATTACAGTAATACTCATGTTACTTGCACTGCAAAGTTGTCATTGCTATATCTCGCAATATTACTGGAGTCTGTTTATGGAAGCTTGGAAACTTGTCAAGTTGTTAGGTAGATATTTTATTTTGGAACAGCATTTGACATTTCACAATATCAATACCAGAATCACATTTTCTTCCTGCTTGACAATAAAGCCAGTGAATGCTGTAATATTGTACTAGTAGTACAATTGTATCGTCAAGCATATTACATACTGGTTGGTAATATGTATTAATGCTTACAAAATTCCAAAACTTGCAAAACTTCAGTAGCTAAATCAAGCTGAATGCCCGCAGGATCTTTGTAACAAGGTATTCCAGGTGTTTGCTGCATCATGTATACACTGGTGTTGACTTTGTACATATAATGTGTACATTGTAAATGTATTATACAAATCTTGCAGTGTGTATAACGTACTGTGTACAGCACAGGGAACACTTTACTTTCAACATTTTGTATTGCAAATAATTGCAGCTTTGAAGAATTTAGTCTTAAATGTAAATTTAATAGGATATTTAATAGTAACAACTGCTATGCATTTTTGAACGTGTGTAGCATTTTGCTGATCTTGTGTAGCAAACACTGCTACACCAGTTAAATTGTTCCCTGGTACAGCATGTACAGTGTGTGCCATAGGAATCTTGTGCCAGGAAGGAATATGGCTAAAGCCCTTCTGCATGTGCACTGTACCTGGAATTCTGGCCCGGATTCTGATTTCCAAATTTCTACACTGTTATCAGATATATAGCAATGTCTTTCCTTTCTGTTTTTGTCAACCGTCTCAGTATATAAATTTGCTGATACTCTGACTTCAGGAATACCCAATAGCCAATATTTCATGCTATAAATTTGTCAAGTGAGTAAACTGCATCTTTAGAAAGCTGAAAGTGTGAAGTTTGGCAACAAATATGAGCTGTACGGCTGTGAAAAATGTAATCTTCATAAATATGACTATGGTAAATCTGTTTTTCAAATTACCGGTACCACTAAAATACGAACAGGTTTATTTTCCAAAATATGTGATAAAGCTCGATCATGTTGATACTGGGTACCTTCGATTAATATATGTTGTTGTAAACTTCCACTCTTCGTCTAACGGTCATCTTGAGTTATATGGCAGACTGTTACCGGAGTTTTCTGAGAATCCGCCCTGGGCGGCAATACGGAAAATGGGGGTCAGCTAATATGAAGTTTGGCCACAAATTACCGCCCGGGCATTAATACGGAAAGTAAAGCCAGACAGGTGGGCTTATAATTGGAAAAGTCTATGCTAGTACTTCATGTGTATTTGAACCCTTTCCCTGGCCATACCAGCCGGACAGAGGCAG
>JAAUYG010132983.1_pt1 | contig 14313 bp, 15 predicted proteins | sample 7278091 | NCBI WGS metagenome assembly JAAUYG01 (sample SAMN14350201, study PRJNA611818) | marine sediment metagenome | isolation source: surface marine sediment (0.6m) | place: French Polynesia: Moorea | collected 2018-08
ACGCTACGCTACGGAGTTCGGAGTATGCCCTACGGGCACGCTGAGTCTAACGACTTGCTCCGCAACCGCGAACGGAGTATTCGCGCTCGCGAAAAGCTACGCAACGGAGTTATGATTTTTTCAACGAGAGAATGGGCAATTCAGACATTGGAAAATCAGAATATTACTGAGTTTTTAGTTTTTTGACCCTTTGTCTCACTCACGTTAACTCTAGTTCGGCGATGAGGCGAAGCGCACCTGTAAAGCAAATCGCTATCAGTTTGCATAAAAATTAGAGTTATTGCCTAAAAAGAACATAAGAAATGAATTCTTATAGAGGCTTATTAAAAATGAAATCTAATAATCGTATTAAATCATTATTGTTAGCTTTATCCGCGATCGCCAGTACTACTGTAATGGCTGTTCCCCAAGCAAAAGCAGTTTCTTTTCAAGAACAACAGATTAATCAAGATCAATTTACTGTAGTGGCTGTCCCCTTTGGTTATCGAGAACACCGCTTAGAAATTATTGAACAAATACCTGGAGGAAAACAATGCTGGAATGAATCTGGGACTTCTCCAGTCGAAGTAGATTTATTGCTCTTAAATTTCGACCATACCGATAGTTGCCGACGTATTATCAATACTAATGGTTATACTCTCCGTCTGAATGGTCAAGACGATAGAGTAGCTCATGTAGTCAAGATCGTCGAAAATAATGGTGAACTACAACTAGTAGCTTTTCATAAAGATCCTGCTCAACCTAACGTTGTGATTGGTAAAACTAATGGTTTGAGCAATGGTGCGATGAAAATTATCCTGAATCCTGGTTGGAAAATTACTAAAAGAATCCACCAAGGAAAAGTAATCGATCATCTTTATTTAAGTGGCAACTCTAACACAACTTACAGTACTTATTCGACCACTTCTAGCACTTCGGTTAATGGAAATAGTTCTAGCAGCACATCTAGTAGTACTACAGTAAATCAAGGTACTCCTAGCACTAATATCCCCAGCACTAGTATCCCCAGCCCCAGTCGTGTCGATACCAAGGTTTTGGTCGATAGTGTGGAACAAATTTATAACAATGTAGTCAATCCTTTACTCCGTGACTTATCCCAAGGAAACACTTCTAACTAAAATTTTGTAGCGATCGAGGATTAATTTTACTAATTTGTGGGAAATATAAGCATATTATAGATACACAATTAGTAAGAAAAGGAAAATATAAGACCAAGTCCTATTTTCCTGATGACTATATGAGCGATCGCAAACTGGAATCTATTGTCGGCTGTCTTTTGGGTACTGCGGTAGGAGATGCTTTAGGACTACCTTACGAAAGGTTATCCAGAAACCGAATTTATAAATCATATACCCCCATTAGGGGTCACAGTTTAATTTTAAACAAGGGCATGATTTCGGATGATACGGAGCATACTTGCATGGTGGCACAATCTCTGATCGTTTCAGGAGGAGATGCCACAAAATTTGCCCATTATCTGGCTTGGCGTTTACGGTTTTGGTTATTAGGATTTCCCGCAGGTATTGGGTTAGCCACTTTAAAATCAACTTTGAGACTATTGATTGGCTTTACACCCCAAGAGAGTGGTGTAAATTCAGCAGGGAATGGTGCAGCTATGCGCAGTAGCATTATTGGAGTTTGTTACGGTGATAATCCACCAAAGCTCCTCTCGTTAGTTAAAGCTTCGACCATTATTACCCACAATAATCCTAAAGCTGAATTAGGCGCGATCGCAGTAGCTGTTGCCGCTTATTTAGCTTCCCGTCAATCTTTAGTTACGCCTCAAAATTATTATCAAACTCTCCAAAAATTTATAGTTAACCCAGCAACAGAATTGCCTAGGTCAGAAACAGTAGTCTTTTTAAAGATTATGGAGAAAGCCTGTATGAGTGCCGAGAAACAAGAATCTGGAGTTGCTTTTGCGGCTAAATTAGCAAACAACGACGGCATTAGCAGTTATATGTACGATACTGTTTCCACGGTAATTCAAGTTTGGCTGAGAAACCAAGATAGCTACTCTGAGGGTATTAGAGAAATTATTTATTTAGGAGGGGATACTGATACAACTGCTGCTATTTTAGGGGGTATTATTGGTGCATCAGTAGGAATTACAGGTATCCCGCGGAAATGGTTAGATGATATCTTGGAATTTCCCCGTAGTATTAATTGGCTTAAATCTTTAGGAGAAACATTAGCTCGAGCTTGTAAAACAAAAACACCACAACCAGCATTACCCTTAAATATTTATTTAATTCCTCTACGCAATATAATATTTTTGGCAACTATTCTATTTCATGCTTTTTATCGTTTGTTACCACCCTACTAGCATTACTACCCACATGAAACTAGAAGCTCTGATTCGACAAAAACGCCAAATTAGAGCGATCGGGTTTGATGATGCCCCTTTCATACGTCATCAGACAGCCCCAGTTAATATATCAGGCGTAGTCTGTGCTAATACTCGTTTTGAAGGCATGGTATGGGGAGCAATACAACCTGATGGATTAGATGCGACAGAAGTTATTTGTCAACTGCTAATCGGCAAGAAATTTTTGCCCCAGCTACATTTGGTTTTGTTAGACGGTATTGGTTTTGGTGGTCTGAATTTAGTTGATTTGCCCCAGCTAGCCCAAAGACTACAGCTTCCTTGTATTGCTGTAATGAGGAAATTACCTAATATAGACAAAATGAAGCAAGCAATGTCTCGTTTACCTCATTATCAACAACGCCTTGCGGTATTACAAAGAGCAGGAAAAATTCATACATATCCTCCATTCTTTTTTCAGGTATGTGGCGAACAACCAGAAATAATTGCTCAAGCTTTAAGATATTTAACCGACTGTGGCAAAGTTCCCGAGGCTTTGAGGTTAGCTCATTTGATTGGTGCGGCGGTAATTAACGGTGAAAGTAGTTCTCAAGCTTAATAATTATAAGCAAAACTCATTTTAAATGGTTATTATAGATAGCGGGGTTAAATTTTGCTCTTATATCAGCCATAGTGCTGACGAAATGTAACAGGAAAAAGATAGATAATCTAGAGCATCAATAAATATAAATAACATTTACTAAATATTTTCATGAGTACTAAAAATAGCGAAAATCAGGTAGTTCGATTCCTTTGTCAACCCCAAGTTGGTAGAAATTATCTACTCAATGCTTTGAATTCAAAATCAGAACAAGTTTTTATGGAAGCATTACACAATATTATTGATGCGATGAATCAGGAGATGACTTCTAATTCTCTCTAACCTTAGTGATTACAGGCACTCGATTGTTTTTTACTTAATCTTCAAAAATAAATAAAATAATGTCCCTCACAACCTCCTCTAAAGATTCTCAATTGAGAGACAAAATAGAGGAGGCGAAGGGATGATAAAATGCAGCAAATTAATTATCAAATTATTTTTTACCGTTACTACTAGCAGTAGCCAAAATATTGTCAGCTAGCTTATCAGGAACTTCCTGTAGATGATTATATTTCCAGTCGAAAAAACCAACTCCTAAAGTAAGCGATCGCAGGTCAATAATAAAGTTGTGCATTTCTGCTTGAGGTAGATAGCCCGATACCTTATCCCAACCTTTCCAGCCTGAAATGCTATCGTAGCCTAAAATTTGCCCCCTTCGCCCAGTAATTAGTTGTAAAGCTTTAGAAGTAAATTCGGTGGGTACAGAAACGGTAATTGCTAAGACAGGTTCAAGTAACACAGGGTTACACTGTGTCATACCTTCATTCATAGCAATACGAGCAGCTTGTTTAAAAGCTTGTTCCGAACTATCTACAGAGTGATGAGAACCATCTGTCAGAGTAACGTCAACATCGACTACAGGAAACCCTAATGGGCCATGTTGGAGATATTCTCGTACTCCAGTTTCTACACCAGGAATATATTGTTTGGGAACTACGCCACCGACAATAGTTTGATGAAACTGGAAGCCTTCGCCACGAGACAAGGGTTTAATATCTAGATAGACATCGCCAAATGCACCATGTCCCCCACTTTGATGCTTATAACGACCATGAGAATTAGTTGAGCGACGAATAGTTTCTTTATAAGGTACTTGGGGTAAATGAGTAGTCATGGACAAGCTATATTTGCGACGCAGACGATCTAAGGCTACCTGAAGATGTACTTCTCCCTGTCCCCATAAGATAACTTCACGAGTATCACCATGCTGTTCCCAATGTAATGAAGGATCTTCGGCTAACAGTTTGCTTAAAGCACTGCTGAGTTTTACTTCATCGTTACGGTTTTCAGGAGCGATCGCCAAAGCATATACGGGGGCTATTTTATCTGCTTGGGGAAGTGACTCAATCGATTGGCTAGAATTAGTTAGAGTATCCCCAGTCTTGGCGGTTTCCAAACGACCAATAGCCACAATTTCTCCTACAGATGCTTGATTAATAGGTATTTGCTGTTGACCCATTAATTGATAGATACCGCCAGTTCTTTCTCCGTTGAGAGTCATACCATCGGTAAGCTGTCCTTGCCAAACTCTGACCAAAGATAAGCGTCCACCTTGAGATGTAAAATAGGTTTTCAAGACTTGGACGATGGTATCTCCATCTACTTCGACTTTGAGACCACGACGTTCAGTAGTAATCTCAGGTGATGGTGCTTCTTTGACTAAAGCATCGAGTAAGGGACGTACTCCATAGTCTGATTCTGCCATACCGAAGAATACAGGAACGATGAGGTCGGCACTTAATTCTTGTTTGAGATCTTGGAGTATTTCTGATTGAGGCGGTTCAATTTCCTCGATTAATTCTTCTAAAAGATGATCGTCAAAATCAGCCAGAGTTTCCAACATTTCTGCTCGTGCTGCTTTTTCTGACTCTGCCAAGTAATCGGGGAGTGGCACAGGATCGGCAGGACTATTGGGATGATAATGATAAGCTTGTTCGGTTACTAAATCAATATAACCAATGCACCGATCTTCTTGATGAATAGGATACTGTTGAGGAACTAAAAGACGATTAGAAGCTTCTTTAAGAACCTGAAGAATTTCCATATAACCGTAAGAGCTACGGTCAATTTTATTAATAAATACTAAATGAGGAATTGACCAATCATCCAGGAATTTAAATAGAGGTGCTAAAGTTAAAACTTTTTCAATTACTGGTTCGCAAACTACGATCGCAACTCCCGCACCGACCAAAGTATTGTAGGTTTCTTGTGCGAATTCTACTGAGCCAGGACAATCTAAAAAAGTAAGATTAATATCTTGATATTTAGTGCTGGCAACTGATAGTTCTACACTCATACTGCGATCGCGTGCTTCAGAGGAACTATCCCCAACAGTATTGCCGTCTTTAATATTACCTTTGCGGCTAATTGCTCCAGTAACAGATAAAATACTTTCTAGTAAAGTGGTTTTTCCACTAGAATATGGACCAACAATTGCCACATTACGAGTGTTCGTGATGCCATTTTTACTCATAATTTAACCCCCAAGTAAAAATTTTATTGTTTTGTTCAGACACACTTTCATCCATAAATAATGGATCTATTGAATAGTTCAGTGTCTAAATGTTTTTTTATTGATTAATTACAAGTTATTAATTATCAGTTAATTACTTGCTTATAATTGAGATTAACTCTTTAAGGGATCAAGAATAAAAGATTGTAATTTCTCGTAATAAGATTTAGGTGATTGAAAAATACAAAGCTCAATTTTTGCCCCAAACTTTTAATTGTTCTATTATAAGTAAATAAATAAGTAGATAAGTCAATTAATTTAAAATAAGTACAAAAAAGTTAAGAAATTTTATTCTTATTTGGTTGATGAATTTAATCATCAAATTTTCAAAACACACATAATAAAAATACGGAAATATCGAAACGTACAACAGTTTTCACCGCTCCATGGGACACATCATTAATAATATCCAGCTTAGTATGCCTTGTCCTCTTGATTATTCCGTTCGCGATCGCGCGGAGCGCGGTGGCAGAGCCAATCGCTTTTAGCGGTGGGCGGAGCCCAATCAGCTTAGAGGAGTGCGCTCCGCGCAATCGCGTTTATAAAATTCCATAACACCCCTCATTATCGTTGGCATTCATCGATTTCCATTATCTTTCCCAGTTTAATTATTGTTGTGGCTGACGCGAAGACGAAAACTAAGCCGAAGATCTAGTGAGGTATAAATAGTTTATTTCCTAATAAAATAATCCTAATAAAATAATATGTAATTTATTTAAATGCGTGGCAGCTTAGTTAGACGCTAATCAATAATACAATCGCCATCGAGCAAAATTGCAGACGTATATATATAAACATTGTAGCATTGTTTAATTAATATTTGCCGAAGGATTTATTTGGTTTTACAAAGCAATAATATATTGTTTTTTCAGCTACTCCTCATCATTATCTCAGTAGCTAGAATAAATATAGTAATTGAATCAAGAAAAAGCTTGATTTGAACTTAATTAATTAGGAGAAAGTTTATGAAACGCTTTTTAGTTATTGCTATATCAATGATTGCCGGTTTAGGATTTTCTTCATCTTTGTTAGCCCAAGAAAACGTAACAATTAATAGTCAAGAAGCAAGCAACATTATAGAAATTAGTCCCTATGATTTGGTGACAGCAAGTTATCAAGGTCGTTTTATCGACCAAGGTATTCCTTCTAGTGGTAGATTTATTTCTGCTGTCCGCAGTAAGAAAATTCATGCCAAAGATTTAGTCCAAACTGCAATTTCAGCAGGTAGACTATCGGAAGCGACTTTAAACGATAAAACTTATCTGCATCATGTGAAATCTATCATGAACAACCTAGATAAAAACTAACCGCTAAATCGAGACTATCTAATTCCAACTTGAGATTTACATTCCCCATAAGCAACAGAAGTAGATAAAAATTAATTGAATGTTTTTCTTGAATTCAAACTTAGATTAATAAACTCCAGCTTATTAGTTGGGGTTTTTGAATTGATTGGTTGAAGTGAAGAATTTTTAGCTTTTTGCAACATCATCCCTCAGCGATCGATAATCAAGAAATACGCCCATCTAAAATTCAAAACTTAAAACTAACAATCTGTGACTGTATTTCACCAAGAACGTCTGTTATTTACTCCTGTCAACCCAGAAACTAACGCCATCCCTACTATTTTTGCTTTCCCCAATGAATATACTATCGGCATCACTAGCCTGGGTTATCAAATTGTGTGGGCGACTTTAGCTATGCGTTCTGATGTCGATGTGCGTCGCTTGTTTACCGATCTTAGTGAACCCCTACCGAGAAATCCTGAACTGCTCGGTTTTTCGGTATCTTGGGAGCTAGACTATATTAATATTTTTAATTTACTAGAATCTTCAGATATTCCTCTTCATAGTGATATCAGAACAGATGATCATCCTTTGGTGTTTGGTGGAGGGACTGTTTTAACTGCTAATCCTGAACCATTAGCCGATTTCTTCGATGTAATTCTGCTAGGAGATGGGGAAGATTTACTCGATAATTTTATAGATGCTTATCAACAGGTAAGAAACGCAGATCGTCAGACTAAACTGCGGCATTTAGCACAAGTCCCTGGAGTTTATATTCCTAGCTTATATCAAGTAACTTATCATAGTCTTGATGGTGAGATTAAAGCGATCGCACCTATCGATATAGATATCCCCACCGAAGTTCAAAAACAAACCTATCGTGGCAACACTCTTTCTGCTTCAACCGTAGTTACAGAGAAAGCTGCTTGGGAAAACATTTATATGGTGGAAGTTGTCCGTAGTTGTCCTGAAATGTGTCGCTTCTGTTTGGCTAGTTATTTGACTCTCCCGTTTCGTACTGCGTCTTTAGAAGGTTCTTTGATACCTGCGATCGAAAAAGGCTTAAAAGTTACCAATCGTTTGGGTTTATTAGGGGCATCAGTAACGCAACATCCTGAATTTGAAGCGATCCTCGATTATTTATCCCAACCTCAATATCAAGATGTACGCCTCAGTATTGCCTCAGTACGTACCAACACTGTTACTGAGAAATTAGCTTCTACCCTGGCTAAGCGTGATACTCGTTCGATTACCATCGCTGTCGAGAGTGGTTCGGAGAAAGTTAGACAGATTGTTAATAAAAAACTAACTAATGAGGAAATTATTCAAGCAGCAATTAATGCCAAAGCTGGAGGTTTAAAAGCTCTAAAACTCTATGGCATGGTAGGTATCCCAGGAGAAGAAATGACAGATGTAGAACAAACCGTGGCAATGATGACAGCGATCAAAAAAGCTGCCCCTGGATTACGCTTAACCTTGGGATGCAGTACTTTTGTGCCTAAATCTCACACTCCGTTCCAATGGTTTGGAGTTAATCCCGATGCCAAGAAAAGACTAAAATACTTAGAAAAGAATCTGCGAAAACAGGGAATTGATTTTCGTCCCGAAAGCTATAATTGGTCAGTAATTCAAGCTTTAATTTCTCGTGGCGATCGCCGTTTAGGAAAATTACTTCAGTTAACCAGAGAATATGGCGATTCTGTAGGTAGCTACAAAAGAGCATTTAAACAGTTAAAAGGACAAATACCCACCCTAGATTATTATGTTCACGATCATTGGGAATCAGAAGAGCGAATTCTTCCCTGGCAACACATACAAGGGGCATTGCCTCAGAAAACCTTAGTCAGGCACTTAAACGAAGCTATGAATTTTAAAGCTACAAGCTAAGAATGTGTTCGTAAACTTAGATTAAGTCTTTCTTTTTCGCCGATTGTCAGTCAGTCGTCTCAACATAAGTCGAATCATTACAACAATTAGGGCGTGTCATCCTCTGAAGATCTGGAAAAATTATTATTATTGAAGATGATCTAAAAAATAAATTAATTTATCATTAATCTGAATGTTAAAGACATTAAGGAAAATATTAGGAGGTTTTGGAACACTTGATGGTGCTACATATCCCTTCAAAGCTTTAATCACTTTTATTAAAAATCCTGGGTTGATTAAATATATTGCCATCCCGATTATGGTTAATATTATAGTTGCGATCGCACTTTATAGTGGGTTACTTTATTTCGGCTGGCAAATTGTTGATGAGGTACAAGGCGATCTCACAGTATGGTTAAATCAACTAATTATCGATCTACCTCAGTGGTTAGGATTTATAACTTACATTGTTTCGGGTTTAATTATTTTAATTCGTTTTTTATTAATCGTAGTTCTCTTAATTGCCACAGGCTTTCTCTTAACTCAATTTGGCGTATTGTTGGGCGCACCTTGGTATGGTCAACTGTCAGAACAACTAGAAAAACTACGTACAGGTAAAGTTGAACTAATTGAATTAAATATAATTAGTGATTTGAGCCGAGCAATTTTATATGAATTAAAAAAGTTAGTGCTAATTGCTTTAGTGGGAATTCCTTTATTAATAATTAATTTATTTCCTGGGGTAGGGACTTTAGTTTCTACTATTGGTTCATTAACCCTAACTACTACAATTGTCTGTTTAGATTTTCTCGATTCTTGCTTAGAAAGAAGACGACTTCGTTTTCGTCAAAAGTTAAGTATTGTGTTTAAAAGTTTACCCGCCAGCGGTAGTTTTGGTTTAGTATGTTTGGGGTTAATTAGTATTCCTTTGCTGAACTTGATTACTATTCCTTTGTGTGTCGCTTCTGGAACATTATTTATTTGCGATCGCGTTAGGCTACCTGTAAGATAATCGCGTTACTGTGCCTAATGTTTCAAACCAATCTTAAAAAAAGCACTTTCACGGAAATACCCCACCTAAAAAGGCAGAGTATTAGCATTTAATTAAGTAAAAAAGTTACTTAAAATATTAATCTTGCAGAAACATTATGCTTCGGCTTCGCCTTCAATATAGATAAACAAAAGAGCCATGGAAACTGCTGCGCCTACTATGCCCACAAGAGGGACCATAGCAACGGGTAGCCAGGAAGCTGCGTAATCGCCAATCATATCTTACTTTTCCTATTTTGGATTAAAACGTTGACAACATGGATATTACTGCGAACACCAACCCGATTAGGTTTAGTTATAAAGATTCTTAACAAAAAGCGAACTTAAACCAAGTTAGAGTAATGCTATTTAAGAGATTCATAGAATCTTGTAAATTTAAGGAGAATTCAATTTTATGGAAGCAATTACATCTGGCGGAGATCCTCAAGTTGGGAATCTAGCTACTCCTCTCAATTCATCTGGTTTTAGTACAACTTTAATCCGCAACTTACCAGCCTACCGCGAAGGTCTAGCACCGCTGCGTCGTGGGTTAGAAGTTGGTATGGCACACGGATACTTGCTATACGGCCCTTTTCTAGTTTTAGGACCATTACGAAATACTGCTAATGCTGACATTGCGGCTTTACTAGCTTCAATTGGTCTGGTGGCGATTTTAACCTTGTGTTTGTCCCTCTATGCTAGTGCGATGGGTGGTAAACCAACTGAAACTTTAACTACCCCTAATGTTCCTACTGCTTTTGCCACTAAAGAAGGTTGGAGCGAATTTGGTACTGGTTTCTTTCTCGGCGGTGCTGGAGGAGCGTTCTTCGCTTATTTCTTGCTCTCCTCAGCATATTTGGGAGATATTAGATCATTAATGGGTCTTTAATTTTTTCTAGGTTAAGATTACAAAATTTGAGAGAGAAGATTTTTATCTCGTAATTATCTCGTAATTATATGGATTACAGCCCAGGGGGATCTCTGGGCTTTATTATTTTAATAAGGCATTCAACAGACAAATTTTTGTTGGTGGCTAAAATATATTTCTTATATATTTCTTACAATAAGTAGTTATTTGAGAACAACAATCATGAAACCATATCTTATGCCCCTAAGAAAGGCTGGGGTTCGCTTAAAGAGTCTGATCGCCTCAACCTTATTGCTCGTATTTACTATATCCTGTCTAGCAGCACCTGCGATCGCTACGGGCTTATTCGATTTACCTAATTTTGATGCGGATCGGGTTTGGATAGTTGATACGGCTGATGCGATTAGTGCTGCTAACGAAAATAAACTAACTAAAACTTTTAAAGAGTTAGCCAGCCAAACAGGTCAAGAAGTTAGAATGGTGGCAATTCGTCGCTTAGACTATGGTGAAACAGTAGATAGTTTGGCAGAAAAGATATTTAAAGATTGGTATCCTAGTGCTGAAGCTCAAGCTAACCAAACCTTGTTGGTCTTGGATACTTTAACTAATAATGTTGCCATCCACACTGGAGACTCGGCTCAAGGATTAGTCAATGCAGATATTGCTACCAGTATCGTTGATGAAACTGTCGGCTACAATATCCGCAAAGGGGATAAATATAACCAGGCCTTTATTGATGCAGGCGATCGCTTAGTAGCAGTTCTTTCTGGTCAAGAAGATCCAGGTCCTCCAGCTATAGAAGATGAGATTCAAATTGAAGGCACATTTACCAAAGCTGAAGACACCGATCAGGGTAGTGCAACTATCTGGGTAATCGGGTTTTTAATTGTTGCTACTATCATTCCTATGGCAACTTATTACTGGTATGTGGGATTTGGTAATTAATTGGTAATTAAATTAATCCTGAATATACTCAGTACCATTAACTAAAGCATACTCAGCCCTGGTAAATTCCCGACCCAAATATGCCGCATGGTCTAACATGGTAATCGGACAGGGTTGAGGTTCTTCAATTACCTTAACGCACAGTTCTTTGGCAGTTCTACCAGTATATAGCTTTTCTACGGTGCGCTCGACCTTTTTACCTCCGCAAGCAATCACTTCTCCTGTTTCTGGATCTACTGCTAAACCTTTTTCGTTGATGATATTGGTGTAGTGTTTGGCACAGATCAATCCTGCTTCTCGGTCTAAATAGATAATGTAGTAACCACCAGGATCTAGGGCGATCGGGCGTTTAGAAAGCTTATCGTCTATAGCTTTTAAATGATCGGGATTAATAATAGTTGGCATTAAAATAGAGAACGCTTATTCAATTTATTAACAATTATGATAAAGCGTTCTTGAGGTCAAAAAACTATTTCTTAAACTGAAATAAAGTATCTTAAATAAAATCTAAATAAAATCTAAATCTGGATGTTGAGCCATAATCTCGGCAATCTCTTCAGTTTCAGAAGTTTGATGTCCTAGGACTTCTTTGAGAAAACGAGAATATTTAGTATAAACCTGTGTAGAATTCTCTTTTTCCACAATAAAAAAAGGGGCGGCATCTACTCCATGTTTTCGGGCTAACTCTAATCCTGGACTAAAAAATTCTCGCTCATCTGCAAAGACAACATTATTTATAAGATCGCTTAAATTAAGTTTTTCTAATTTTTCTGATACTTCTGCCGATTTACCACACAAGCTGCCATCTGGTTTAATCTTTTTCACCATAATAATATTCATCTAATCTAATTAACTCCTTTTACTTATTACTCATTACTTGTACGGGTCAACGGCCGTTGACCCCTACTTATTACTCATTACTCATTACTTAAACAATGGGACAATCAACTTTTCCCACTGTAAATTTTGCTCACCCTGATCCCTCACGAAACACCTTGATAACTCGTCCATGCTTGCCAAAACATAAACACAGCCATAGTTGTTAAAAACAAAATAAAAATTTTGCTTACCAAAGAATCTGGTAGCTTAGGTAATACCCTAGTTCCAATTTGAGTACCCAACATTCCGCCAACACCCAAAATTAAGCCTTCAACAAACAAAACATTACCCTGGGATGCATGAACTATACAAGAAGAAATAGTTGCGGCGACAATCACACCCAAACTAGTCCGAATTGCTACTTTAATACTTTCATTGAGAAGCAGCATTTGTAAAGGTACCATAATCGCTCCTCCGCCAACTCCTAACAAACCAGCTAAAAAACCAGCAATACTCCCAGTAGCAATCTTGGCTAATGTGGGATTGAATAATTTTGACCAGTGCTGTTCTTTGACGATCAGCTGCTGACGTAGTCTAATCAAGAAAATATTAGTGAGTAAAAATATGCCAAATACCATCAATAAAACATATGTTGGGATTTCCGCTGCTATATAAGCGCCTAATGGAGCTATTAGAATAGCTGGAATGGCAATATAAGCTACTCTTCCTAAATCCAAGTAGCCCATTTGCCAATTAGTAAAACTGCCAGCAGCAGAACTCATAATAATTACTAGACTACTAGTAGCAACTGCTTGAATCGGAGGATAGTGTAATGCCACCAGCAAGGAGACAATCAAAAATCCTCCACCTATTCCCAATAATCCAGCTAAAATTCCCGAGAAAACACCTCCCCCAGCTAAAATCAGCAAGTTTTCCATAGTTATCAATTAATTTATTGAAATCAAAATTTTGATTTGCTTGGGTAGAATTTTATTCATCTGCAAACTATACCTGAAATTGGGAATTAAATGGGAATTAAATACTAACTTGTTCAGCTAATTAGCTTGTTTTTGCAGATTATCTTCATGGAAACCACATTCTTTATCGGCGGCATTTTCCCACCACCAACGACCTTCTCGTTCATGTTGATTAGGTAAGACAGCTTTTGTACAGGGTTCACAACCAATACTAATGAAGCCTTTTTCATGAAGCTGATTATATGGCACGTCAAAATGACGAATGTATTGCCATACTTGTTTAGATGTCCAATTGGCGAGGGGATTAAACTTAACGATTTTGTGTTCCTCAGTAGAGAAAGCCATATCCATCTGAATTACGGGGATATTAGCACGGGTATCGGGACTTTGATCTTTGCGTTGACCAGTAATCCAGGCATCAACAGTAGCTAGTTTACGGCGTAAGGGGCGTACTTTGCGAATCCCGCAACATTCTTTGTGGTTGTCTTGGTAAAAACTAAACAATCCTTTTTCTCTGACTAAAGCTTCTACTTGTTGAGAATCTGGGAACAGAATTTCTAGCTCGATATCGTAATGTTGTCTGACTTTTTCAAATAGCTGATAGGTTTCTGGGTGTAGACGACCAGTATCTATGGAAAATACTTGAAGGTTTTTGGCGATCTTAGAAGCCATATCAATCAACACGACATCTTCAGCACCACTAAAAGAAATAGTAATATTCTCAAATTTTGAGAGGGCAAATTCGAGAATTTGTCGTGGACTTTTGGTTTCATATTCTGATTGAATTTGATTGAAATTTAGTTCGGCCTTAGTAACAGAAACTTGAGCCATGAATGAGTTCTCCTTATTTGTTGGGGGTATGAGTGATTATTCAGCTTTGATAACCTCGGCTATACATTATCATGTAACTCTGATTAGCCTGGGGTGTTTGAGAGAAAATTTTCATAGCTAATATATGCAGTCATAGATTGTTGATGTCTGCAATTAACTTGTCTGAAATTACTATCGCAACTATTGATATTAATATCGGCGATCTCGCGGAGCG
>JAAUYG010099941.1_pt1 | contig 14312 bp, 9 predicted proteins | sample 7278091 | NCBI WGS metagenome assembly JAAUYG01 (sample SAMN14350201, study PRJNA611818) | marine sediment metagenome | isolation source: surface marine sediment (0.6m) | place: French Polynesia: Moorea | collected 2018-08
CGGGGTTCCTGCTAGGGAAGGGTCGGTCGGACAGACAGACGGACGGGGACAGAGAGAGGACGGACCCCCGGTGTCGGGAAACGAAGGGAAGACCAAGGGAGAAGATTACTGCCCCCGCGGTGGACCTGAAACGCCGTTGTAGAATACTCTGGAGTAGGGTAAGCCGTGGAGCGTGCCGCAGAGAGGGACGGGCTCGACTGAGGACAAGTCCAGAATATAACGGACCGCGGGCCGGGAACCGCCGGCGGAGGAGACGGGGCGACGAGCCAGCGAAAACCCCCTAGACAACGGAGGCCCCGAGAAACTTCGACGCACGACGACGACTCGGACGCACCGACGCACGCACGCCATACGAGTTATCATTTAATTTATCCAATAACCCACTATATATACATACATGTATATATTCTAGGTTTTTAACGTCATTTCCATTAAAATCAAGCTTATGGTGATAATATTAGTTCTTCCCTTTATTTTTAAGCGGTTGTATACATTTCGATAATGAATCTTAGTTCTGCTACTTGGGTAGGCAGCTTGTGCCTAAATCATCAGAAAGGGATTCAAAATTGTTCCTATCATAGATTTGTAGTTTTGTTTACATGATAGTTTTATTTCCCAATAGCAACATAATACAATTTCCGCGCTTTAAATCTAACAGGTTGTTTTAATGCAATTTTCTTCTATTCACAATATAATTTGGAAATGATCAGAAACATCACAGTCGAGGACTTTAGACATTGCTTTATCTAGTGAAGTTATCAATCAACGTTGCAGAGCTGTGCGTCACTCGAGTTGGCTTTGTTACAGTATGTGCTAATCCGTAGGAGAAATTCATGTTTATAAAGTGACTACAAACTAGAATGATATTTCCCAATACATTTATAAACATATAATTGTGAAAATCTGCTCCCTTAAATATTTTTAGCAGGGTATTTTAGCAGTGTACTTGTTCAATCAAGCCTCAGTCAACCTCATTTGTCTTAAAAGCCTTCTCTCTGACCCACGGAAGAAATAGTGTTCCTGGGTAATGGTGAGTGTGGGGGGTCCAAAATTTGGGCCTAATGATAAAAGATACGGGAAACTTTTTCGAGTGGCTATAACTCCTACTTGATGAGACACACACATATGGTAACAATTATACACTAATAGGAATTCATATATGGAGGTTCAAATGCGCCATTAGATTTGACCTTCAGTGATCCTGAACTGTCCAAGTCAAGATCAGTCATATTTTGAAGGCTTATATCTTAGTAAATGTGCCATGTTAGGCTATATGCTGCTATTGCTACATGGATAAGAAATCATATATGGGGAATCCAATGGCACCGTCACATTGACCTTGAGTGATCTTGAAAGGCCCAATGCAAGATAACCAAGATTATGAAAGGAGCCTAGTGAGACCATATGCTACTATTAGACATTAATAGGAAACCAGTGGCACCATCACATTTGACCTTGAGTGACCTTGAGCGGTCAAACTTAGGGTAACTAAAATTTTGAAACCTTGTATCTCGTAAAGGAGCGTATATATTTAGGCCCTATGTTACTCTTACAAATTAATAGGAAACCATCCATTGGGAGTCCAATGATTGACCTTGAAAGGTTAAACTCAAGGTCACCCAGATTTTGAAGCCTTATATCTCGTAAAAGAGCCTAATTAGGTCCAGACTCCTATGTTACTATTAAACATGAATACTGAAACATTTATGAGGTCCAATAGCACCGCAATATTTGACCTTGTGTGACTTTCGAAGGTCAATGTCAAGGTCATTAGATTTCGAAGTCTTGTGTTGTAAATATCGTCCTCATGTCTATCGTGAACAGAGGCCGGGTTGCCTAACGCGCAGTAATCACTATCGGCAGGTGCATCGAGCGTTCAAATGCTTATAGCCGTCCCGTTACGTAATCTTTAAGTGACACAGTTTACCGGCTCTTAATAAGTGCATATGTGCGTAAAAAGTGTCCATGCGTATAATATATTACATTTATATATAAGTGTAAGCAGTATAGTATTAAGTTGCAAGCACCCCGTAAGATATGCCTATGGGGTGCCTACTTTCTTCGTGAAGAATTTCCTTTTCCTTAAACTCTCCTGCAGGTAGCTATAGGGTAGGGACCAAATCAAAAATATCTTCATTACTCGTGATACAATATTTGACCTTGCACAAAACATATAAAGCGACATAAATGAACTAAACTGAACATCTACATGTAGTTTTGCATTAAGCTCATTTGAAATGCTGGTATTATCCGCCCCGTTCCCATTAAAAACAAGCTTGCCCGAGAGTTGCTTTGTCATATAATGATAACTATTACATAGATTGAAAACAACTGTGCTTCCGACAGCAGCAAAGTAGGTTATTTTTAGAAACTTGTCGTCCCCGCCAGAAAAACATTCCTCCCACCGAAGAAATATAAATTTATTCTCGTGCTTCTGGAACAAGTGAGACTGTAAAATTGTTCCATACTCAGCCCATTGTCAATGTGTCTTATCGTCTATATTACTCAGTTTGGCCACATGAGAAAAAACCCGGCGCTTTTCACAGGTTTTACGTATTGGGCTGCATCTACATGTACGTTTCGCTTTCGGTATGTATCGTACATACGATCTTCTGACATATTTCTAAGCTCATATACTATTCCATATGGCATTGTTATAGTGCTCGTCCAATAAGAAACTTGTGCAAAGCGGTGGGGATAACTTATCAATGACTCTTGAATTGGTACGTATGAGAATGAGAGACCTACGGTATGCACCAGTAGACCATGCTATATTAATTCGGTAGTCGCATTCGGTAGTCTCAAAATACGACATCTGGTAATTACGAAGCTCCAAAATACGAGATTGTTCGAAGATCACTATGTATGCTTACCATAATACAAGTAGCCAAGGTGACTTAATGGTCACCTTATCTAAAGGAAATAAAATACAAACCCTTGCGTGCCTGTATATTGCTCTGGTACTACCAGAATGAAGCATCGTGTCACTGAACCTGTCATGCGTTGCACCTGATCACATCGGTGTCTTTGCACTCGTTCGTTCGTCATTCTGTCCGTCTGTCGTGACACGAGGCGCTACCTAGCTACCCTTTGAAAAAGAACCGGGCTCTCATGCGTGACACCACGGCGATATTACATTCGTCATACGATAGATTCGTGTTCCAATAGGGCGGACGTTTCCCCTGCGACCTCTTTCTGTTTTCACGCTTTTCTGACGCAGTTTGCGGCACGATTGCCTAAGCCTAGCCAGCCGCATTCAGTATCCACCGCTAACAATGTGTGTCGAAAACTGCACCCCGGTTCACCTTGAGACCAACAAAGGTCTTCATATATATTATATGCTGCATGCACATGTACTGCGGCCGTCGTAGGAATCATTGTTGAAGCAACAACATGCAAGTAACATTGTGCTGAATCACAGTTACTGAGTGCAGAAGCCAGATAACTCCCTTGCTGAGTCAGCAGGTCATATCACAGAATTGATTTTAATCTGCTGAAACCGACCGGAACGTGTTTTGCGTGTTTCGACGCTTTCCATGTCTACAATTAATTAGGTGCCAACTCGGCTGTAGGTTTCTTTGTCATACTTGTGGATTACTCGAAAAGCACAAGGATATATATAACAAATCTGTGCATTTGTAAGTCAGACTAGCCGTTCGCATGGCATTGCACGGAGCAGTCAAGCACCTCCGCCGCGAGGCTCTACCACAAGACTACCCACCCCAATATCCAGATGATCAAGGCCTGGACTCCGGCAAGGATACAGGAAAGCCCAGCCTGTCTAACAGGATCAAGGAGCTTGCGGAGAACAGCGGTGTTCAGGGGGTGCCACAGATCCGGAGAGCGGGCAGTTGGTTCCGGAGATTGTTCTGGCTGAGTATAGTGCTAGCCGGGATTGGTAGGTTAGAGAGATGGGGAGATAAAATATAAAAGAGATAAAATACAGAGAGAGAGAGAGAGAGAGAGAGAGAGAGAGAGAGAGAGAGAGAGAGGAGGGAGCGGAAAGCGGTCATGTTATTTTGCCCATATGCCCTCTTTTTGGCATATCGGATTAATGGATAAACCATGCCAAGCGGAAGAATGATACCCCATAACGACCCATCGCTCACCAAGTATAAACCAACTTCACCGCCAACGTCGTGGAAGGCTCGCAGGTCTTACAATAGACAGGGAGTTAGTTTTCTTTTTAAATTTCCTAAGAGGGAGATAATTTCCTAAGCAAATATTCGCATCCTGTGTCTTTATACTGTATAGCTGCCCCAGGTTATTATATCGAAATTGAGCTATATTTTAGGGACTGCTTGAAAGTGTTAAAGATCGCTGAAATTTTATTGGAATTAGGTTTAAATAATTTTAATTTTAATACAGTAATATGTCACAGGTGTTTATGCTGAAAAGCTAAGAGCATTTTGTCTTGCATTGCTATTTCTTTTGGGATGACCCTTTAGCTTGCATGGGATAATCAATAACTGCGGTGCACTGTATCAGAATTTAAAATATACGCCCGGAATGTAGGATATAAGCGTTAATGAGGCGAGAAGACTAAGCAAGGAATATAGAATCGAACTACCTACATTCAAAATATGTAATAATAACACATAATGGTTGAGTTCTACTCTCCACAAACATACTGAACTGTAGTCAGTGCTCTGGAGTGAACGCTTAACAACACTCTTAACTGAAGTCAACAATCTTCCGCTAAGATTCTGACCCGAAACACGAATTTAGACTTCAGATATTTCATAAAGCCCAGGCATGAGTCCCATGTTTGATTTAATACTGCGGAGGCTGGTGAGTCTTTACAAAGTAAATTTGTTTTGTGAGACTCGGGTGTTTTACTTTGGTACTACAAAGGTCAACGCGTGCCATCTATGGATGCCCATTTTCACATTTCATTTTTTTTTCATTTCTGCAATCTTGTTTTGCTATAGAATATGTAGCGATATTTTGGCAATATTTTGCATTATGTAAAAAATCTAAAGCTAGATTGCGAATATTACAAGGAAATTTCAAGACCAAATTACAGACTGGTCTATTTCAATTGTTTCAAACGTTTTGTTCTAGATTGCCTTATTCGTTTGTTTTCTCAAGGACAAAATTTATTTGACTTTATAGGACTTATGAGTTGGAAGATTACAGAAGCCTTTGTCAAGTACTACAGCTGGCCTGTGGAAACCAAGGTCGAGCATTTCTATAAGGCACGACTTCCGTTTCCGGCGGTCACCGTGTGTAATCTGAATCCAATGAGACAGTCTCTGCTGTGGGATGTCCCAGGGCTGAACGGATACCACAACGTACGTATTTGTATGACAGGTCAGGTGTATGTGAACCTATGAAAAAAAAAGACCAGACACTTTCATATCATTAATAAATATTATTGTTGATTAAAGGCAAGTACAGGTTGGAGCGACGGGTTTGTAAAAGTACAGTGACCATGCATGACACCGTCCTCATTCTTGCTGTCTTCTGATGCAAGGTTTGACAAACCAATATATTGGATTGGTTTATTGACAATAGCATTAGTGTCAAGAGCAGCATTAAGCAAGTTTGACAAAAAAAACACAGCTATAACCATTAAGTGTTTGCATCAAATAGTCATATTGTCCAGTTTATAGTATGACCGTGGCATTAATTTTATGCAAGGAAGATATAACCACCGGATGCTTGAAGAATTCCTCCAGGATTAGGATGATTATACTGACGAAATTCTGTTAATACGTTACAGCAAAACCTCACACGGTCCAGAGTCTGTATGTATGGGTCACATCTGCACGTAAACTCTGCCCCTGGTAGCAGATTCCAACGACCTGACTCTATCCTGAGACTGTGGCTATCAGTCCTGGATGGAGATAGGATACAGTTTGGGTCAAACATAGGTTGAGGATGGAGATAGAATACAGTTTGGGTCAAACATAGGTTGAGTTGTGCCGTTTAAAATTGTGGTGTCTCCATGGGTTGAGTTAAAAAGACCGAATCTTCCGAATTTTCCGTATTTTAAAATCAGTGACAGTTATATTTTCGTCGACACATTTCTCTGTTTTTTCCTTCTACCGGAAATCCAAAAGCCCAATATAAATAAGTCCCATGAGCGCAAAGCTATGTACCTGCTTCCGTCTGTACCCGTTCACATTTCCGCTCAATAGGGCATTGAGTTTCAGTGGAACAATGGACGATAGTATACCGTGGCACCGTGCGGAATATGTTGGATCAATGAAGCAATTGATAGGATAAGTTGCGGGTATAACACAACATGAGCGACTACACATCATCTGAACAGCTGCCTTCACAAGCCGTGCCCACAGCCTAGTATGTAGCGTGCTGGGCTTCTGCTCAATGCTACTTTCCGTAAGACACGATTTCTTGGCTCATGGTTTCGAATTCCTCTTAAGCCACATGTTAATCATGTTGACTAATAAAGGTGTGTCTCCATTGGTCCACTGAATAGAATAAACCGCGTGATTCCACGGTATATATCGCAGCACAGTGGAACAACGGACGCCAAAGACGCCAAAGATGTCACCGGAAATGTTTAATCCGCCGGCATTTAATGTCAGGCATTCAATTTTGGCTCTGTCTCGTCCTATTTTCAGGGCGAAGAACAGCCAGTTGGAAATCTTTCAGAGATACTGCCGCCGGGGGAAGAGTTTGATTGGAACAACGAGGGTTCGGGGGAACACGATGACCACAGCATGCTCCAGTATTTCGCTGTCCAGATGTCACTGATCGACCCCCGGCATAAACCAGGACTGGGACACAATATAACCCACATGCTGCTGGATTGTTCCTTCCATGGGGAGAAATGTTCACCAAGGTAACACGTGCCTCTCTCTCAATCTGTGTGTGGCTGTCTCTTGCATCATTCTCATTCTGTCTCTCTCCCCCTATGTGTCTATGTATGTGTTCTCTCTGGTTATCTGTAAAAACTTTGTCTCTGATCTCTCTCCCTCTGTGTCTCTGTCTCTGTCTGTCTTTCTCCCATACCTCTCAGAAGACAATATCCCCATTCCTACACAACGCACAAAAGCGCATTGTGACAAGAATGTGCCTATTTACGTCGGCTGCTGCTCCTCCTCCTCCTCCTCCTCCTCCACCTACTACCTACTATAACTACTACTACTACTACTACTACTACTACTACTACTACTACTACTACTACTACAACCACAATAATAACAAGTACTAATATTAGGTATATTGATCAATTGATTGATTTATTGATCTAATTATGTATTTAAAAATATTTTTACTGGATGGGCCAGTTACAATAGGTATTTTCCATTGCCGCCAAGCAAAAAAAAAAATGTGTACAATATGCACATGTTTTATGTACAATATAGTCTGAAATCACAGGTACTATATACCATCTAACTGTTAGCTACCGAAGTCATTTAGGGTCACCCAGTGCACCGAGTCAAATTGTCTCGAAGCCTCAACTACATGGCCATTAACAATAAACCTAAATGGATCTTATCTGATAAGTGACCAGGCATAGCGCAACTAAAGACCATTGTCACATTGTTATTTGTTTTCAAATAATTATTTACGGAATTACCTGTGTGGTATCCGTGTAACCCTGTGGATGGTGATTTTATCAAAATTTCCTTTTACGATATTTGACGTTTCATGGAACCATATGAATTTCTTGAAAATGTCTAAGGGCTAACCCTTCTACTGTTATTGGTGGAATTGAAATATATGTTCTCTCGCTCAGAATTAAAGTAGGATGGACGAGCGAAATGGAGCATATTTTCAGTGTCGCGGTGTATTGTATATGTACCATATAAGTGGCTTCCTTTGAACTTGCAGATTATAGGCTCATTTGGGTACATTCGCAGGTTCTTCAAAAATATATCTGGGGAATTGTACTTCTTTAGTTTTCGAGCTATGTGCAACACCATCTGAGCTTCATAACCTTTCAACTCTTGTCTAGAGCAAATGCTGCCAGCTTCATGCACTGATGGCAGCCAGTAAAAAATGCCTGGCTTCCTTCACAGGAGAACTGTACAAATAACCTCCAACAGTGATCTCATAGCTCTAATTGTAGATCTAATTCAAGTGGCGGTTATCAGTTCCAGGTGGCAGTGTCTACCAACGACAGGCTATAACGACGTGGGAAGCAATCGATTGCTCTGTTATACTGGAGAGATATTCCTATTATTTTACTGCCGAGAGCGGGGTGCACTTCATACACCGTGAAAGACTCTACTGTGACATGGAAACTGACGGAGGGGGTTGGACGGTAGGGCAAACTGTGTTTTTAAATTTTAAGTTCCATTATCTGAGGTATCGTGAACTTCATGCCATTGGGATATTTCGTCTGCATTATCTGGATTGGTTTCACCTTATTGAGATCTGGACAGGTGTTACTGTAATCCGCTGGTAACAACACATGATCTGCCCATTATTATTATTATTATTATTATTATTATTATTATTATTATTATTATTATTATTATTATTATTATTATTATTATTATTATTATTATGTGGCTGAAATAGCACTTTTTTTCTAATGACTAAAGAAGGTGGCTAAACAGGATTCTACAACCAGCGGCAGTATCAATTAATGACTTGCAGAAATACCTGTAATTTCAGTTACCTTACAATCCATATGGGGGGGGGGGGGGGGTGGTTTCCTTCCTGCTGATAGTTGGAACGGTAAAATATGGATTACTGAAATGCTATTGATTTCATATGATTTCGTGACTTGTTTACTTAGGTGATACAACGCCGTCAAGACGGTAGCGTTGACTTCTACCGGACGTATCAGAATTATACAGACGGGTTTGGTGAACCTGATGGAGAGTTTTGGATCGGTAAGAAGTTCGTGTTGGCTCCAGTTCTTGTCTTACTAACTCCATATATTAGGTACTCATTAAGTAAGTTATTGATGGAACCTAAGTTGGCCGTTTCACTAGCTGTATTAATTGGCTTCTCTGAGCTCTGCTGTTTACATGAAATTTCGACGCACGAAGGTTTGGCGGCGGGGTATATCGCATCCATCATATATAAGACATTGCACATATGACAAGACAGGATAATTTTATTCTGCAAAAACTTGAAGCTGTCACCCCTCAATTTGGCATTTTCTGCACTATTCTCATTGTGTCAGAATACCAATCAGAACCATTCACTCTGTATCATGTGTACAGGTGACTTTTTTCAGGCCTTGTTCATGTAAAATGGAATAACACATACAATTTAATGTTTGTGCAGCCTACAGTAGACAAATTAGGTCAGTAAGAGTTCACTGACAGTGGCACGGACGGCGGACCAGCGGACCACGGACCACGTTTGCTCCATTATTACTTAAAGGCATTCACACATAGTTAAAATCTTTCTGAAATATTAATGTGCCTTAAATATCCATATCAAAATTGCGACTTTAGTGTACACAAATGGAAGACATGAGCTTTCCTTGTAAGTGTTACTTGAAACTCTACAGCCACTGTGTTCTTTTTTCTATGTACCTAAAGTACGAATAAAATGCATTATTATTATAAGGCATAAAATGGTAAAACAAGCAAATTCCAAAGCCGTACTTTATGCTGCAGGAAACCGTCGGTTACATATTCTGACATCTACCAAAAACTACAGTCTCCGAATTGAACTGGAGGACTTCGAGGGGAACACCAGATACGCGTCGTACAGTCACTTTGCAGTGGGTTCTGAAGAGGACGGCTTCAGGCTCAGCTTGAGTGGTTACAGTGGGACTGCAGGTTGGTGTGTGTGGCAACTGGGCACAGAACGACGTCGCATGCCCCCACGTTCGTTTATTAAATTTTCTTATCTACAGTAATCATTGCAATGGAAGACATCTGCTTAATTTCTGAGCTTTACAATCTGTGGTATCACAGTGGAACCACAGTGGACACCTTCATAGCAGTCGAAAACATTGTATTTTCAAGTTACATTCTTGCTACCAGTCAAATTAAATCAAATGTTAAGAATAAAGTACTGCCCATTGCGCAATACATGCCGTTACAGAAACTAGTGAGGCGCCGCCGTGTCGTGAATTACTTTTTTTTTCTAAACCGCAGGCAATTTGACAGCAATTTGATAAAAGACAACATCGCTCTCGATTGGTTAAGAAATAAAAGTGATAAGAGACAAAATCGTTCGGCATTGAATGTGACCCGCCACCAGTACATATATAATGCAGTATTTTGCAGATCCCGCAGCATTATTCCGGCCACCAAAAACGCTTAATAAGTTATTGCACAAATTAACATACTTGTACTGGCGATAGTTGCATCTTAGAGTGAAGATTGTTTGGCAATCCTGCTACGTAAACAGCTTAATGATCCAGGGTCTTTATTCCCGAGAGAGTGATGATCCCGCAGATTTTTTCAAACTGTATTGTCCACTGTTTAACTATTGCAACAGGTATATTGTCAGGGGTTGGGTGCACATCCATGGCATATATATTATAATTGGGGGATAGCCCGCGGGGGGTGGGGGTTGGGGGTTGGGGGTGGGGGTGGGGGCTACTTGGAATCAAGGACCGATTTCGTCGGGAGCCTTAAGTTCAAACTCAAGGGTACAGAAGCCTGGCTTAGTGGTTGTTACTGTTATTATTGGGTCGATTAGCTGGAGTGACAGGTTAGGGAAGTCACGATTCATCTAGCTGCCGTAATATCGGTCTTGATCTATCTACCATTTACCATGTACACGTAAAACAAGTTGTGGGACATGAATGATAATGCCTAGTTTACGGGAATCACAACGTGGCCCTGTGACCAAGCGCAATGTTACATCTTGTTCAATATACTGAGCCAAACATAAAAAAGAAGTAACATGTAACTTCATAGTAGCCAATTTCACGTAAACGTACTAATATTCTACTTTCTTTCGGGCAGCTGCTTAAAACGATTTCGATTTCATGCAGTGTGAAAACAAAAGGATAACCATTTCATATAAAAAACGCATCTTAAGACTGCAATCAGGAAGTAAATATTTTATTAGAAATTCTTGTGCCACACGACTATACTATTACACGCGCCAATATCGCATACAATAGGTTACTTCCTGTTTAATCGCTTGTATACTGGAGCCAATAATTTCGGATATCTCGACTGAATCAGATAAGCTTCTGTGTTAACTGCGTTTCCACTGGCCGGGTATCAACTGACATCGGCATTGTGTTAACGGTTTCTGGATAACCTGTGCTGAGTATCATACAGACCATCATACACTAACACCTCTCCTTACATTTGACTGACCACGCAAACAACATCAGGGGTATGCCAGGAAAATATTATCCTCGCCAACATAGGCTGATTGCTTATTTTGCTGTAGTGCCGCTATACTGTGGTTTCTTCAGGTGATGGCCTTACGAACACCGCGTACGCATCCTCCAATCTCGATGGTCAGAAATTCTCCGCCAGGGATAGAGACCAGGATTCCAGCAGGCGGCGCCACTGTGCCGAGCGCTACGGAGGCGCCTGGTGGTTTAACAAATGTGCCCGCGCTCACCTAAACGGAAGATACATAGAAGGATCAAAGACTGCTAGCTGGGACGGCATCATCTGGGCTGAGTGGAAAGGCAAAAAATGTTCTCTCAAACGCGCGGAAATGAAGATCAGGCCCAATTAGTGAAGTAATGGGCGTGGAATAGAAAGGGGCCACTAGAAAGGCCGCACGACAAGCGCGTAACATTATTTATTTCTATAAACAGCGCTTTAATTGCTCGAAAAATACAGATACCTTGCCATTTGAATTATATTGAGTGAGCTATTTCAGATTATAAATGTCTAGATTGAGATGTTACGCCATATATACACGCGCGGTGTATAACAAACAGTAGATACATGAATGTATATTGCAGCAGCAATTAGATTATGACTGTTACAGCGATAAACGTGTTGCTGCTGCTAATAATAAATTCCAAATTTATGCGAATTATTGCGTTTTTGTTGTATTCAGTGCGTCAGTTACAGTAGTATTGACTGCTGAAACCATCCGTTCAACCAGAAAAGCATGGTCTTCAGTCAAATTCCTTCTTAAAATTCAGGGATACATGTATCTATATTGAAAATGCAGGAGCGACAACATCGATGGGTGATCTTGAGATGAAATCGTTGAAATGGAAGGGTCTTAAACCACAGGGACCACTTTAAGCCATGGTTAATTTTTTTCCAGGCACAGCTAATAGAATAGAATAATGAGCTATAAGTGTCGTCCATCTGTTAAATGTGTCTACTCGGCAACCGTCTCACAGAGCAACAGTATACTTTGCAGATAGTTCTTGTAACACTATCTGTGGATTTTTTTCTTTCTTTTTACTACATGTCCAAAATTTTAATTTTATGAATTTTCGTAAATTTCGTTAATCACATGGGTATATGGGAATGAACATTTCAAATGAATACTTTGCCTAAAGATCAAAGCAAATAGGTGAGTACACTCTAGGGGGTGGTAATTTCAAAGATTGAATGCAGAATGTTTTTTTGGGGGGCACGTGGGAAAAACTTTCAAAAGACTGCTTCAATCAGAGTCCATGGTGAATTTAAGGACACTTCTAAACAAACCTTCAGAATCACATTTACTGCGGGTCATTTAACGCAGGCATAGGCAGGAATAAAAGCTTCATATAATTTCCACCCAATCGTATTGTCTAGGCGGAGAAAGTAAATCTTCCAAACTGAGTCCCGAGAAAAATAACTCCATGGGCAGGTTGGAAGTTGCCGATGCGTTGCACAGTCCAAACTACATGCATATATTACAATGAAAAGTAGTTGAAGAGTCATGCCATGCTCTGCCATGGCTCTTTAAAGCCTCAATCCAGCATTATATGAGCAAAGCTACTTTTCCCACATCCTTAGTGATGGGGAGACACCTGCATATGGGAGGAGATCACTCCCCCAATAATTCCATTGTGAGCCCAGGAAGATCCTTTGGATCAAAGCGTGTATCTATCTGAGTATTACTGAGTATCTGAGTATACTACTACTACTACTACTACTACTACTACTACTACTACTACTACTACTACTACTACTATTACTACTACTACTACTACTACTACTACTGCTGCTGCTGCTCCTACTACTACTACTACTACTACTACTACTACTACTACTACTACTACTACTACTACTACTACTACTATCTTGCAAGTTGCATATGTATTTGGAGAAAGGTGGGTGGCATCAATTATGACAGAGTGGTAAGCTTAAGCATAAGTGATAGCAACAACATACAACAACAACAAAATGCAGTTCTTATAGCACTTTTCTGTGCCAAATAGAACTCTAACGCGCTTTACATATTCATGATATTCTACCAAACGTGTACACTCGAACAGTATCGAAACGTTTGCAAACGCAAATTCCTATCTGTAGTACACGACTGTTTCGATACTGAACGCAACCCCGCTCAACTCCCTGGGGGAGCAAACATGTACAGGCAAGACACGCTGTACAAGGGCCACGGATAAACCAATTAGTAAACAAGCCATCCCCGTCTGTTGTTGGGGTCTCATTCGGTCGAGTGGAGCGAAACGTGAATCGAATACGTCCGTGCCAGGGCGTCACTCATCGAAAGGAAATGTTTTTTTAAATCCCTAAATAAAATATTGGTTTTGTGCTTTATTGGTTCGAATAATCCCACTCTAGGATTGTTTAATATTCTAGAACTGGAACGCTGGAACAGGTCACACGCCTCATCAAATAATATACTTCAGGTAATTTGGTATTCCATTTGGAATATGGAGTATTAAATTGCGCCACAAATTCGCGACATGAATTGTCGGTTTCGGAGGCAGACTATGGTCATGTGACTACCCTTTAGCCAATCTCATTCTGTCGTATAAAGCTTTGTTCGACCAATCGCGGTGTGTAACGGGTTTCGTGCATTTTCGCTTCTTTCGGGTATCTTCGAAACATTTTCGAATATGCAGTATGTGCGTACAAGTGTATCCAGAGATATATGTACATGTATATTAATGGATTATATATCATATTGCCGTAGAAGTACATGAGTTATAGAGCCGAGGAAGTGTTACTGACTCTGTACAGTCGTATATAAATGCTTCCAACTTTGTGTATATAAAAGTTAATTTTATTTCAACATACTTGTGTCCGCTATTCTTCAACCAGACGAAACCAAGACAAACGGGTCACACTGCCCCAAAATGCAATGCGAATCGACGAGTTCATTATATATGTGTGTGTGTGGGGGGGGGGGGGGGGGGGGGGGGGGGGTTGATAATTAAATGCAAACAAAAAACGTTTTTTATGCAGAGGTCCGTATTTTTTTGGGAAAGAAAATTATTGCAAATTAAATAATTTTTGTTTAAACCCATACCGTTA